>OLPT01001146.1_pt1 | contig 16949 bp, 12 predicted proteins | sample 1673051 | NCBI WGS metagenome assembly OLPT01 (sample SAMEA3136750, study PRJEB25190) | human gut metagenome | biome: human gut; feature: human-associated habitat; material: faeces | place: Austria | collected 2013
TCATATAAGAAGGCAGCCCAACCACCACACCCACAAAAAAGGCAGGTCCGGATATCTCCTTTCCTGCCATTTCTCATATTACACCCCATCTTTTATTTTTGCTTCTATAAATTCATCTTCTTCTGTCCCCAAAATCGTAGTTACCTTTGTCTGAAGCACTTCTGCCATATTCATCAGCAACTGTACATCTATTCTGGTGGTTCCGTTCTCGATCCGGGATATGGTTATCGTAGATACGCCAAGTCTTTCCGCAAATTCCTCCTGGCTCCAGATCTGTCTCTTTCTGAGTATGCGTATCCTTTGCCCCATTTCCAGACGCATTCTGTCAAATGCCTTCTCCATTGTTATCACCTTCCCAATCTGATGTTTTCTCTGATCCACAGATCATAGAATTTATCTTTTATTCCTATGTTTCTATTATACAAACATGTGTTCTCGAACGCAAGTTCTTTTTTAATTTTTTCTGTTTTCAGAAGAAGTTTTCAAAACATCAATGGTTTTTATAAACATTTCCGGTAAGGGAATTCCCATCAGACCGGCATTTTCCACAATGGACAGCATTTCATTTGCTATAAATCCAATACAGACTGCGTCTCTTACATAATTTACACCCAGAAGCCTGTCCAGCTGAGCTGCAATCAGGACATATAATAATGTCATTCCTTTTCGACATAATCCCTTCCATCCTGCCCTGCTTTCCAGTGCCCCGGTAGGTGATTTGGGGCTCTTTCCAAAAACTCCCGGGAGCAGGATTCCTCCGGTGATCCAGTCCATCGCCATAAAAAGAAGCAATGTCTGCAATGCCCTGTCCCAGCCTCCAAACAACTCTGCTACTATACCTCCTGCCAAAGCTGTAAAAGTCAAAATCCTGTATTTCATTGTCTTTTTCACTTCCTTTGTATCCTTACACAGCAATCTGCTGTAACAATTCATTAACCTTTCTCTGCACTGCTACAGGATCATAACCAGCCGTTTCCAGATGGTCGATTCTTTCCTGTCCGTTTCCATATTTTCCATCAATAACAGCTTCGGCAATCTCTGTCAGATCACCTGCAGCAGATTCTGACAGTAGTGCATTAACTGCATTTTGTACTTTGTTATAATCATATCCTGCATTTTCAAGTGCATTTTTTCTTTCTTCGCCATTCCCCCACACACCATCCAGCACTTCTCCCGCAAGTTCCTGTACTGACCTGTTACCTGTGGGGTTCTGTCTGTCACTTCCATTTTTCTGATATCTCAGAATGTTTGTCCATGGATAATTCCGATAAGACCTGATAAGAAATTCCTTTCCAGTCTGATCTCCTGGCTGTCCGCCAGTGGCAGTTCCCTTTTCATTGATAGACGCTTCTACCTCCAGACCATTTCCACAGTACATGGCTGTATGGTGTATCGTATTCAAAAGTACATCACCACGTTTCAGTCCTGCTCCAGTAGAGCGATTGACAGATGCTGTCACATCTTTGAATCCACAGCTTCTGAATACCTGCAGCATATCACCTGTATAAGTTGCCCCTCTGGACTTAACCGGAACACCGGCATTCTGCCATGCCTGGATTACAGCAGCAGAGCAGTCAAAATCACCTTTTTCGCCCCATCTGTACCGCTGGTCATAACCATGTGAGTCATCCCTCGCCCAGGTTTCCATCTGCTGTATTGCTTTTTCCGTTTTTGTCACGTTATCACCTTGTTTCTCTTTTGTGATTTTTAATTTCTAATAGCTGATATAATTCTCTCAAATTTTCATCATACTTTTCTTTACCTCGAAACCGACTATAATTATCTGGTATATATAATAGCGACCTTTCTGAATATACAAGAAATGCAGGCAATCTATACCGTCTTTTTCCCTGATCAACAGAATATATATTCATAATCCTTTTTCTGAACAAAGTATTATATTCATCAATACAAACCAAATAAATCACTGAAATTTCCTTTTCAGGATATTTATTATTTATATGCTTTTTCCAAAATCGTGCAAAAGCTGTATTTAACAGTTGCATATTTTCTTCGGAATACTGGTCTATATGTGCGATTTGAAATATTTTTATTTCTTCCTCTGTCTGCTTCACCCAGAAACTTGTATGAATATCTTCTTCCTGCATAAATACAGAGTCACAAAAGTGATAATTTTTTACAGCACAATTTTTTTCAAGATTAAACTGCATTTTTTCATAAGAAACGTAATAATGCTTCATAATATCGCGATTCATATGCCAGTGACTATGTGTAACAATATTGCTGAAAGGCTCCCATATTCCTGTTCTTCCTTCGGTATAGCGAAAAGCCATTCTATAGTATCTCTTATAATAGAAATTAAAGAAAAACCAGGTAAATTCTGCTGTTATAAATAATATTCCTAATATCCAGTCTATTGCTAAGACCGACACCTTTCCCTGCGGATAGATTATATGTATACAGTACAAACGATATAATGCACTTATGGCATATAATCCCAATAATATACATTCACAATAATAGTTACCTTTTAATTTGGAACATATCGTCTTTCCTGACACATTTTTTCTTAAATATCCTTTTGCAAACAAGGGATTTCTATCGTCAAAGAGATCTGCCCATTCATATCGATACCCTCGTTCCTTTATATTTCCTGAACCAGGCAGCAGACATAATATTGAAAAAACTGTTACTATTATTAAATGCTCATTATATCCAAACAGCCATATTAATATTGTTTTATTTACATACAACCATACTACATACATAATAATTCCTATAAAGTTTTCCATGTAAGCTCCTTTTTTATTTAGAGTGGTTACAAAAATTCATTTTTGCAACCACTCTCTCATATTCAATTAATAATATGTCCAAACTGGAGTATGAGAATTGGTTCTAGTTCTGGGATTATAAGATTGTTTATACCCCATACACCTACGTTTTCTGGTCATTGAAATATAACTGATGACTTTACCCACCCCACTCTTAGCTGCAGATCCTGCTGCATTTCTAATAGGATATACCTCAGCTGTAGCTTTAAATATTCCATAAATACTTTTTCTATATGCTCCTGTTTCTTTTGTCAAATATTTAACTTCTTGTACCGTTCCTAAATTAGCATTTTTTATCATTTTACAATTTTTATAATATCTTCTAGTTGCATCCAAATAACTATCTCCAACCATTCCCATTTTATCAAATCCCCATGTAAGTCCGCCTTCAACCGCAGCGTTAACTACAGATTCTGCTAAACTCTGTTTTTTCTCAAAATAACAGCTGATAAACTCTCCTGCAGCACTCACAACTATTTGTGAAGCAATACCAGCTCCCATCAATCCCATTGCCATGGTTACTCCCGAAGTAGCAACTGCTGTCCAACTGATTCCATTACCATCAATAACTTGTGTGCAGATAGATGCCACTGCACCCACTGCAAATGCAGCCACTGCAACACCCCACATAGTTCCATTGTAATCTTTCCTTGTTAAAGGGTTTCCATTACAGTATGAATATAGATTTCGGTTATGTAATGTTTCCATGGAAGCAGTTATTCCTTCCATTGTATCAGCACTGATAAATCTTCTGATCTCAGGGTCATAATACCGGTTCTTAAGGTAGTACATACCGGTCTCTGTGTCGTAGTAGTAGCCTCTGTAACGGAATGGATTCAGGATACCGATGGTGTCTTTTTTGCTTCCTTCGATCTGCAGCAATCTGCCCCAGCTGTCATAACTGTAGTTTACTATGGCTGTTCCGCTTTCGTCAACGATAGACACAATATCTCCCTGAAGATTCTTCACATAGAAGTAATACTTACCTTCATAGATCATCGCCACCAGGTCTGCGCCGGAATCATAGACAAAGCTGGTTTCCTTACCATTGGTCACTTCTGCCACCAGAAGGTCACCTGCCAGTCTGTATTCTATTACATTGTTGTCTACTGTTTTTCTGATCCTTGCTCCTGTATGGTCATACTCATAGCGGATATTTTTGCCATTGTTTACAGCTGACAGTTTTCGTCCCAGTGTCCAGCTGTAGGAAATATCCCCTTTGGTAAGCATGTTGCCGATGGCATCATAACTCATGGCAGTTCCATTCCAGCTCATTAGCTGGTCTTTCCATGCAGTTCCGTAGGTTCCTGTTTCTGTCTTTACCGGTGGTTCCTGTGGTACCTGATCTTTTATCGTATAGGCATATTCCTTTACAGAAATGAGGTTGCCGCCCTGGTCGTAATCATACACAACAGTCTTATTCCGGGACTCAAGATCCTCCCTGATCAGCTGGTTCCTTTCATCGTAAGAAAAAGTATCTTCTGTACTTACTGCCGCAGTTCCTGTTTGGTCTTCCATAGTGGCAACTGCAGTGACATTTCCATTCTTATCATAGGTATACCGATAGATCCTGCTGCCTGCCCTCACCTCACATGGAAGCGCATGTTCGCAGTTTCCAGTTGCAATAGGGTATTCATAAGATGTTGCTAGGGAAAGATTGCCCCTGCTGAGATACTGTCCTGTCACTCTTCCCAGCTCATCGTAGTCTGTCAGTCGGGTGGCATCTCCCATCTTCACTTCATACTCCCTGCCATCGCTGTCGTAAGTATATTCTGTGATCACTTTGTTCTTTCCTGAGCAGGATACCATGCTGACCATCTGGTTGTCTGCATCATAGGTATACTCATAGAAAGCACCTTTTTCGTCCCTTACACGCATCAGTCGGTCAAGGAAGTCATAGGACAGTTCATAAGTTTTTCCGGACATATGGTTTGTTACTTTGTTCAGGTTTCCGTCCTTACCATAAACATAACTGTTCAGTTTCTGCTCTGCTGCTCCGTTTCCCGGCTGATAATAACTTTCTTTTACCCGGTCCTCTTTGTCGTATACATAGCGGATGCTGTCTCCGTTTCCATAAACGGTCTTTAACAGATTTCCGTTGTCTGACTCATAGACATAGCTTACTACTTTGGTTCTGGCAATGGTCGCTTCTGTCATGTTTCCAAAGATATCATATGCAAAATTATAATGGAAACCGTTATGTCCGATGTCAGTCAGGTCATCTTTTGTGTAAGAATAAGTATTCTTAATTTCCTGAAGAATTCCATTTACCGTTGCTTTCTGGGCCACAGATACCAGTTTTTCCCCTTTATCATAGCCATAGGTCAGTTTGTTTCCTCTGCCATCTGTCAGGGAACGGAGGAGATCTGCTTTTGTATCCCACTCATACCCTGTAGTGTTCCCTTCCGTATCTGTCACAGACGCCACATGGTTTCCGTCCTCTGTAAAGGTACGGGTTACCCAGAGACCTTTTTCCGGTGTATCCTTTCTTACGGAACCGCTTTTCTGGATATTTCCTTTTTCATCGTAGATGAGTCTGCTGATCCTTCCGCTGGCAGAAGTGCCCTTTATCACATTGTGGTTGTCATCATATTCATATTTGAAGTTTTTGCCTTTCGGTGTAGTAATACCAGTCAGATCTTTGGTTTCTTCCCCATACTTAAAAGTAGTTGTATTCTTCTGGACATCTACAACAGAAGTCACTTCATTATCCTTATTGTAGGTATAAGTCTGACCAAACTCCTCCCTGTAAAGGGAGATCCCGTCAAAGAATGCAATGTTGGCATTATGGCTGTAGACATAGGATATCTCCACACTGACATAATCATGTTTTGCCACATAATTATCGCTTAAGAACTGCCAGTCCTGAATGTCCGGGCTGAAGTTTGTATAATGAACATCACATGTTCCATCTGCTGCTACAAAATTCACCTGCACACCAAATCGACGTTCAGCATCTTTTGATGCAATCGGAAGGGAAGTTCCCATTCCCCATGCATTGACCATATACACATCATCTTTTTTTCCTGCAAGGTCCAGTGTTTTGGTGAGTTTTTTCTCCCTCGTTGGGTCTCCGGTGAATTTATAGATATGGCTGTCCAGTCCACCGCCAACAGCCGGTGCAGTCGTTTTATCCAGCCCACCGTAAAGGGGTTCTGTTTTTAATTCTGCATACCTTTCTGGAAGGAAACGGAAGATCCCATTCCACAATACCGCATACCATTTCTTTCCACCTTTTACCAACACACCTCTCAGATAGGTAGATGCACCTGCTGTACGGTCTGTGATCTTGGTACTACTCAAGGATGGTTTTTCGTATAATCCATCGTCCCTGGTCATGACTGCTTTGGGATAGTTACGGAACAGGCGGATCACCTGATCTTCCCTCATGTAGCCTTCATATTTTTTCTTATCGATCTGCATTCCAAGGTAATACCAGAGATTTCCCTTGTCATCTGTCCTGGTAAGCTGCAGAGAAAGGCTGGTTCCCACAGGAATGACTTCCTCCTCTATGGCTCCTGTATCAGATGGTGTGGCACGAAGGACCGCACCGGACACACCTACTGCTCCCAGGTCGCTTCCGTCGCCACCTCCCAGATAAGGCACTGTATGGATAAATGGGATATATCCCTGTTTTCCTGCTGCATTTGTGACTTTATACCACAGGTGTCCATTTTTTGTGAAACAGAAACTTGCAGAAAGATGTGTACCTTTCGGTGCCTCTGCCACAACGGTACTGGACTTATCCGGCTGTTTATACAGATTGGACTGGTTTGCCTTTACCAGAAGTGCATACTGCACAGGCATCATATTTTCCGTTCCTGCAGTAGTCAGTCCATCCTCCGGCACCCCTGTTTTGGTAAAACCGGCTGTGCTTCCCAACTGGAAATCCCCATTGTCCACCAGATTACATCTGCTGACCGTAGTTCCTGCCTCCAGCTGCGCCATGTCACCGCAGATGCCTCCCTGGGTCCGGATCATCAGCATCTGTGCCTGCACTGTTGCGCTGCTGGCATCTGCCGGAACCTTAAATGTACTGTGGAGCAGTACCATATCTGCGGTAGTCTCTGTGAGGCATTCACTGTCTGCATTACACCAGTTTCCGTCTTTGTCCTGATAACGGACTCTCAGTAATACTCCGCCAGCTTCCTCTCTTTTCTTCACATATGCTTTTACATACATGGAAAATGTATAGGTTTTTCCTTTTTCCAGGGTAACGTTCTGGCTCCATCCTCCATAGCCTGCAGTGTCAGAAGCATCTGCCCGGAGGGAACGGTCACCTACTTTACAGTATTTCAGCTTTGTGTTAATGGAAAGTGTACCTGTAAAGCCACCTCCCTTTACCTCTTTCCAACCCAGGGTCTGCGCCTGGATGATCGGGTCTTTCAGGAGCTGTACCACATTTGTCTGCAGTTTGGTTGCCGAAGTCAGGCAGTTCATTTTTGTCTTTTCTGTGCCGTATTTTCCACTTGCTGCATGTCCGAAACCATCCTGGATATGGATCAGGTTTCCATTGTTATTGAAGCGGCAGATCTCACTTCTTTTTTTATTATCCGTAAACTTTGTACTGTTATATCCATAGGATAAGCTCAGGCTGTTGCCTTCTACGGTTCCTCCATATTCTGTGATCTTTCTGACTCTGTGGGGATTGGTACTGTAATAAAGATACTTCATGCTGTACCCGTCAATATCCTTCACTTCTGTCAGCATATGGTTTTCATCATAGACATAGGACATTTTTTCCCCATCGATGTCTGTAATGGTGGTAAGATTTCCACTTTTATAAGAAAAAAGTTTCTTCTTTCCTGAAGGTGACTGGATCTGCTGCAGATAGGTTCTCTTTCCATTGCTGTCCAGCATATAGGCAAGCTCTGTAGTACGTCCTGCTCCGTCAATGATTTTAATGATCCTGTCATCAGCCCAGCGGATAGTCAGCACATTTTTGTTTTTGTCCCTGACACGCACCAGATATCCGTCATGGAAACGGAGTTCCCCATCCTCTTTGTCATGGATGATGATCTGGTCATTTCTGTCCGGATGGAGGGTAATGGTCAGATCCAGTCCGGATTCCTCTTTCCATTTCTTGTCCTTGGAATCCAGATAAAAGTAATGGACGGTACCATCACCATCTGTATGTTTATAGTACTCTGTTCCTGCAATGGTTACTTTTTTCACTGTCTGGTGATAATTCAGGGCAAACCCGTAACCATAGCCCAGGTTTACACCACAGTTGTTACTGTTATATACATGGGACAGGGACATGGGCACCAGACTTCCGTCTGTATCCATGGTATTATGGATCATGATCAGGTTTCCGTTGTAATCATTTACATGGACTGTTCCTGCACGTCCCACTTCCTGGCTGTGATAAGTCCAGTAATCTTCCAGACCGGAATAATTCACATAAGAAATGTCAATCCTTGGACGCATGTCCTGGTATCCACTGTCGCAGTCTGAGGAAAGAAATTCCGTGTATCCGGAAAGCTCATGGGCGTCTTTGATCATAAGGCCATGGTTGCTTCCTTTCTGATACCAGCTTTTTACCATTCTTGTGATATCCATGGTGATATATTTCTGCTTGTCACCTTCATAGGTGCAAAGGTCTTCAATGGTATCGGAATACATTGGTTTATTATACCAGTTGATCTGTCCGGATTTCCATGGATGCAGTACTTCATGGACTTCCACTGTACGTTCCTTTTTATCAGTTGCCAGGGATACCAGCACCAGACGAGCGTTTACTACCATGTCACCGGTCTTAAGCTCCGGAAGTACAAATTGCATAAAACTTCTCTGGATCTCGTCTCCGCCCATTGTTTTCAGGATAATGCTCTGCTGGAAATTATCTTCTTCATACAGGGAAGATACATGGGCATCCTGGATATCCTTTGTTTTCTTTGAGGTTGTGGTCACCGGGTCTATCCTTACCGGATAACTTCTCTCTTCTGCTTCCAGCCACTGTCTGTCCGGGCTGAACGTGATCCTGCAAAGATCCTCTCCCAGTTCTTCCAGTTTCAGACAGATATTTTCGGACTGGTTTCCAACTGCGTCTTTCATGCAGGGTGCATATACACAGAAAACCGGCTCTTCATTATCATCCATAAAAGATACCCTTCCGGATTCCTGTACAGGATATACGCCTGTCATCTTATAGACACATGCATAGTCTGTTTTTAATGCATTCACATTATGTAAGATCAGGTCTTCTTTTACACCTTCTCCATGGATGCGGCACTGAAGGTCTGTGTTTTCAAATACATTAGGGTAAACGATTTTATTATTTCCAGACTTATCTGCCTTTACAGAATTGCTTCCTTCCAGTCCCCAGGACAGTTTTTTGTCTCCTTTTGTAAGAATGGCGGTCTTATCCGGGTCGGATACCATGTTCAGAAAGATACTCAGATTTCCTTTTTTATTGGTAAATCCTACCGTCACTTTGTTGCCATTTCCATCAATAGCTTCATCATTTCCACCTTCAGGATCTTCCTGATCCATGTTTCCTGCTGATCCTCCAGGACTTTCTTCTGTCATTGCTTCCAGGGTATCGTCCATTTCTTTCCAGCTTCCGTCAGTGTCCTGATAATGAACCGGGTCCAGATAGATCTCTACCGTTCTGGAATGATCCTGATTTTCAAAAACTTTGCGGTTGGAGGTACGTGCCTCTGTTAATTCTTTTCTGTTCATCTGTTCTGTTGTATTCATCTCTTTGTTCTCCTTATGTTTTAATGTCCAAATATTTTCCTTGTAAATATGTACCGGTTCTTATTTACAGGTTTTATGATAACAAACATAAGTTCTGTTTTCTATATCCATAAAGAGAGAACTCCACAGCAGATCTGTGAGAATGTCATAACCTAATATATGGAATCCTTGATGATGTTACGGCAGGTAGTATCCTTCTTCCGTCCTTCACCACGCCTGTCTCAGCGCTTCGCGCTACCAACCATCTTCCAGCGCCCGACAGCACCTTCTCCTATATGATTCAAATGACAAGGAATATGAGAATATCCACACCTGCCCTTTTGGAAACTGTATATGGCTGCCGAATTATATACAGAACCAGTGATGAAAATATGGCGAGGCTTCCAGGAGGCGACCCGTTCTAGCGATTGCGGCGTTGCTTGTCTGAGCACCGACAGGTGCGAGTTTTGCATAAGCAGCAATCCATAGGCGAACGGGAGAATCCGGAAACGCAGCCCCGATTTTCGGAACGGTTCTGTCATATAAGAAGGCAGCCCAACCACCACACCCACAAAAAAGGCAGGTCCGGATATTCTCCTTTCCTGCCATTTCTCATATTTTTTTCTCTATTCTCTTTTTACTGCCTCTGCTCATCTCCATCAAGGGCATTCCCTACTGCATCCCCCACATCTTCTACCGCATCACCGACACCGTCACCCAGATCTTTCACTCCGTTTCCCAGCTCCCCGGCTACTGTACCATCATTATTTCTGTTATCAGTTTCCTCCTGTGTCACCGCAGTGTCTCCTTCCTCATTTCCAGTACCTTCCGACATGGTATCCCCATTATCCAGTGCAGCGTCATCTGCATTATCATTCCGTTCTGCCTCTCTGGATATTTCCGGAGTATCATTTTTATCCTGCTTATTTTTATCCGAATCATTTTTCTCTGTGGTATCTCCAGTGTCTTTTTCCACCTCATCAGATGTGATATTGCCATTGTTTCCACAAGCAGTCAGCATAGACAGTGTCAGTACCAGCATGGTACCTGTCAGAATCGTTCTCATTTTTTTCATTCCTGTTCGTCTCCTTTATCCTGTTATACGTCACAGCAATCTTCCTCATATGAAAGTTCACTGCAACCTTATATCGTTACTGTTCACTCCGTTTACAGTAACCTTATATCTTTAATATGCACAGAACCCAGAATCCTATTCTGGAAAAAACTGGATTTTCATGATAAACTCTGCTATGCTGATATCTGGATTGGAAAAATCCTTACACACATATGAAAATTTTAAAGGAGTGTCCCTATGAAAAAGAACAAAAATCTTTTATTTTTGATTTTCACTGTATTCTTTCTGGTTCTGACGTCCATAACTTCTGGCAGTACTACCGTATCTGCCTCATCCTTTCCCAAACTTCAGACCATTTCCGCTTCCTCAGGAAAGTTTATTACTGACGGAACCCACTGGATGTACCAATACAAAAACAAAAAGATCGCCAAAGGTGAGTTTCTCCGCATTAACAAAAAAACTTACTACCTCAATAAAGCAGGTTACCGCTGGAGTGGTATGCATGAGGTAGGTGGCAAAAAATATTACTTTGGAACCAAATCTCAGGGATATCTTTATCACAGCAAACTTTTCCGCTACAGAAATAACTACTATTATGCTGATAGATACGGAGTCCTGGTTACCGGCTGGTATACCCTTCCTTCTGGCAAAACTTACTTCTTTGATACATCCGGCAAAGCTATCACAGGCAAAAAACGTATCAAAAACGTCAACTATTATTTTAGTCAGAATGGAGAATTGCATCACTCAGGACTGAACTATAATCTTTCCTCCGACTGTGCACTGCTTATCAATGCAGATACCGGAAAAGTACTTTATGCCAAAAATGAAAATGTTCCTCATGCCAATGCCAGTACTACCAAGATCATGACCTGTATTCTGGCTCTGGAAAACAGCAATCTCAACGATGTGGTTAAATTTTCCTCTTATGCCACATCTATGGAACCTACGAAACTGTATGCCAAAACCGGCGAGACTTTTTATATGAGACATCTTCTTTATTCTCTGATGGTACCTTCTCATAATGATACTGCAGTAGCCATTGCGGAACACATAAGTGGATCCACTTCCAAATTTGTGAATCTTATGAACCAAAAAGCTGCACAGATAGGCTGTACCAATACACATTTTGCCACACCTAACGGACTGGACAAAGGACTGAATCATTACACCACTGCCTCTGATCTTGCCAAAATTGCTACCTATGCATTGAAATATCCGGCATTCCGGACACTGATCAGCACACAGAAACGTTCTTTCCGCAGTATTAATACCAAACGCCGTTTTACAGTAACCACTACCAATGCTCTTCTTGGTAATATGCCTGGTGTACAGGGCATGAAAACAGGCTACACAGACAAAGCAGGACATTGTTTTGTAGGACTTTCCAAATCTGCCAAAGGCAACACCTATATTTCTATAGTATTAGGGGGCAAAACTTCCCAGAGCCGCTGGAAAGATTCCAGGATATTATTGAACTACGCTTATAAGCACTAATCAGCACCGATTATAAATACAAAAAACTCTGCAACCGAGCCATGCTCAACTGCAGAGTTTTATTTTGCTTATTTATATTCTTATTTCGCTGCAATCACATCAGCCATGTCATATCTGCCTGCCGGTTTGCCAGCCAGGTACTTAGCTGCTTCCAGAGCACCCTTTCCAAAAACTGCTTTGGAATGTGCTGTATGCTTGAACTCAATGACTTCATCCGGACCTGCAAAGATCACTTCATGCTCGCCTACGATGGTACCGCCACGAACTGCTGAAATACCGATTTCCTTATCGTCACGCTGCTGTCTTCTCTGGCTGCGGTCATAAACATAATGATATTCATTGTCCATAGCTTCATTAATGCTGTCAGCCAGGGCAAGCGCTGTGCCACTTGGTGCATCCAGTTTCAAACGATGATGACGCTCTACAACTTCCATGTCAAATCCTGCTGTTGCCAGAACCTTGGCAGCATCCTGCAGAAGTTTCATAAGAGTGTTGATTCCCAGAGACATATTGGCGGATTTCAGAACTGCTGTTGTCTTTGCAGTTTCTTCTACTTTCTGAAGCTGTTCTTCACTGAGACCTGTAGTGCAGAGAACAACCGGAAGTTTCTTTTCTCCGCAGAAATCCAGAAGTGCATCAACTGCCTTTGCTGAAGAAAAATCAATGACAACGTCCGCATCTACCTGACATGCTCTCATATCGGTATAAACCGGATAAGATGTGTTTCCTTTATCTGCAATATCAATACCTGCTACGATTTCGATCTCCGGGTCTGATGCTGCAAGCTCAGAGATCACCTGACCCATATGACCACAGCAGCCATGCATGATAGCTTTTACCATAATAATATCCTCCTCTGTATTATCCGAAACTCACGCCAGTTTGATTCCAAAATCTTTCATCGCTTTGGTAAGTGTTTCTTTATTTGTTTCTTCCATCTCACAGAGCGGCATACGAAGTGGTCCTACATTCATTCCCATCAGATTCAGTGCAGTCTTAACCGGAATTGGGTTTACTTCACAGAACAGAGCATTAATCAGCGGAATCGCATCGATCTGAATCTTGGCAGCACCCTGAATATCCCCATCCAGGAATTTCATAACCATGTCGTGAGTTTCTTTTGGCGCAACGTTGGAAAGTACGGAAATAACACCAAGTCCACCTAAAGAAAGGATCGGCAGAACCTGATCATCATTACCGGAATACAGTTCCAGATCAGCACCTGCCAGAGATACTGTCTTGGCAATCTGAGAAAGATCTCCACTTGCTGCTTTCAGACCAACGATATTTTTGACATTTTTAACCAGAGTAGCTACTGTTGCCGGCTGGAGGTTACATCCTGTACGGCTTGGAACATTGTACATAATGATCGGTGTTTCCGGTACAGCATTGGCGATAGCTGTATAATGAGCGATCAGACCTTTCTGAGTAGCCTTATTATAGTAAGGAGTTACTACAAGCAGTGCATCAGCTCCATAAGAAGCAGCCTCTTTGGACATCATGATTGCTGTCTCTGTACAGTTGGAACCTGTTCCTGCGATAACCGGAACACGTTTGTTTACTTTGTCAATTGCAAACTTGATAGTCTGGAGATGCTCTCCATGCGTCATAGTGGATGATTCACCTGTAGTTCCACAGATAATGATGGCATCGGTACTGTTGGCAATCTGATACTCCAGAAGCTCTTCCAGTTTGTCATAGTTCACCTTTCCATCCTCATACATAGGTGTAACGATTGCGACACCTGCACCTTTAAAAATTGCCATTTAATCTCCTCCTTATTCTTCCGTAATTTATATTATTCACCTTTGACTGAATCTGCATTGATCTCTTCCGTATTAAGGGTAGTAATCACATCTACATATGGTCTCAGCTCCTCCGGAAGATTCCATCCAGTCATAACAATGTGCATGGACTCATCCTTTTGTTTCAAAATATCTGCTACCGTATCCACTGTAACAATTCCCATGTCCACAAGTCCAAGGATCTCATCCAGCAGAAGAAAATCACATTCCTGAGTAACAATTACCTTACGGGCAAAATTAACACCGTTGAGAATATTGATATTCTCTTCTTTCTTTCCTTCTTCTGTCAGTTCTGCATAGCAGCAATCCTGCTTTTCAAAACGAAAGATCTTGAAATCCAGATTCATCAGTTCCTGCAGAAAATCCAGTGATTTCCGTTCTCTGCCTTTCAGAAACTGAATGACAATGACACTTTTGCCCTGTGTAGCTTCCCGAAGGCTCTGGCCAATGGCAAGTGCTGTTTTACCTTTGCCATTTCCGCAGTATACTTCTGTTAATTCTCTTTCCATATTACTTCCTCTTAACGTCAGTGAAATAAGTGCTGCTGTTTCAAAGCAGCAAACAGACCATCACATTAATGATTTTATCTTACCTCAGTTCTGCCAAAAAAGCAATACTCTACTTATTATGGTGCGGATACTGCCTGCGTTACTATCAGTCAATATATTCCAGTTTACTTACAGAAACTTCATAAGCCACTCTTTTTTCTGATTCTGTCTCACTGATCCGTTTCATATATTCCCTGCTCTGAATTCTACCCCACAGAAGTACGTGTCCTCCTACCATAAATGCAGATGCATAGCGGGCATTCCTTCCCCAGCAGATGCATGGTATGTAGTCGGATTTGCCATAAGGACGGTTCACTGCCAGAAGCACATCTGCAATCTCCCTTCCCAGAGGAGTCTTGCGGTACACCGGTGGTTTACATATGAAACCATCCAGAAAGATCTGGTTTGTCGGAAGAAATTCCTCGTCTTCATCAATAAACCGTAGTTCTCTCGCAAAAACGGAAAGCACAAGCCGGTTATGTTTTTCCTCATGCCGGTTGTAAGAACGGAACTGCCCCTGAATCTCAATATACTCTCCCACATAATCCTGCGTAATATCCAAAAGTCTTTCTGATACCATTACGGGTATCCGGTCCTCTGAATCACTTAACCGCTTTACAAGAAGCTCCATGGTATAAAATCCTTCTCCAAATACCTGATGGCTGAATGTAAAGCCTGTATCAATTTTTCCTGTGATTGATACCTGATTATTTTCAATAATTTTGTCTGCCATAACTGCATTTCTCCTTCCTCTTTGGGTATTTCGTCTTTACTAGACTATGAAGGAACATGCAATTTTAGAACTGAAATTAAATTTTTTTTTCGGAACGTCTTGTAATCTGCGAAAAATGTGGTAAACTGAAATGTCGTATCATGAAAAAAACACATTAATATAGAAGAAAAAAGAAAGGATTTCGATTTTATGAATATCAAACGCGAAGACGTACGCAACGTTGCCATTATCGCTCATGTCGATCATGGAAAAACCACACTGGTGGATCAGCTTTTGAAGCAAAGCGGTGTATTTCGTGAAAACCAGGAAGTTCAGGAACGTGTCATGGACTCTAACGACATCGAACGTGAACGTGGAATCACCATTTTATCCAAAAACACTGCTGTCCACTATAAAGGAGTCAAGATCAACATCATCGATACACCAGGCCATGCAGACTTCGGTGGTGAAGTAGAACGTGTTCTGAAGATGGTAGATGGCGTTATTCTTCTGGTAGATGCATTTGAAGGTGCCATGCCACAGACCAAATTCGTTCTCCGTAAAGCTCTGGAACTGGACCTTCATGTTATCGTCTGTATCAACAAGATCGACCGTCCTGAGGCTCGTCCTGACGAAGTTATTGATGAAGTACTGGAACTTCTCATGGACCTTGAAGCATCAGATGAACAGCTTGACTGTCCATTTCTGTATGCTTCCGCAAAAGCCGGACATGCAGTTCTCGACCTGAAGGATACACCGGAGAACATGGCTCCGCTGTTTGAGACCATCCTGAAATATATCCCGGCTCCGGAAGGTGATCCGGAGGCAGACACACAGGTTCTGATCAGTACCATCGACTACAACGAATATGTAGGACGTATCGGTGTTGGTAAAGTTGAGAATGGTAAGATTGCTGTTAACCAGGAACTTACTCTTCTGAACCATCATGACCTTGACAAACGTAAAAAAGTCAAGATCAGCAAACTTTATGAATTTGACGGCTTAAATAAAGTAGAAGTAAAAGAAGCATCCGTAGGTTCTATCGTTGCCATCTCCGGTATCGAAGATATCCATATCGGTGATACCCTCTGTGGCGGTGATAATCCGGAAGCTATTCCGTTCCAGAAAATTTCCGAGCCTACCATCTCCATGAACTTCCTTGTAAATGACAGCCCACTGGCCGGACAGGAAGGTAAATACATTACTTCCCGTCATCTTCGTGACCGTCTTTACAGAGAGCTGAATACAGATGTCAGCCTTCGTGTGGAAGATACCGAAAGCACTGAATGTTTCAAAGTATCCGGACGTGGTGAACTTCATCTTTCTGTTCTTATTGAGAATATGCGTCGTGAAGGCTATGAATTCGCAGTAAGTAAACCAGAGGTTCTCTACCACACAGATGAACGTGGTAAGAAACTTGAACCTATGGAAATCGCTTATGTTGATGTTCCGGAAGAATTCTCCGGTACTGTTATCCAGAAATTAAGTGAACGTAAAGGTGAACTTCAGGGAATGAGTACAGCAAGCGACGGATCTGTACGTCTGGAATTCCACATTCCTTCCAGAGGTCTTATCGGTTTCAGAGGCGAATTTCTTACTTCCACTAAGGGTACCGGTATCCTGAATACTACTTTCGACGGATATGCACCTTATAAGGGAGATTTCCAGTACCGTAAACAGGGATCGCTGATCGCATTTGAAGCTGGTGAAGCAGTTGCTTATGGTCTTTTCTCTGCTCAGGATCGTGGTACACTTTTTGTGGGACCTGGTGAAAAAGTTTACAGCGGTATGGTTATCGGACAGAACGGTAAAGCCGAAGATATCGAGCTGAATGTCTGC
>OLPT01001155.1_pt1 | contig 16800 bp, 19 predicted proteins | sample 1673051 | NCBI WGS metagenome assembly OLPT01 (sample SAMEA3136750, study PRJEB25190) | human gut metagenome | biome: human gut; feature: human-associated habitat; material: faeces | place: Austria | collected 2013
CTAAACACCTATCTCCCATTTGCGGATCAGAACACTCGACTTCTTTTTAAAACTAAAGCTTTACACCACAATAATCAGGAAACTAGATTATGAAGGTTTAAAAACGTAAAGATAAATGGCTTGTTTGCAGCGAAGTACCCTAACGTATCCCGTAGATCATACGGTACCTGAGTCGAGGGTAAACGTTCAACGACTAGATTCTTGTCGAGCTATAGACGAGAGAATAAAGGTGGAAATCCTGAATATCTATAGCAATAATCGTAGGGCGCAATCGCAAATGGCGTGGGTGAGAACCCCTTAAATCGAAAAGGTATGAGTCCCTCCGGGATTTAAAACATAGTCTATGCTTATATAAAAATATAAGATGTTATTTTGTATATAGAGGCATTTTATGAAAATAGATAAAGAATATGCAACTCAGTTAATGGACGAAGTTAAATGGTTATCAAACCATGGAATAAAGTACACTTTCGTAAAAGTAACTGAAGAAAAAATTACAATATATAAATACAAGAAAACGTCAGAGCTATTTAATAGTCTGGCGCTTTTTTATAGTCAAAAATAGAGAGGAAAATATAGAGTGAAGAAATTAACTGAAGAAAAAATTCAACAAATGGTTGATTTATACAATGATGGAAATAATTTTACAGAAATAGGAAAGATAATTGGTTTGTCTGCCGATACTGTAAGCAAATACTTAAAAGATAGAGTTAAGAAACGTGTTGGATTATTAGACCGTTATACTGAAGAACAACTACAAGATATTTGTAAAATCTATAAGGATAATGGAATTTCTAAAGTTCAAGAAAAATATCCAGAATTAACTAAAAATCAGGTATATAGAATTGCCAGTAACCGCAAAGAAAGAAAAGAGAATTATTTTTGGTCCGAACAAGATGTTAAAATATTAAAAGAAAATTACGGCAAACCTTTAAAAGAAATTCAAAAAATGTTGACAGATACTCATACAGTTAGAAGCATTGGTACAAAGGCTATTAAGTTAAATTTAACTCAAAGTAGAGAATGGACGGATAAAGAAATAGACATTTTTAAAAGATATTACTCTTCTGTTCCTTATGATGAATTTAAAAAACTACTGCCAAACCGTACATATAATTCAATTGTTAATATGGGACGGAAATTAGGAATTAAATCATATAATTACTTACAAGAAAAGTATAGTGATGATCAAAAACAGTTTATTATTGATAACTATAAAACAATGACTGATATTGAATTATCTGAGGCATTGGATAAACCTTTATCTGGTATACAAGAACAAAGAAGGAAATTAGGAATATATTATTTGAACAAAGATTATTCTGGATATGATAATTTAAGTAAATAGTAACAACGTATATATATGGGTGATCTGCAGCGAAGCTTCTCTCTGAGAAGAACGTTCATCGACTATAATGGGAACTTGGTTTCCGGATCAAGAAGGAATAGTCAGGACTGTTAGGCAGCTTACGCCGAATAAATTAAAGGGTAAATACATCTTACTCTCGTAAGCAATCTTACCTTATGTGCAAAGGTGATGTAAGCACAAATCTTTACTTTATTATTCTTCTATGCTATATTTCACATAGGAGGGTAAAACTATGATAATAAATAATTCTATCAGAACTTATGCACCAATTGCTCCGCCATATTTTGACGGATGCTTATTTATGAATGCAACTTATGAAATGCCAGAGGAACTGGCCAATTTGTTTACTAAAGGATTAGAATCCTTAAGCAAATATTTATATGAAAAAAATATTGATCCTACTAAATTATTTCCTGTAAGTCTAATATTTACAAAAGATGGCAGTTTTTCTGTCACCGAAAATGAAGCAACCACTTATGGAAGATGTATGTCTTTTTTAGTATACTCCATGGAACGGATAATTACATCTAACAATCAACACATGCAACTATTCGCATTTATTGAAGAATTAGTGCATTACTATTTTCAAGAAACAAATGAAACAAAAGTCAAACTAACTACTTTTTCTGTTGTTCAGAAAATATTCCCAGAAATAACTTTCGAGGAGGTAACATCATGGGGAGTAAATTGGAGCTAATGTTTATTAGCAAAGAGAAAAGTCAGATAATTGATTCTCCTGTTATAAGAGGTATTACTTGTGATACTTATAAAACATACTTACAAAATTCATCAAAAGAGCAAAAGACTATTCAGTCTCCTGCTCTTTCTTAGTATAATACGTACAATCTTCATTTTCAAAGTAAGGACATTCCTCTTCCTTGCACTCTTTATAAAGAGGACATTCTAATATTTCCATAATCTTTAAACCTCCATAGTATAGTTTTGAAAGCAGGTGTATTTAATGGATAAAAATATTTTTGATAAATTGGTTCCTGAATATGTTCAAAAGTTAAACTCAGATGAAGTTACAGATTTACTTATAGAAATCAGTAATATTGGCAGGACAAAATTTATCAGTAATTACCCAAAAGAAATTGCTGATCAACTTCCAGGATATGACCTATACGAATAATCTTTTCAGTTGTATTCAATGCAGTCGAGATTGTTAACTTTCCTATAGTATTATGCAAAGTGTTGGTGCACAGAAAGGAGAACTGCTGTGACAGTTCTCCTTCTATTAAAAATTTTAAAAAGAGAAATACATATGACGAAGTAATTAAATGATAAAGTAGAACATTATTAGCGATTAGTCAACTTTTTTATTCTTGTATTGTCTTTTCATCATTCCGGTGATAAATTTGACTTTCTCATCAGATAATTCTGGATGGTTGCAAATTTGATCAACGGTATGATTTTTCGAGTTATAATATAGACCAGCTAATATTACAACAAGTAAAAGACTACCAAGAGATATTATTATTCCAGTATTCATATTCTTCTTTTCACCCCCTTCCCTTATAAATTTCTTTATTGGGGAAGTGTATTGCCCAGAACGGGCAGATTCTTCGTCCGCATCAACAATACAGAATGTATGCCAACACTTCTGCATGATCAAAAGAAATGATCAAGTATATTATCGTGCAGCGAGTTATAATGCAGCACCTATAACCATAATATACCTAGTAGTATAATAACAATATTCGACAACTTTGTATATACAGAACATTAGTTTATTATAATCAAAACTTAGCTCCGCATTGTCCACACTGATAAGTTTTACCAAGATCACCTGCTCCAAAAAGACCAAACAGACCTATCTTCATTGCTTTTCTTGTTCCAGTGATTTTCTTAAGATTTGTGCTGCCACAGGTTGGACACTTAGGCCCAGTAGAGAATTTCTGAGCATTCTGTTTGGCGTACCACTGGTCTGTGTTTTTGTTTTGCTCTTCTATTCCTTCAGGGGATTCACTATATTTTCTTTTTTTAACAGCAGAGTAATCTACTTCATTGTCTAATTTGTTATAGAAATATTTCTCTCGGAGCATTTCATCAGATTCTAAGGAACTAGGACAATGACCATCATGAGTTTTCTCATATTCTTTTGATAACTCCATGTATGCTGTAGACCAATCAATGCCAGTACCTATATAAGTTCCAATTTCACAGGTATAACATTTATCTCCTATTTTATAAGAAGAAGATGTACTGGTATTTCCACATTTATTACAAAATAATAATTCTTTCATATTGTTCCTTCTTTTATATATAGTAATTAAGATATGCTATATTATATCACACAGTTTGGTTTTCGTCAAGAATGAAGATGGAGGAATTTTACCGCAATCACGAAGAGCTCAACGTAATGCTGCTATAGCGAATGGCTATGCAGAAGCCAATAAAAATTATCAAGCATATTCAGAAGATTTAAAAGTTCTTGAAAAACTTAATGAGCAACTTGATAACAATGGTCAGGCCATTACAGACAACGAACAACGTATGGCTAAAGCAAATGAAACAACGAAGAATGCTAGTCAAAGAGCCAAAGATTATGGTAAGCAGATAGCTACTAATGCTAAGACTCTCACTGATTTTAAAAGAGAAAATGAGGTAAAGGAACCTGAGCAACAGAAACAAGGGAAATGGTCCGATGGTCTAAAAAGTATGGCATCTGCTGGTCTCTCAATGATTGGTAATGCTTTTATTTCCGCTGGTGTTGGAATGCTTGTGCAAGGAGCTTTCTCATTGCTTGGTAAGGGCATTGACGCTTTCGTTCATAAAAATGAGAACTTAATTGCTAAAGGCCAAGAAGCAAAAGAATCCATTCAATCCCAAACTAAAGCCTATGAGGATCAGAAAGCTTCTCTTGGAGAACTTACTGCCAAATATACAGAATTGTCCAAAGGTGTAAAAATATCTGGTAATTCTATTAAAAATATTAGTCTTACAGACGATGAATATAAGGATTTCTTAGATACAAGCAATAAAATTGCTGCTGCCGCTCCTAGTCTCACACGTTCATGGGATTCTCAGGGCAATGCTATTCTTAATGCAGGAACTAATGCTGAGGATTTGAACACTCAGGTCAATGATTATCTAAAGCTACAGAGGAATCTTACTTATTATGACACAAAGAAAAATATTAGTGATCAGTATAAAGGGTATGAGACTGCTTTAGGAGAGAATAAGGGCAAACGAGATGAATACAAAAATGCATATGATGCAGCTAAATATAAAGTTGATTCTGTACAAAAATTTTCCGACATGCTTAAAAAGCATACAAAAGGAGAAGATACCATCACCTATACACTGGATCAAACTGCATATGATGCACTTGGTAATACATTTGGAAAAGCAATAAAAGGTTATAAGCAATCTGCGGATGGTCAAAAGATAACTCTTGAATTTGATGGTAAACAGTTAGATTTTCTTAATAATGAAGCTGCCAGTGTTTTAAACTCAGATAATAGCGAACTTCAAGAAGCTCATACTAATTTAGTTAATACTCAAGAATCTATAGATGCCTCTAAAAGAGAAATGGTTTCTTCTATCAAATCAATGGCAAGTACTATTGATTCTTTTGATAGCTGGGACGATCAAGATAAAGCATCAGAATTTCAATCACAGTTGAACAGTATGCTTAGTTCTTCAGACGGCACAAGATTGTTAGATAATTTTGAACAGTCTGGTAAAGACATGGATACATGGCTCCGTAACAATGTAGTCAACCCTATGGCTACTGCTACTCCAGATCAACAAAAGCTTTGGTCTCAACTGTTTGAAATGGAACCTAAAGACCAGGAAACTGTAAGAGAATTTGCTGCAAGAAGAGATGATGTCCTTGAGTCTATAGCAGATATTTCTCAAAGCGACTTCTGGACTAAAGGTACTTTAGCCGAAGCTTTTGGTTTTGCTCATACTGAATACGATGACAATGATAAGGCTTATACTGTTTGGGAGAATCAAGATAGTCTTAATAGAGTTAGAGATGCTCTGAAAGGAGTAAAGGCTAGCAAAACTAAAGGTGATGCCGAAAAAGTAAGAGAAGATCTAAAAAATGCTACACAAGATGAACTTGAAATAGCTGTACAGGTTATCACTGATAATAAAGATTTAAGTTCAATTGATGATTTTTATACGGCATTCGAAAAAGCTAAACAAGCAGCTAAAAATATGAGTGATCAGGCAGCTGTTTCTTTAGATTCAATGGAAACGAAAGTATCAACTGCTAAGTCTACTCTTTCTTCTATGGGAACTATTCTTACAGAGACTACTTCTGCAGGTGGAATTTCTAAAGACAATGTTAAGATCCTTTCTACTGCTTTCAAAGATGTGAAAGATCCTCGTGGCATTGAGCAAAATGTTAATGATTTATTTACCACTACTTCTGATGGTATCAAACTAAACATAGATGCTTTGAAAACCTTTACGGAATATCAGGCTGAAGCCACTGATGGAGATTTCGAAAAGGGTATTAAGTTACAGACTAAAGCTATTGCCGAGCAAGCAGAAGAAACAGATAAAGCTTGGAAAGCTATTGCTAAAGCCGATGACAAGGAAGCAGCTAGAGCAACTTATGACGCAGAAAAAGATAAATTAAAAGATGCTAGAGACGAATATTTATCTTATATGCAATCTCAGTCTGAATGGCAAGCGACTAAGAAACAGCAACAGATAAAAGCATTAGAAACCATTTCTAATATGAAAGTTACTCTTCCATATGGAACAAGCAATGGACAAGGTGGCTCTACAACTGGTAATAATACATATACCGGTGCTGAGAATGGTATTCACAATACATTTAATAGCAATAAAGACTCCACTGGTGCTGGAAATGAAACTCCAGGTACAGTTAATGGAAAAAGTTATAGTTTTTCATTAAACAAATCAGAAATATTCTTGACACCAAATGAATCTTATAAATTGAAAGTTACATGGTCTCCTACCGCACCTTTACATTCAGATATTAAATGGTCTAGTGATAAAACTGATGTTGCAAAAGTTTCATCGTCTGGTAAGGTTACGGCTACAAAAGGGGTACAAACTTCTAAAGGTGGCGGAGTGACAGGAATCCTAGTCGGTGGACTGGAAAAAACATTTAAGGCTACTATTACAGCTAAAAGTGATTTTGGGAGCAAAACTTGTGTTGTACATGTAATGCCAGATGCGCATTACGACGCAATTGAAGAATATGCAAATAAAAATGGATTGGCTATGACCAATGATAAAATGCAGGCAGCTCTCGAATATGCTTATCGAAATGGTGGAAACCATGCTGATAAGGCAAACATAGCAGTTGAGGGATTCAAAAAAGCTTATTTGAATGATAAACCAACATATTTAAAGAGTTGGTTTAATACTCTTCAAAACCGTCCAGATGGTGCAACAGACGTTCCTGCCGGAGTGAGTCCTTTAATAGGATATTTTAATTCTAAAGGTAAAAAAGTCGGACCAAAAGAAATGCAACAGCTTGCAGATATTCTTGAAATTAGTACTCCAGGTGTTAAAAAATATGATTCATGGGGCTCTGCTTTAAAAAATCAGATACTTCAAAAGTATAAATCATATGGTTTTGCTACTGGTGGAATAATAAATAAACTAATACCTGCTGACATGAGTACTCTTTTAGGTAAAGCTATTATTAGTAATGGAGATCAGGGATTCATTGGTGCAAAAGTTGGCGAATCAGTAATGACCGAGGAATTTACTCGTCTGCTCAAGCCTTCTATTGCTGCAATGAATAACTTTACCAATATGTTTAACCCGGTTACTCCTATCTTAAATGCTGCTATTAATACTCTTCGTACCGTAACAATTACTGGTATCTCATGGAATCTTGATGATACTACGCTTCTTCTGAAATTATCAAAACTTGCCGGTATTGATGATAATGGCGCTACTACTGAGCAGTCAATTCTTACTGGATCTGTTCATGTTCCTGTAGTCAGACAGCAGGAATATAAAGAATTTGTTGGTTCTGAAGATGAACCTGGAATCTGGACAGACCTTGTTCTTACTTACGATTCAATCATTACTCAATTCAAAGTTACATTTATAAATGATGATGAAAGTAATACTATCCTTGATATCCAGTACGTAGATAAAGGTGGAAACGCTGTTGATCCTACTACAAGAGAAGTTAATCCGATTCCTATTCCTACAAAGAAAAGCACAATTAAGCTTGATTATACCTTCAAAGGATGGGAAGGTTCAATGACAGGAATCTTTGCTGACAGAACTATTACTGCTATATATGACAGTAAAATCCGTGAATATACTGTAAAATATGTTTCTAAAGGATTATCTCTTCAAGAATCTACTGCCCAGTATGGTTCTTATGTAAAATATACAGGTGATACTCCTGTATATACTGCTGAGGAATCTGCTTATAAGTACAATCTGTTTAAAGGATGGGATAAGTCAGGATTTGTCGATGGAAATAAAACGATCAATGCAGTATATGAAACATGCGAATACGTAGATGGATACTTTGATAGTAAGGATCTGGCCAATATGACACAGGTTGAGCTTTATACTCTTATGAAAATGGGACTTGAAGCAAAATCATTATCATTAAAAGATACATTAGATTTCAAACTTGGTGTTGATTATAGCTATGGCGACATTGAAGAGCATGAAGTTATTTCAGCTGCGACTAAATTTGATGGAACAAACTATATTGACACCGGATTAAAAATCATGGAAAAAGACAGAGACTTTACAATTGCTATTGACTTTGAATTTGATTCAGGAAATAGTGTAAACTCCACTCTTGCTCAGTGTTTTCAAGGTGATGGTTCAAATGGATTCAGACTTTGGTATTCTCAGGAACCTCGTTTCTCATGGAATACTGATAGTATAACTCCATCTGCTGGAACAAACCGAGAGATTATTGTATTTCGTCATGAAGCTGGAAGTCAGAAGCTTTATGTGTACAATTCAAACATGACTGGGAAAGAAGTATCTTCTACTACTCTGAATGCGATCAGGATTCCAGAGCATAGTTCCACTCTCGTATTTGGATGTTCTAAAGCTGACGATGGAGCATATGAAAACTTTGCAAAAGGCACTATACATTGGGCTAAAGTCTGGTACGCAGATCTTGGTGAAGAACAATGTATGGATATTGCTGCATGGATCCACGAAGTAATCCCTATGGAAGTGGCTAAGTTTAAAGGATATTATCTGTCTGACGTTGCTTCAAAGAGAGCTAACATTACATTTGTTGCTTCTAATCTCCTTGGTACAGAAAAACCTTATAATAATAAGAGCACAAATGCAGGTGGATGGGCTGATTCTACATTAAATACATGGTTGAATACTCGTATGGTTAAGGCAACTCTTCTTATTATCTTACTGACACTCAAACTATTGCCGGCAATCAATCGTTCCTTGCTCCTTCTGGTTCTACAGAAACAGGCCATTCAGGTAATGGCTACGTAAGAATCACTAAATTAACAGATGTAATATACCTTACTCATGCTAAGAACGACATAATGGATTTTAATTATACAGGTTTAGTACAATCTAAAACTCTAAAACCAGGTACGTATACAATAGAATGCTGGGGCGGCCAAGGAGGAACTTACAGTAGTTACATAGGCGGATACGGTGGTTATTCCAAGGGCACTATTACTCTTACTGAAGCAACTACTGTTTATATATCTGTTGGTGGGGCTGGATCTTCCTCTTCTACTACTGCAGGATTCAATGGTGGAGGAACTGGTATTTCTTCTGGTAGAGGTGGCGGCGGTGCAACCGATGTTCGTATAGGTCAAAATTCTCTATATTCAAGAGTTATCGTAGCCGGAGGTGGCGGCGGAGCTGGTGTAACAAGTGCCAATGCTAATCCTTGTGGTTGTGGTGGTGGAGAATATGGTGGAGATGGATATTACAATGATACCACTGGTTCTTATACTATAGGTCAAAATAGATGTGGTGGTAGTGCCTCACAAACTGCAGGTGGCAAAACATGGAGCACGAGCACTCAGGCTACTTTTGGTCAAGGCGGAAATGCTTCCGGCTACTCTTGTGGTGGTGGTGGAGGCGGCTGGTACGGAGGTGGCGGAGCCTACGACAATGATTCTGATTCTGATGGACGTTGGGGTGGAGGAGGCTCAGGATATGTTTATACCTCTTCTACAGCTAAAAATTACCCTAACGGATGTCTACTAAATTCTACTCATTATCTCACAAATGCTAAAACTATCGCAGGAAATAAATCATTTAAATCACCAACAGGAAAAAATGAAACTGGACACACAGGTAATGGCTTTTGTCGAATCACAAATTTAACTCCAACACAATATGGATTATACGTAAAAACGAACTCTGGTTGGGAACACATAGATTTATAAAAGGAGGGCTTAACTATGCCGATTATATTTCACGGAACAGGTAGTGGCGGCTCTGCTAAAAAACTAAAAACCGCACGAACTATTAATGGTACGAATTTTGATGGTACAGCTAATATTACTACTGCTAATTGGGGAACAACAAGAACTGTTACTGTAGGAAATACAAGTAAATCTGTAAATGGATCTGGAAACGTAAGCTGGTCATTAGCTGAAATAGGTATTCATCTTTCAACAACGGAACCTGCAGCTAGTGACGGAAAGAATGGAGATATTTGGATTACTTATGAATAAAAGACTGAAAGGAAGGTGAGGCTTATGGCTTGCTCTGGTGGATGTGGAACTTCTTGTGCTACCAACTGCACTCATTCATCATCTGGTGGATGTGGTGGTTCTTGTGGTGGTTCTTGCTCTACTAACTGTACTGGTGGATGTTCTGGATATTGTGATGGAACTTGTAAGGGAGGTTCAGGAAGTACTTGTTCTGACTGTACTGCCAAATGTGCTAATGACTGTACTGGAGCTTGTACAAATGCTTGTGTAACCGGATGCACTGGCTGTGGGAATAACTGTAGTGGAACCTGCTCAGGCACTTGTGATGCTATTTGTGCCAATGGCTGTAATGACGGATGTTCTAGTAGTTGTGACTGGAACTGTGATAACACATGTACCGGAAATTGTACTGCCGCTTGTGCTAATGATTGTTCCGGTTGTACTGGTAGTTGTTCTGGATGTTCCGGAACTTGTTCGGGCAGTTGTTCTGGTGACTGCGATTCAGGCTGTTATACTGGCTGTTCCGGTTGTGATTCTACCTGTTCTGGATCCTGCACTGGTACTTGTAATACTACTTGCACTACTACTTGCGCCAATGACTGCACTGGCGGATGCAAAGGAACCTGTACAGGTGGATGTGGTGGTTCTTGTGATAATTCATGCGGCTTTTCTTGTGAAGCTTCATGTGATAATAATTGTACTGCTGTTTGTTCTGTATCTTCTGTGTACGGTGGAAACTCAGAAAAGAGTGTATTGAATTTTGCTTATACAGGTAAAGCTCAATCTGTAACCCTTGAGCCTGGAAAATATGTTCTTGAATGTTGGGGAGCACAGGGAGGTTATCGTTCTAATTCTAGTTATGGTGGAAAAGGTGGCTATTCTACAGGGACTTTAACATTGACTCAAAAAACTACTATATACATATATGTCGGTGGATCTGGAAATTCTGTTACATCAGCATCAAATTCAATCTATCCCGGAGGTTTCAATGGTGGTGGATATAGATACAATTATAAAGGTGGTGGTGGCGCTACTGATATTCGTATTGGAAGTGCTTCTTTATATGCCCGTGTTATCGTTGCAGGTGGCGGTGGTTCTGATGGTAGTCCTAATTATAGTGGTGGGTATGCAGGTGGTGTATCTGGTACTAGGGGAAATTTTGGATGTGGTTCATATGGATATGGTGGATCTCAAACTGCTTCATATTCATCTTTAAGTGCTATTAATTCACAAGGCACCACCAACTCTTCTTCTAATTGTGCTGCTGGTTTTGGTTTCGGTGGTTTTGGATGTTATTACGCTTCAGGTTATGGTGGAGCCGGTGGCGGAGGATGGTATGGTGGACAAGGTACTTACCCTGATGGTTCTGGAGATGATGATGGCGGTGGCGGAGGTGGTTCAGGTTACGTTTATACTTCCTCTTCTGCTTCTAACTATCCTCAAGGCTGTCTTCTAAATTCATCTTATTATCTTTCTGATGCTTCTAATTTATCTGGCAATGAATCTTTTAAATCTCCTTCTGGCTCTACAGAAACAGGTCATTCTGATAATGGCTATTGTAGGATTACCTGTTATGTCAAAAAGAAAACTCTACATTGTAAAATGAACAATGAAATTAAAAAAGCAGCTCCAGTATTTATGAAGATGAACAATAAAATTTATGATGCTGGCGCTAATGCTGTAATGGATTTTGCTTATACAGGAACAGCTCAAGCTATATCACTTCCAAGAGGAAAATATATTATAGAATGCTGGGGCGCTCAAGGCGGTTCATATAGTAGTTATTATGGTGGTGCTGGAGGATATTCTGTCGGAACCATAACTCTAACTAAAAATTCTACGGATTTATATATTTATGTTGGTGGACAACCAGAAGCTACAACTTCAACAGGTGAAACACCTGGTGGATTTAACGGAGGAGGAAAAGGTTGTTCAAGAACTTATAATTATAGTAGTTATGGACAAGGTGGCGGCGGTGCAACCGATGTTCGTATAGGAAAAAATGATCTTTATGCTAGAGTTATTGTCGCTGGTGGCGGCGGAGGTTCATCATCAGAAAATTCGCTTACAACAAAATATGGCGGTGGAACTACTGGTGGTTCTTCTGCTTCTGGATACGGAGCTACACAAACTGCTGCAGGTACAAATGGTTCATTTGGTCAAGGTGGTTCTGCAACAACTTCTGGAACTAATTATAATTATGGTTCCGGCGGTGGCGGTGGTGGATGGTATGGCGGTGGTGCATGTTCTGATTATAGCGACAGCACTAACTACCAAGGCTATAATGGCGGAGGTTCAGGATATGTTTACACTTCAGCTACTGCTGCTAATTATCCAAGTGGTAATTATGTAAATTCTTCTTACTACCTTACCAATGCGCAAACTATAGCAGGAAATCAATCATTTAAATCACCTGATGGAACAAATGAAACAGGGCATACCGGAAATGGTTTCTGTCGAATCACCCGTAAATCAGGAAAAATATTTGTAAAACAAAACGGATCATGGATCAAAGTGTAATGCTTTGGTCCATGTTTAAATTACAGGAGGAATTGTTATGAAACTTATTTTAAAAGATGGACAAGAACTAACTATTACTCGTGCTAACGATACATATTCATATGAAGGATATAAAGATGGGTTGGGAAATGATATGAATAGAAATATCGTGGCTACTATTTCTATCTTCAACTCTGATAAATCCTTGAATACAATCAGAGATATGATCACTGACGAGAATAGAACTGGTTTTAGAATTATTTATGGGAATACCCAGAAAGATTATACTGGAATGAAAATTGAGAGTATTTCAGAAGAAATCTCCAATGAAAGAAGTGTTATTAATATCTCATTAGCTACAGATAAAACCATAGCTCCTACTGAGACCACTGAAACAACAACAGAAAAAACTAAAGAAGAAACTAAAGAAAAAACGGAAACAGCTTCTGATAAATAATTAAGAATGAAAGGAATATAAGGATATGAGAAAAATAATCGTAAAGGTTGATAAAGAAAAAGCTACAGAGCTTGAAAGAGTTAATTTTGAATTAAACTTCGTAAAAGACATTGTACAGAGAGTTATTGAATCACATCCAAGCGATTTAGAACTCATCAATGGAGATACTCTTATGTCTTACAATAAACGTGGTGCAGAATTACAGAGAAAGTATGCTGCTCTTGCAAATGAGATGGAAAAGGAATATATCCCAGAATGCCTCGAAGGTCATCAGTATAGTTGGATTATTCCAAATAATTCTGATGAAATGACTATTACTATTAAATGTAATTGTGAGATTCCAGAATTAGAGGGGATAGCATGAAAAGGACAGAACAATATTCGGATCAGATAGCTAGACTTTATCCATCTAAGAAGGTAAAAACTGATGACGGACAAAGAATATTAACACAGAGTATCACTTTTCAAGTAACTGATGATTGTAACCTTGCATGTCTATATTGTTACCAAGGACACAAAGGAAAAAATCGAATGTCGTTTGAAACAGCTAAGAAATTCTTTGATTTAGTTGTATCAGGTGAAAAAGGTTTTAAATCTTATATCAATCCAGAGAAATCTCCTGGATTGGTTGTAGATTTCATTGGAGGAGAACCTTTTCTTGAGATAGAGCTTATAGATCAAATCTGTACTTATATTATGGATAAACTCATAGAGTTGGATCATCCTTGGGCCATGAAAACTATGTTCTCTATTTGTTCAAATGGTGTTTTATACAGGGACGAAAAAGTACAAGCATTTCTTCGTAAGTGGGCCAATAGATTATCTTTCTCAGTGACTATTGATGGGAATAAAGAATTACATGATTCCTGCCGAGTTTTTCCAGATGGTGGTCCAAGTTATGATATAGCTGTCGATGCTGCGTCAGATTGGATGAAACGTGGAAATCATATGGGAAGCAAGATCACAATTGCTCCAGGTAATATCAGCTTCTTATATGATGCTATTAAGCATATGGTTGATCTTGGATATGATGAAATCAATGCCAATTGTGTATATGAAAAGGGTTGGACACCTGTACATGCAACTGTTCTTTACGATCAAATGAAACGCATATCTGATTATTTCTTGGAACAGAATTTTGATTTTGAACGTGATTTCTTCTGTTCCCTTTATAATGAAGACTTTTTTCAGCCTAAAGATCCTGATGATTTACAAAGTTGGTGTGGAGGCGTTGGTAATTCAATGATTGCTTGCGATCCTCAAGGTCGCATATTTCCATGTAGAAAAATCTAACATTAAAAATCCTAATACTCCTGCTGCAACAACTACAAAAAAATATCCATTTGTAGGAAAAGTAACTGCAAGTAAATTGAATGTTCGCAAAAAACCCGGTACTGAACATCCGTTACTTCCAGAGTATCCGATGTTAAATAAAGACAATCTTATTAATGTCCTCGGAGTTACAAAAGATACTAAAGGTGACAGATGGTACAAAGTATCAATCACTAAAAAAGAATATGTTGGCTATGTATCAGCCAAATATATCATTAAGGCATAAGGAGGTACGTCATGGGTATTGAACAGATACAGAAAATCCATGAGTTTGGTGAGATCAATGTGATCATATCTTTACTTCTTTGTGCAATGCTTGTTATAGCTTTAAAAGCTGGATGGGAGAAACTTCTTGATGTTCTTGGTCTCGAAACAAAAGCATCTCTACAGAAGAAAGCTTTAGAGAAGAAGTTGTCTGATATGGAACAGAAAATTGCTGATTTTGAGCAGTCTCAGCATAATTATCATGATCAGTCCATTAATATCAGAGATAAACTCGAAGATAATCAGAAAGTCTTACAGGATGGCATTAATGAACTGAAGACGCTTCTCATCAATAAAGAAATTGATGATATAAGAACAACTATTTTAGAATTCTCTAATACTGTTATGAACGACAGAGACTATAATAAAGAACAATACGAACATATTATTGATTTGTATGATAAATATGAAAAAATTCTTGAACAGAATGGGATGACTAATGGTCGTGTTACTGCTTCCATGGAATTCGTATTAAAAAACTATCAAGATTTAATGGACAATGGTTTTAAAAAATAATCCTTGCATTTATGTAGGGATTATTTTTTATGGGGAAGGCTACATGGAAAATAAATTTTTATCACCTGAAATAAATCAAAAAATTTATGATTATTGTAAAAATACGATTACTGATTCACTGAAATTTTACTTATATATACATATTGTCCCAAAAGAAATAAATTCATATGGACATGATAAGTATTATGTAGGAATTACTTCGAGACATCCTAAAATACGATGGATGAACGGGCTTGGATATAAAACACAAATGTTTTATAGAGCAATTGAAAAATATGGCTGGGATAACATCGAACATAAAATTATTGCCTCAAATTTAATCCAAACCGAAGCTGAAGAATTGGAAAAAGAAATTATTTTATATTTAAAATCTAATCAACCAGAATATGGATACAATATTGCTTCTGGTGGAATGTTTGTTGGTGGACATTGTGTAAAAATTGCTCAATATGACTTAGATGGAAATTTTATTAAATCATATCCCAGCATAGGAAACGCTGCATTAGAAATAAATCAAAATAAAGAGAGTGGTGGAATACGTTGGGCACTATCTCAAGAAGGCCGTACATGGAAGGGATTTATGTGGAGAGAATATGAAGAAGATCCTATACCAAAAATAGAGCCATATATACCTTATGATTGTCGTACTCCTATCTTACAATATGATTTATATGGTAACTTTATCAAAGAGTGGGATAGCCTGAAAGAAGCATCTGATTATTATAAAACTTATTGTATATCAAATGCATGCAGGCAGCTGGCTCCTACCGCTGTTGGGTTCCAATGGAAGTATAAAAACGACGACAGAATTATAAAAGATATTCATAATAGCACTAATAAGAAAACAATTTATGTATATACATTAGATGGTCAATTTATTAATCAGTATGAAAGTATTTCTGATGCAGTTAGAAAATTAAATATACCAATTAATCGTTCATATTTGGATGTGTCTAATTGTTATGCTGATATTCGGAAAAATTCTTCACATGGATATAGATGGTGCGATACATATTATGATAAATTACCACCACTATTACAACGTGGGAAACCTATTATTCAACTTAACAATAATAAGCAAATTATAAATATATTTAATAACATGAATATGGCAACTAATGAAACATCAGAAAGCCGATCAACAATTACAAACAGTTCAAACAAAGATAGATTAACCAAACGTGGATATTATTGGAAATTTGCATCTGATATATCATCAGATAATCTAAATTTTATTAATGAAGATATTAAAGAAAAATATTATGAAATGACCGCATAAAATTTTATGGGTAGTCAAGCATTATACTTGGCTACCCATTTTTTTACTTTGATTCTTTATCAAGTATATTCCGAACGTCTTCTACAGAAAGTCCTTTTTCTCGAAGTAATTTGGCAAGATCTTTCATAGACTGTTCTTCTTTTACGGCTGCTTCTTTCTTCTCTGCTACTGCTAAGTCTTTCATAAGATTTTTCTTCTGCAATTTAAGAGTCTTAAGTTCGTCAGTAAGCTTTGTAATCTGTTCTTCTGTTGATGCAATCTGCGCTTTAACTTTTTCTGATGTAAGCTCTACTTTTCTTACTCTTGCCATTTTTTAACTACCTCTTTTCGATTTAATAAGGGTGAAATAAGGGTGAAGTTTTTAAGAAGTGCTTGTTTTATAAGACTCTAAGTCGGTTTTTCATAGGTACCGGAAACCACTGCTCTATCCACTGAGCTACAGGCGCGTATCTTGAAAATC
>OLPT01001166.1_pt1 | contig 16661 bp, 11 predicted proteins | sample 1673051 | NCBI WGS metagenome assembly OLPT01 (sample SAMEA3136750, study PRJEB25190) | human gut metagenome | biome: human gut; feature: human-associated habitat; material: faeces | place: Austria | collected 2013
GATACCCAGATGTCCTCCACCGATATGCTGGGCACCACCGGCTACGGCCTGTGGGATACCGGCCGCGCAAAGCTGGAGCAAATCTTTGCCGAGGTGATGGGCGCAGAGGATGCCCTCGTGCGCAGCCAGTTCCAGAGCGGCACCCACACGCTGGCTGTGGCGCTGTTCGGCCTGCTGCGGGCAGGGGACACCTTGCTGGCCGCCACCGGCCGCCCCTACGATACGCTGGAAGGCGTGATCGGTCTGGACGGCAAGGGCAGGGGCACCGGCACCCTGATGGATTACGGCATCCGGTACGATGAAGCTCCGCTGAAAGCCGACTTCACCCCGGATTATGACCTGATCGCCCAAAAGGCCCCCGGTGCAAAGGTGTGCCACATCCAGCGCAGCCGCGGCTATCTGCAGCGCAATGCCTTTGATCTGGAAACGATCCGAAAAATTGCGGATACCGCCCGCGCCGCAAACCCGGACATCATTATTTTTGTGGATAACTGCTACGGCGAGTTCACCCAGACGCAGGAACCCTGTCAGATGGGCGCAGACCTTGTGGTGGGCAGCCTGATCAAGAACCCCGGCGGCGGCATCGCTCCCACCGGCGGCTACATTGCGGGCCGCAAAGACCTTGTGGAGCTGTGCGCTTACCGCCTGAATGCGCCCGGTCTCGGCAAGGATCTGGGCTGCACGCTGGAAACGCCCCGTGATATGTATCTGGGCTTCTACTATGCGCCCGGCGTGGTGTGCGAGGCCATCAAGACCGCCATTTACGCCCAGTGTATGCTGGAGCTGCTGGGCAAGAATCCAGTGCCGCGCTACTGCGACGACCACAACGACATCGTCACCTGCTTTGATGCAGGCACTGCGGATGCCCTCATCGGCTTCTGTCAGGGCATTCAGGCTGCAAGTCCCGTGGACAGCTATGCCGCCCCGGAGCCTTCTCCGGAGCCGGGCTATACCGACGAGGTGGTCATGGCAAGCGGCAGCTTTACACAGGGCAGCACCATCGAGCTTTCCTGCGACGGCCCGCTGCGTGAGCCGTACACCTGCTACCTGCAGGGCGGTCTGAACTTTGCTGCCAGCCGTGCAGGCGTGCTGCTGGCCATCCAGAAGGCTTATTTTAAGGACTGAAAAGGGGAGAGCGCATGCCTGTTTTAAGTGACCGTGTGGGTACCTTCACGGATTCTGTTATCCGCCGCATGACCCGCATCAACAATCAGTACGACTCCATCAACCTTTCGCAGGGCTTCCCGGATTTTGACCCGCCGAAGCAGTTGCTGGACGCTCTGGCCGAAACAGTTTACAAAGGCCCGCACCAGTACGCTGTGACCTTTGGCGCGCAAAACTTCCGCGAGGCGCTGGCAAAAAAGACCAGCCCTGCCCTTCACCACGAAGTAGACCCCAACACCGAGATCTGTGTGACCTGCGGCGGCACTGAGGCCATGATGGCCGCCATGATGACCATCTGCAACCCCGGCGACAAGGTGATGATCTTCTCACCGTTCTACGAGAACTACGGTGCCGATGCCATTCTTTCGGGCGCGGAACCCATCTATATCCCGCTGGTGCCGCCCACCTATGAGTTTGATATCAGCCTGATCGAAAAGGGCTTTGCCGAGGGTGCTAAGGCGCTGATCCTGTGCAATCCTTCCAATCCCTGCGGCAAGGTGTTCCGCCGCGACGAGCTGGAAGCCATTGCAAAGCTGGCCATCCAGTACGATGCCTTTGTGGTGACGGATGAGGTGTACGAGCATATCATCTATGCGCCGGCAGAGCATATCTGCATGGCAAGCCTGCCCGGCATGTTTGAGCACACCATCACCTGCAACTCGCTCTCCAAGACTTACTCCATCACGGGCTGGCGTCTGGGCTATCTGATCGGACCTGCAGAGGTCATTGAGGGTGCGCGCAAGGTGCACGACTTTCTCACTGTGGGTGCGGCTGCACCCCTGCAGGAGGCCGCTGTGGCCGGTTTGGAGATGCCCGCCAGCTATTACGAAAAGCTGCAGGCCCTTTACACCGAAAAGCGCGATCATTTTCTGGCCGGACTGGACCGTGTGGGGCTGAAGCACAATGTTCCGCAGGGCACCTATTTTGTGATGATCGATATTTCCGATTTTCTGGCGCTGCCCCAGTTCAAGGGCTGGACCGACCTGCAGTTCTGTGAGTGGATGATCCGGGAAGTGGGCGTGGCCGCTGTGCCTGGCTCCAGCTTCTTCCGGGAGCCGGTGAACCACCTGATCCGGATGCACTTTGCCCGTGGCACCGATGTGCTGAACGAAGCCGTCCGCCGGCTGGAAAAGCTGCAGGCTTTACTGAAATAAAAGCAAAACAAAAAACAACAACGCCGCAGGAAGTTTCCTGCGGCGTTGTCTCTTTCCCGATACTCTATACGCGATTCATCACACGGCGTGGCGCTGCACGGTGGGCATTGGCTCCACAAGAGCGGGATGCATCCCCTCGCGGTAGTCCAGGTCGCCCTGATCCATACCGCGCAGCAAGACCTCGGCGGTGGCAATGTTGGTGGCAATGGGTACGCTGTGCATATCGCACAGGCGGAGCAGATTCTGCTCGGTGATGCTGGCGGCATCCGCTTTCAGCGGGTCACGGAAGAACAACACCAGATCCACTTCGTCGCACGCAATGCGGGAAGTGATCTGCTGCACACCGCCCAAGCGCCCGGAGAGATAACAGTGCACGGGCAGGCCGGTAGTCTGCGCCAGCATCCGTCCGGTGGTGCCGGTAGCAATGACTGTGTTTTTGGACAAAATGGCGCTGTAAGCAGTGCAGAACTGCAGTGCAAGCTCTTTGCGGGAATCGTGTGCAAGAATGGCGATCGTCATATTGCTCTCTCCTTTGTTCCAAGTATAGTGTTGTGTGTGACGAACAACTTTCTCATTGGAAAGTGAAATGAAGTGAAATCGTTATCAAGTTTTCCAATATAGTTTTACCGCATCGAAATAGGGGTTGTCAAGGGGGGCCTTGTACTTTTTACAAAACAAAATGGAGAAAGTAAGACTATTACTTTGTAAGAATTGGAGAAAACTGGGATACAATCATCTATATCAGTTGGCAAATAGGAAAGGCAGATTGAAAACATAATTCAGCTTTTGTCTTTGCTGAAAGAACATTTCATGGGAATAAAACAAAAATACAGGCTGGCGCAAATCGCACCAGCCTGTTTCGGAAAAAGCTTTTCAGTTTCGTTTCTAAATTATGAATATTATGGAGAAAACGCTCACTCCCGATTTCCGCACTGGAAAGGTAGGTTCAGCGGGCTTTAGCGGATCTGACCATTGCCGTGGATGATATACTTGTAGCTGCACAGCTCGGCCAGTCCCATGGGGCCGCGGGCGTGGAGTTTCTGGGTGGAAATGCCCATTTCACACCCAAGGCCGAATTCACCGCCATCCGTAAAGCGGGTGGAACAGTTCACATACACGGCGGCGCTGTCCACTGCGGCAGTGAACAGGTCGGCATGGGCCTGTGTCTGGGTCAGGATGGCCTCGCTGTGGCCGGTGGAGTGCTCAGCAATATGCCCGATGGCCTCCTCTACGCTGTCCACGACCTTGACCGCGAGGATGTAGTCCAGAAATTCGGTGTCAAAGTCCTTTTCTCCGGCAGGGGTGCCGGAGATTATGGCGGCGGCGCGCTTATCCAGCCGCAGATCCACCGGGTGCAGACCCTTTGCAATACGGTCCGGGCCAAGCCGCTGGGCCAGACGGGGCAGGAACTGCCCGGCAATGGAAGAGTGCACAAGGCACACTTCCTCGGCGTTGCACACGCTGGGGCGGCTGGCCTTGGCGTTCTCGATGATGTCCAGAGCTTTGGAAAGGTCGGCAGTGTCGTCTACATAGATATGGCAGATGCCGGTGCCGGTCTGGATACAGGGCACCTTGGCGTTCTGAACGCAGGCACGGATCAGCCCGGCACCGCCGCGCGGGATCAGCAGATCCACATAGCCTACAGCGGTCATCAGAGCGTTGGCAGAAGCGTGGGTGGTGTCCTCGATCAGGCAGACCGCTGTCTCGGGCAGACCGGCCTTTTTCAGGCCCTGCCGCAGGGCTGTGACGATGGCATGAGCACTGCGCCATGCCTCCTTGCCGCAGCGCAGGATGCAGGCGTTGCCGCTTTTGATGGCAAGGGCAGCGGCATCGCTGGTCACGTTGGGACGGCTCTCGTAGATAATGGCGATCACACCCATGGGTACAGCCGTCTTTTCAATGACAAGCCCGTTGGGGCGCTCTACCCGATTCAGCACCCGGCCCACCGGGTCGGGCAGGGCGGCAACCTCGCGGATGCCCTGCGCCATGGCTTCGATGCGCGGAACGGTCAGGGCCAGACGGTCCAGCATCACATCGCTGATGTGCCCCTTGGCCGCAGCCATATCCTCGGCATTGGCAGCAAGGATGGCCGCCTGATCGTCTGCGCTGCACAGCGCATCTGCCATGCCCAGCAGGGCCGCGTTGCGGGCGGTGTTATCGGCCAGCGCAAGGGCACTTTTGGCGCTGCGGGCGGCTTCCAGAATTTCCTGTGTGGTCATGTGTTCAGTCCTCCTTGCGGGCCGCAAAGCGGGTGCCTGCGGATCTGCCTGCGGCAATGTCGTACAAAAGCTCCGGGTGTGCGCCGTTGGCAATGACCATATCGGCACCGCTGCCCGTTACCATGCGGGCAGCGCGCAGCTTGGTGGCCATGCCGCCGGTGCCAAGGGCCGAACCGGCACCATCGGCCAGAGCCATCACCTCGGGGGTGATCTCCTCCACCAGCGGGATGAGCTTTGCATCCGTGTGGGTGTGGGGATTGGCGGTGTACAGGCCGTCGATGTCACTCAGCAGCACCAACAGGTCAGCCTTAGCGCAGCAGGCCACGATGGCCGCCAGCGTGTCATTGTCGCCAATAGAGGTGATCTCATCGGTGGCAACGGTGTCGTTTTCGTTGATGATGGGCAGGGCACCCAGCTCCAGCAGGCGGGACAGGGTGTTCTGAAAGTTCACGCGGCGTTCGGTGTGCTCCACGTCCACGCCGGTGAGCAGGATCTGCGCCACGGTGTGATTGTAGGCGTTGAACAGTCGGTCGTAGGTGTACATCAGCTCACACTGGCCCACAGCGGCGCAGGCCTGCTTGGTGGTGGTGTCCTTTGGGCGGGTTGGCAGTGAGAGCTTGCCCACGCCCATGCCAATGGCACCGGAGGACACCAGAATGACCTCATGGCCCTCGTTTTTCAGGTCGCTGAGCACCTTGACCAGCTGTTCCGTGTGGCGGATGTTCAGCCGTCCGGTGGCGTATGCCAGAGTAGAAGTGCCTACTTTTACAACGATGCGCATGATATCCTTAACCCTTTCCCATTTCCTTTGTCTTATTGTACGAGGCGATTACGGCATCCATCACCGCACCGCGCAGGCCGTGCTCTTCCAGCACGCGCACGCCCTGAATGGTGCTGCCGCCGGGGCTGCACACAGCATCCTTGAGTTCGCCGGGATGCTTTCCGCTTTCCAGCACCAGCTTTGCGCTGCCCAGAACCATCTGCGCGGCATATTCCTGCGCTTTGGCGCGGGGCAGGCCGCAGGCCACGCCGCCGTCGGCCAGAGCCTCAATAAACTGGTACACCCATGCCGGGCCGCAGCCGGAAACGCAGCTGGCGGCATCGATCAGACTTTCCGACACGGCATCCAGACGGCCCGCAGGAGCCATGATCCTGAGGAAGGCTTCTTCTTCCTCAGCGGTGACATTGCTGGAACAGTACTGGATCATACCCTCGCCCACCGAAGCCGGGGTGTTGGGCATGATGCGGATCACAGGAAAGTCCTCACCGGCCATCTCCTGAATACGGGCAATCGAAAGGCCCGCTGCCATGCTGCACAGCACAAAACGGCTGGGGCGCTCGTCAAAGGTGAACTTGAGCGGCTGGAGCAGAGCTTCCATCATCTGGGGCTTTACCGCCAGAAAGATCAGGTCGCAGTCACCGGCCACCTCGGCATTGGTGGCTGTTTTGCAGCCCAGTTCTTTGGCCAGTGCCTGTGCCTTGGCCGCAGTGCGGTTTGCCAGAAAAACCTTCTTAGGGTCAACAGCTTTGCAAACGGCACGGGCGATGGCTCCGCCCATGTTGCCGCAGCCCAGAAAACCAATGGTATCCATCATAGTTTGTACCCTCCCTCAAAACGGCACTTCAATCACCGCCGTCTGCTCCCATTCTAAGCGTAGAGGAATATAAAATCAAGGGCCTTTTCCGCTTTTTTGCCGGAAGAAGCCGCTTTTGCAGGCATTGCGCACCGCCGGAAGGGGTTTGGGAGGGCTGAGAAACGGCTTTTGAAGCGAGAAACTGCCGGAGTGAAAACGCAGGAAGTCGTTCTTTGTTTACAAAATGGACAGAATCAATGCTTGCAATCGGGACGGCTTTTGCGGTATTATAATGTACGAAGCTGCCAATCACCGTACGCAGCGGGAAAAATTTCTACGGTCGGGAAAGGAAGGTTTTTGTGTCACAAACAACGAAGCGGGCACTGGAAGCATCGCTGAAAAAGCTGCTGCTGGAAAAGCCCCTCAATAAGATCACAATCAACGATATCACTGAGGACTGCGGCGTGAACCGCATGACCTTCTACTACCACTTTAAGGATATTTACGATCTGGTGGACTGGATCCTGACGGAAGATGCAATCAAGGCGATGGAAGGCTGCCAGAGCTTTGATACATGGACCGAAGCGTTTCTGGACATCCTGCACCAGATCCGGGATAACAAAGCACTGGTGCTGAACGTATACCGCTCTGTGGGTCGTGAACAGGTGGAGCAGTATCTGTACAAGCTTCTGGACCCCATGCTGAAGGAATTTGCGGATCGCGAATGCCGCGACATCACCGTGCAGGACGATGACAAGCAGTTTGTGGTGGATTTTTACAAATATGCGCTGGTGGGCGTGGTGCTGGAATGGATCCGCCGGGATATGAAGACCGAGCCCGCTGTGATGGTAGAACGTATGGGACGGATGCTGCAGGGCGATCTGCGCCGCGCGTTATGCCGCCTTGCCAGCAATAAGATCCATCTGGAACAGGACGGTTGAACCGGAAGAACGACAAAATTTTATCATAATCCGCGCCGTGATGGGTTTTCTATCACGGCGCTTTTTCTGTTTATGGTAACTTGTGGGATAGAATGGTAGAGTAATGGCATAGAAATAGAAAAAGAGATTTCCGAAAAATACCGTTTGGAGGAAAAGGATAATGAATACTTCTGTTGAGAGCCTGACTCATAAAATGCAGCGTGCTGCCGTTGGTAAAATGGTGGACGTGGTGCTTTCTCATGCCGATAAAGACCGTCAGAAAACCGTGGGACAGCTGGTGGATGTCGCAAAGCAGTTCTATGGCAGTTCGTTCAGCGCTGAAGCCTACGAACACGCCAGACAGACCCTGACCGACCCCGACAGCAAGTGGTCCAAGCTCATCAACTGTGTGCTGGATCAGACCGACCCCAACGTGGCCCGCACTATGGCGCTGAATCTGGGCTACGAGGCTTTCTTCCGCGGCACCAAGACCATCCGCGAGAACCGCGTGAAGTATCAGTGCAACATCCCCTGGCTGATCCTGTTCGACCCCACTTCCGCCTGCAATATGCACTGCGTGGGCTGCTGGGCCGGTGAATACGGTCACAAGAATAACCTCAGCTTTGAGGATATGGACAAGATCGTTACCGAGGGCAAGGAGCTGGGCGTGTACCTGTACATGCTGACCGGCGGCGAGCCGCTGGTGCGTAAGGCTGATATCCTCAAGCTGGCCGAGAAGCACAACGATGTGCAGTTTGCCATCTACACCAACTCCACCCTCATCGATGAGCCCTTCTGCAAAGAGGTGGTGCGTCTGGGCAACATTGCCTTCATGCTGTCCATCGAGGGCACCCCGGAGACCAATGATGCCCGCCGCGGTGAGGGGCACTATGCCGCTGTTATGCATGCTATGGATCTGCTCAAGGAGCACGGCATCGTGTTCGGCACGTCCATCTGCTATACCCGTGATAATATCGAAGCTGTTACCAACGATGAGTTCATGCGTTTCCTGTGCGAGAAGGGTGCACACTTCGGCTTCTACTTCCACTACATGCCCGTGGGCAACGAGGCAGCACCGGAACTGATGCCTACCCCGGAGCAGCGCAAATATATGATCGACCGCATCCGCTATCTGCGCTCGGAAGAGTGCGATATCCCGTTCTACCCGATGGATTTCCAGAACGATGGCGAGTTCGTGGGCGGCTGCATTGCCGGCGGACGCAACTACTTCCACATCAACTCTGCTGGTGACGCAGAGCCGTGCGTGTTCATCCACTACTCCAATGCAAACATCCACGACCAGAGCATTCTGGAGATCCTGCACAGTCCGCTGTTCATGGCTTATCACAACGGCCAGCCCTTCAACAAGAACCATCTGCGTCCCTGCCCGATGCTGGAAAACCCCGAACTGCTGCAGAAGATGGTGCACGAGACCGGTGCCCACAGCACCGACCTGCAGTCGCCGGAGAGCGTGGAGCACCTGTGCGAGAAGTGCAAGAACTATGCAGCCAACTGGCAGCCCACGGCGGACGAGATCTGGTCCCACACCAAGATCCGCGAGAGCCGCTACGAGAACTACAAGGACTGGAAGCCCTCGCAGCCCATTGAAAAGTAACGAAGGCAGACATCATAATGCAAACAAAGCCCAGGCGTTCCATTGAAGTGCGCTCCGTCAAGTAGACAGAGAAATAATATAAGTTTTTGTTCGCCGTTTCCACAAGGAGACGGCGAATTTTTTGTGCAAAAGTGATTGTTCTTTCTTGACATAAAAATACCCCCAGAGTACGCAGAGTTTTTGTTTTACTCTGTCTACTCTAGGGGGAGCATATCACACGCAGAGAGGGTCTTACTGTTTCATGAAAGAGTGGTTTTGAAAATTACCAGAACCAGTAGCGCTTTTTCAGCACAACATATGCAATGCCGATCAGAACCACTACAACACCACCGGCAATGAAGAAGGTCCAGTTGATATTGGCAAATTTCAGGTTCTGGTTGGTCAGCAGATAACGGCCTGCAGTATCGGCAGTGATGATGCCGTCGGTGTAGCTGTTCAGGTACTGCCACTTGTTGGAGACGGCGTTGTACAGATACAGGCGGGTATAGGTGCTCACATCCAGATCGATGCGCACCGAGCAGGGAAGAGCCTTGCCCTTGTCCAGCTCAAACTCGATGCCCTGATCGGACTCAGTCAGGATGAGCATGGTGTCCAGCTCACTGGTGGTGCTCTTGACACCGCTGCCTGCAATCTGCATGGTGTAGCCATCACCCACCACGCACAGGGTCTTGCCGGTGGTGCGCAGCGCATTGAGGATATCACCGGTCACGGTAGGCACCTCGGCCTGTGTGAAAACGATCTCGTTGTCCTCACTGTCCTGAATGGCCTGCACAACGGGATCGATCTCGATGGGAGTATCGTTATCCGATTCGGTGGAGCTGCTGTCCGAAGAATTATCGGAAGAAGATGCAGCCGAACGGTTGACGATGACCGTGACCATGGCGGATGCAGTGCCGTTGGAAACGGTAATGGAAGTAGCGCCGGTGCCCACAGCCGTGATCACGCCGCTGGGGCTGACCGTGGCAATGTTGCTGTTGGCGGACTTATAGGTGAACTTCTGGGAAGCGGAAGAAGGCTTGACACTGGCGGTCAGGGTGCGGGTGGCACCGGGCTTGAGCACAACGTAGGAAGGATTCACCGTGACGACCTGACCGCTGTTGGAAGAACCAGTGCTGGCGGTGCCGGTGCTGGAGTTGGGAATACTCATGACCGTGACATTGGTGGTAGCAGTCACCGAACCGCAGGTAGCGGTAATGGTGGCGGTGCCGGGGGCAATGCCGGTAACACGGCCGAAATTGTTCACCGTGGCGACCTTCTCATTGGAAGAGGTCAGGGCGACGGTGGCATAGTTGGAAGCCGAAGTAGGCCGCACCTGCAGCTGTGCCGAGACCGAGTTGCCAACATAGATGGTGTTGGAGGAAAGGGAAAGGTCCATCTCGGTAACGATCATGGAAGAATCCATGGAGACAACGATGGTGTAGGCACAGATCTGGTTGCCTGCGGCAGCGGTGATGCGGGTGGTGCCTACGCCCACAGCCTGCACGACACCGGAGTTGCTCACGGTCAGAATGGAAGTATCGTCCGAGATAAAGACAACCGAGTCGGTAGAGTTGCGCGGACGCACCACAGGAGACAGCTGCTGAGAGGAACCCAGCAGCATGTTGGCGGTATAGCTGCCGGCCTCAATGCTTTCGGCAGGCACGTCCTGATCCCACGGCATGGCAACGCCGCTCAGGGCAAGGCCGGAGACAGGGCTTGCTGCGGCCGCAGACACAGCTGTGCCGCAGGCCAGCAGGCAGAGCGCTGCCGCACAGACGGCCAGTTTTTTTGCGGTTGATTTCATAGTAAGTGTACCTCTTTGGGTGATATAACGGCGGCTGGCAGTCAGCACAGCTCCGGTTTAGCGGAACAGAACGCCCAGGGCTTCCATTGCGTACTCGAAATAGGTGACCTGATCGTACTCCACGCGGGCAGTAACGCTCATGCCGTTGGAAAGATCCACCTTGTCGCCGCTGCGGCTCACCACATAAGTGGCATCGGGCTTAATGGTCATCTTATAGTAGGAAGCGTTGGAGCTGGCCGTCACGTCACTGTCAATGGCCGTTACAGTGCCGGTCAGGGTGCCATAGGAATACTCCGAAAGGCCGGTAATGGCGATCTTGCACGGGTCACCCACATGAAGCAGCGGGCGGTCATTCACGGTGACCATGGCAACGATCTCCAGATCGTCGTTCTCGCTGGCAACAGTGGCCAGCGGGGAGCCTGCGCTCAGCACCATGCCCTCTTTGTAAGGAGTATCCATGTGGATCACACCGGAGGTGGGGGCATAGATGTAGTAATCGTTGGCACCGGTGTTCAAGGCATCGAGCTGAGCCTGAACGTTGTCCACGTTGCTCTGTGCGCTGGTGATGCTCTGGGAAATGGATTGCATGGTGGAGTAGTACAAGGCCTCCACCTCGCTCTGGCTCTGCTCCATCATGGTCTTGATCTGAGCATCGGAGTAACCGGCAGCCTGATAGGCCGTGGCATCAAAGGTCTTCTGAGAGACCTGGCTCTTGTAGGTCTCGTACTGATAGTAGTAGGGCTGATCTTCGGGGTTTGTCTCGCTGAAGTAGTTGGTATCATCCTGCACGCATTGCAGCAGCTTGTTGTACTGGTCCAGCTGGGTCTGGTAGATCTTGAGCTGGCTTTCCAAGTTATCCTGCTGCATGTCGATATCCGTGCTCTTGATGTGGGCCACGAGGTCGCCCTCGTTCACATAGCTGCCCTCCGAAATATACATCTCGGTAATGGAGCCGGAATAACTGGACATGATATAGGTTTTATTGCTGGCCTGCACGGTGCCTGCGTTCTGGCTGACATAAATGCGGTTGGTATGGGTGCTCCACACCACCAGAAACAGCATGAAGATGCCCACCAGAATGACAAAAGCGTAGCCATAAGGTGGCAGCTTTTTTTCCATCATGATGCGGCGGTCCTGCAGATCCGAAAGGTTCTGAACTTTAATCGTCATAATTACTTGGTCTCCATAAAGACATCGACCACGGCATCATCCTCATCCTGATTGACATAGATGGTATAGGAGGTGCCGGTCAGTTTCTGCTCATTCTCAAAAGCGTGGACCTGCAGCTTGTAGGAAGCCAGCTGGCTGTCGGGCATGGGGCCGGTGTAGTGGGCATACAGGCAGTTCTTCACGCGCAGAACAGCATCCATATGGTAGTCCTGCTCCATCTGGCCGATGAACTGGGTAGCCTGCTGCATCATGTACAGGTGCATCTGACGATCCTCACCAACCACCATGGCCTGCACAATGGGGCCAATGGGCTGTGCGTTGTTGCTCTTGATAAAGTTGTGCATCTGGGTCAGCACCACGGGCAGACTGGCCATCTCTTCCGGATGGATCTCACGGGAGAGCACATTGGTGAGCTTCAGGGTCTTGTTCTCGGCTACTTTGATCTCTTTCATGTTGAATACCTCGGTTCCTTTTCAGATTTACCTCAGAAGAGGCAGTAATAGGCAATCGAGAAAGGGGAGAAAATCGCTGCAGAGAGCAGCTTCCTCTCCGCTCCCGATCGCCTACTACTTATAAAAGTAATAGGGATCTTGCAAATAAAATGTGCCCGGAGGCATTTTGCCTCCGGGCACACCATAGTGAGGCATAGTTACCTGAGCAGGCGGGGCCTGTTCGGGATAACACCATCTACTTCTACTAAACAGAAAGTCTTTCTAGCTCTTTTTTATCTGACACAGTAAAACTATGTCAAATCAAGCTATCCATCATGAATGACTCCCTTTCATATGTAACCGGGTATGCACCCGGCTGCAAACACATCAATAGGTGATCGACTCACCGTCGTCATCCTCTTCCACCACGGCCTGCATGACAGACTGCTTGGGCTCTGCCTTTTTGCTGCGGTAGATACCCTGCTGCATGTTCCACAGCTCGTAGTACTTGCCTTCCTTGGCAAGCAGCTCATCGTGCGTGCCGCGTTCCACGATCTTGCCGTGATCCATCACAAGGATCAGATCACAGTCACGAACGGTGGACAGGCGGTGAGCTACGATCAGCATGGAACGATCTGCAAGCTGATCGTAGATCATGTTGAAGATCAGATTTTCCGTAGCAAAGTCCAGATTACTGGTGGATTCATCCAGAATATAGAGGTTGGAATCTTTCAGGAAAGCGCGTGCCAGCGCAATGCGCTGCTTTTCACCGCCGGACAGGCCGTTGCCTGCTTCTTCCAGATAGGTGTTATACTGCAGGGGCAGATGACGGATAAAGTCGTGAGCATCTGCCTTCTTGGCAGCTTCCTTAACTTCGTCCATCGTAGCGTCCATACGGGAAACGCGGATGTTATCATAAATGGTCTTGCTGAACAGCTCAACGTTCTGCGGCACATAAGAAATTGCGCGGCGGACAGAGTCATTGGTGTATTCAGCCAGATTCACACCGTTCAAGTCGATCTCGCCATCTTCCGGTTCATAATACTTGAGCAGAAGCTTGGTGATCGTGGATTTGCCGCTGCCGCTGCTGCCCACCAGCGCGACCTTTTTACCGGCCGGAATGGTAAAGCTGATGTGATCCAGTGCAGGGGCACGGTTGCCATAACGGAAAGTGACATCCTTGAACTCGATATCGCCCTCCACCTTGTCCAGATCGGTGCGGTCTTCGTCGCCGACCGTCTCGGAGGGATAATCCATGATCTCGCCCAGACGCTTCATGGAAATGCTGGCCTCCTGAATCTGCATCTGCAGACCGATCAGGTTGCTCAGCGGGGAAGTAAAGTAAGAGGACAGCGTGCTGAAGGCCATGAATCCGCCCAGTGTCATCTCACCTTTCAGAACCTGACTGATACCCACATAGGTGGTCAGCATGCTGAAACCGGTGGAAATGAAGGAGGAAATCAGGCCCTGCGTGGTGCTGATCTTGCTGGAGCGCAGGCTGATCTTCAGGCTCTTGATGTACTCACGCTCGAGGTTCTCCATTTCGGTATCCTCGTTGGCGTTGCACTTGACCGTCTCAATGCCGCGCAGGCTTTCGATCATCTGGCTATTCAGTGCAGCGGACTGCACCATGGTCTCTTCGTTGATCTTTTTGTAAGGCTGCTTGTAGATCAGCACCAGCAGAATGCTGACCAGAGCCATGAACAGCGAGATCGAGAAGAGCATCGCATTCATGCGGAACAGGATGATACCGGTGATAATGGCCATCGAGATATCCATGATCAGGCTCAGCGCAATGCTGGTGAAGATGGATTTGATGGTGTTTGCATCCGAATAACGGGTGGTGATATCACCAGTCTTGCGGGTGGCAAAGAACTTCATGGGCAGACGGAAGATATGCCCGAAGTAACCCAGCATCAGCGGAATATCGATCTTGATGGATAGGTGGATTAGAACCCACTGCCGGACAAAGCCCACCAGCGTATTGGTGATGCTGACCATGCTGAACACAAGGATCAGCGTGACCAGCAGATTGTCTAGGCCATATGGCAAGACCTCGTCCATCAGGATCTTGTTGAACATGGAGGAGGCAATGCCCAGGATCGTAACGATCAGAGAACTCAGGATCGCATAGGCAAAGAGCTTTTTCTGGGGCAGCAACAGGTCGACGTAACGCTTGAACATGCCGCCCTTTTCGATCTTACCGCCCTTGAACTCCGAGGTGGGGTTCATCAGCAGCAGAACACCGGTAAAGTTCTTGTAGAACTCATCCAGAGAGATCTTTTTCAGCTCACTGCCGGGGTCGCCGATCACGACATAATCCTTGCACTTGTGTTTTTTGCCGTTCTTCTCATCTTCCTTGGCGGCTTCGGCTTCTTTCAGCATGTGCCGACGACGCTCACCGTCATCTTTGATGGTGGTCTTTTTAAAGACGACCACAAAGTGGGCCAGACCCTGATCGGTGATGACCTGCGCAATGCAGGGCAGCGAGAAATCGCTGAGGAAATTTTCACGGTCTACGCGAACCGCTGCAGTGGTGAAACCCAACTCATTAGCGGCTTTCTGCAAACCAACAAGGTTCGTGCCTTTCAGGTCGGTACCCATCATATCGCGCAGGCGGGTGATGGTAACTTCCTTTTTGTAATGGAGGCACACCATTGCGAGGCAGGCAGCCGCACAGTCAGTAGTGTCGTGCTGCCGGACATAGGTATAACGCATAGATGCTTCCTTTGATCATATACAAATTTATTCAAACAGCGGCAGGCGTTTTGAAGAAGCGGCCTGCCGCAGATCTGACAACGTGAAAAGAGCCGGAGCCTGAAACAACAGCACAGAGACCGGTGCTTTGTCCTGTCCTGCGGAGAACCATGACAAAACACCGGTCGGCTGCTATCAAAAGAAGGGAGCACCTACCCTTTGATCTGTGTGCCGGACTTTGGAAAAACAGATACAAATTCCCAAAGCTTATAAGCAGTATACCACAATGTGACATCTTCTTCAAGTAGTCAAATTTTAAGAAATCATTATGCTTGATGCTTTTTTCGCATGGATGCTGTGTTTTTGGGACAGAGAAGCCCAAAAACAGAGGAGAAACACGACTGCATGGCTGTACAGAAAAAGGGTGTAGTATGGGACAAACAAAAAAGGCAATGTTCTGTGGAACATTGCCTTTTCTTCTGGCGCCTCTTGCCTGACTCGAACAGGCGACACCCTGATTAACAGTCAGGTGCTCTAACCGACTGAGCTAAAGAGGCAGATCACATTTGTGACTGCGAGAGATATTATACCGCATAAGAATGCCTTTTGCAAGCCTTTTTTTAAAAAATGAATCATTTTTGGCAAAATAAAATCGTCCTGCAGTGTTTTGAAACGCTGCAGGACGGTAAAGTACATATTATAAAAGAAGGAAAGGCTTATTTCAGCTTGCTCTTGGCCTTCATGCGCTGCTCGTGGTTCAGGATCTGCTTGCGGATGCGCAGATTTTCAGGAGTGACCTCCAGCAGCTCGTCCTGTGCCAAGAATTCCAGGCAGCCTTCCAGGCTGAGCTTGCTAATGGGAATCAGGCGCAGAGCATCATCGGAGCCGGATGCACGGGTGTTGGTCAGGTGCTTGGTCTTGCAGACGTTGACATCCACATCCTCGCCGGAAGCGGTGTAGCCAATGACCATGCCTTCGTAGACCTTCTCACCAGCGCCCACCAGAAGGGTGCCGCGCTGCTGAGCATTGAACAGACCGTAGGTGACAGCCTCGCCGGTCTCAAAGCTGACCAGAGAACCGGTGGAGCGGTTGGCAATCATGCCAGCCCAGACGTCGTAACCGTCGAAGATCTGGTTGATGATGCCTTCGCCGTGGGTGTCGGTCAGGAACTGGTTGCGGTAGCCGAACAGGCCGCGGCTGGGCATACGGAACTCCAGACGCACACGGTCGGTGCCCAGAGATTCCATCTGCTGCAGGATAGCCTTGCGCTGGCCCAGACCGGTCATGACAGCGCCCTGATACTGGGTGGGCACATCGATGACGACATGCTCCATAGGCTCATAGGTCTTGCCGTCGATGACCTTGGTCAGAACGTGCGGGGGAGAGACCTGCAGCTCATAACCTTCACGGCGCATGGTCTCGATCAGGATGGACAGGTGCATCTCACCACGGCCCATAACGCGGAAGGAATCGGTGGTGGCAGAATCCTCCACCTTCAGAGCAACGTCCTTCAGCAGCTCCTTCTGCAGACGGTCACGGATCTGACGGCTGGTAACATACTTACCCTCGCGGCCGGCCAGCGGGCTGTCGTTGACGGAGAAGGTCATTTCAACGGTAGGATCGTTGATCTTCACGAAGGGCAGCGGCTCCACATTGGAGGGGCTGCACAGGGTATTGCCGATGGTCACATCGGGCAGGCCGGAGAATGCCACGATATCGCCGGCGGTGATGTTATCGCACGGCTGACGGCCATTGGCCTGGAAGTCGTACAGCTTGGTCAGACGACCGCGCATCTTCAAATCCTGATTGTGCCAGTCACAGACGACAACTTCCTCGCCCACCTTGGCAACGCCGTTCTGGATGCGGCCAATGCCGATGCGGCCCACGAAGTCGTTGTAGTCCACAGAGGACACCAGCATCTGGAAGGGAGCCTC
>OLPT01001193.1_pt1 | contig 16425 bp, 19 predicted proteins | sample 1673051 | NCBI WGS metagenome assembly OLPT01 (sample SAMEA3136750, study PRJEB25190) | human gut metagenome | biome: human gut; feature: human-associated habitat; material: faeces | place: Austria | collected 2013
GTGTCGGAATTATTTCTTCCGGCAAGGATTATATTCTGTTTCAGTTCCGGGATAAAAAGGGGCTGGTAGCAAAGGCATATGTCAAACATATCGTGGAGATCAAAATGAATGAACGGAAGCTGAAGAAGGAACAGGAACTGGTAGTTCGTGATTGGGAAGACGGAGTGAATCCGTTTACTTATTTTCTTGATAAGCGGTGCGATATTCATATACACCAGACCAGGCTGTTTGAAGCCAGTCCGGGATTCTTTCGGGCAAAAATCATGTTTGTCGGAGAAAATATCATTCGTATCCGGGAAAACAGCAAAGATTACAATCTGAACCAGTTTATGATCTGTGGGATGATGGAGAGTTGAGAGGGTAAGAATAATGGAAAAAGAAAATAAAACAGGCATTCAGGAATTAAAAAATGAGGCTGTTGAGGAAGCGATGAAAGCCTTTCTGGCAGATAAAACAAACCAGACAATGGCAAATTTAATGGCAGTTATGCGTGATGCCAGATTTCTTGTGCCGGCAGATTTTCCACCTGATGTAAAAAAACAAGTGATTGAAAAGGCAAAACGTGGCGAAAAAGTCGATACCAAGATAGCACCGCGTATGCTTCCGATCATTGTACAGAATCAGAATGGGGAGCACTTTGCACCGGCATATACATCCATAGAACAGATGAAAACAAATGCCAAATATCCGGCAATTCTGAATGTGACCATTGATGAACTGCTTCGTATCGGTTCTGCACCGCAGTTGAATCTGAAAGGTATTATCCTGAATCCGGATACGGACAAGATGATCCTGCATCCGAAATTTATTGATGCGATGAAACAGGTGAAGGCAGCACAGACGCAGCCGCAGCCAAAGCCAGGTGTGCAGGGACAGGAAAAAGATATTAAAATGAGTCGTGCCCAGTTCGAATTATTTGCCCGCAGAACATGCGAGTGGGGAATTATTCCAGGGGCTGTACATAAAGAAAAAGCAGAGTTTATGAAGAAACTCGAAGAACAGCAGGGCCGGTTTATGGCGGCGTTATACCGTCAGCCGTACGGGGACAAAATTCCTTTTCCGTATTCCGAGAAGGATTTCGATATCATGATTCTGGATATTGATGAGGAGACCTGTGTGGCAAGTATTGAGCTTCCGAAGCAGAATCTTGCTCCGCATATGGCTGCTTCTATGTATATCGTATGGAATCCGAAGAATGATGAAATGCATTATTTTACCATCGAGCAAAGACCGCAGGGCGAAGAGAATGTTCTGTGCGGATTTGGTGAGAACGGAAAACGTGAGGAACTGCAGACTGCACCGGCAGCCGGAAATGAAATTTCTGCAGTGCTGGATCTTGTACGTGAAGAGAAAGAAGAAGCGTAAATTTAGAATCATATGTCATGTGTTTCATGACGCGTATCTTACAATGAGAATGTTTTTCAGCATTCCTGAAAAAAGCATAGACAGTTCGTTTGTACCATCCTGTCGTAAAATAAAACCAGGGCTAGATTAGATAGAATATCTATGAACTATGATCTGAGCCGTGGTATGTAACAGTATCACGGTTCTTTTTTTGAAAGGAACAGACAATATGTATAAGATCAGAATAGAAGAAAGTTTTGATTCCGCGCATTTCCTTGCCGGTTACGATGGAAAATGCAGTAATCTGCACGGGCATCGCTGGCGGATCGTGATGGAAGCAAAAGCAGATAAATTGCATGAAGAAGGACAGCTGCGTGGAATGGTTACGGATTTTGGTGACATTCGCAGAGATCTGAAGGAACTTGCAGATTTTTACGACCATGCTTTGATTTACGAGAGCGGAACTTTAAAGTCGCTGACCATTCAGGCGTTGAAGGATGAACAGTTCCGCCTGATCGAAGTGCCGTTTCGGCCAACAGCAGAGAATTTTGCAAAATTCTTTTATGAGAAAATGACATTAAAAGGATATGCCGTACAGGAAATAGCCGTGTATGAGACTCCAAATAACTGTGCTGTATATCAGATGTGAGATGACTCCCACCTATGCAGGTGGTGAGCAACAAAAGTTGAAAAAGGGTAGAGGTAATATAGAAATCATATGACAAATTATAAAGTAGTAGAAATATTCAGCAGTATCAACGGGGAAGGCACTCGTGCCGGACAGCTGGCAGTGTTTGTCCGGATGCAGGGATGTAATTTGAACTGTACATACTGTGATACAAAATGGGCAAATGAGGCGGACGCAAAATTTCACTGGACTTCCACAGAGGAGATTCTGGAATTGCTTCGTAGTATGGAGATAAAGAATGTAACTATCACAGGAGGAGAACCACTGCTTCAGGAAGAGATAGGAGAATTATTGGAAGCAATGGCAAAGGAGGAGAACCTGCGGGTTGAGATTGAAACAAATGGAAGTGTACCATTGCAGCCGTTTGCAGAGATTCCGAACGGACCGTCTTTTACCATGGATTACAAGTTGCCGGGTAGCGGCATGGAAAAATATATGCTGCCGGAAAATTTTGCAGTGCTTCGTGCGCAGGATACAGTGAAATTTGTGGTGAAAGATTATGAAGATCTGTGCCGGGCAAGGGATGTGATCCGGGAATACGATCTGACAGAAAAATGTCATGTATATCTGAGTCCGGTCTATGGACAGATTGAACTGGAAAATATTGTAAACTTTATGAAAGACAACCGCCTGAACGATGTGAATATGCAGCTACAGATGCATAAGATCATCTGGGACAGCGAAATGCGTGGTGTGTAGGAAAGAGAGGGAGATACAATGGCAATAGATAAAGATGCAGTGCGGGAACACATCCGTGGGCTTCTGATCGCACTGGGAGATGATCCGGACCGAGAAGGTCTGAAAGATACACCGGATCGTGTAGCACGCATGTATGAGGAAGTATTTGAAGGCATGAATTATACCAATCACGAGATTGCACAGATGTTTGACAAGACATTTGAGGAGGATCTGACGTTTTCTTCTGAAAACAGTGATTTTGTGATTGTAAAGGATATCGATATTTTCAGTTACTGTGAGCATCATATGGCATTGATGTATGATATGAAAGTAACGGTGGCATATGTACCAAATGGAAAAGTTATTGGTCTGAGTAAAATTGCCCGCATTGCAGATATGGTGTCCAAACGTTTGCAGCTGCAGGAACGCATTGGTACGGACATTGCAGAGATTATGCAGGAAATCACCGGTTCCGATGATGTAGCGGTATTAATTGAAGGCTGTCATAGCTGCATGACTGCCCGCGGAATTAAAAAAACGGCAGCAAAGACATATACGACGACATTGCGCGGACGGTTTCAGACAGATTTGCAGCTTCAGATGCGTCTGAACCGATAAGCGTGTGTTGAGAGGTACGCAGTAGAAGTATGTCATGCAATTGCATGACGCGAAAGCGGATTGCGAATGTCCGCTTTACGATTGGAATATCAGATATTTCGAAACATTAATAAGGAGTGAGAAAGAAAAATGGCAGAAAAAGCATTAGTATTATTCAGCGGCGGTGTGGATTCCACCACTTGCCTCGGTCTTGCAATTGAACGGTATGGCAAAGAAAATGTAATTGCACTGTCTGTTTCTTATGGGCAAAAACATGAAAAAGAAATTGAAGCATCGAAAAAAATTGCACAGCATTATGGTGTGGAGCATTTATATCTGGATCTGGGAGCTATCTTCCAGTACAGTAACTGTTCCTTGCTGAGTCATTCTACAGAAGAAATTCCGGAGGAAGCGTATGCAGAGCAGCTGACTAAGACAGACGGAAAACCGGTATCAACTTATGTGCCTTTCCGAAATGGTCTGTTTTTATCTTCTGCAGCAAGTATTGCGCTGTCTAAAGACTGCAACGTGATTTAAGCTCCGATGCGGACACCGGTGAGGACAAGATGGTCATGCACATAGTGACGATGCGGCAGGAAGTGCTTATCCGGATTGCTCGGATGCTTTTAATCAGGCAATGAAGGATGCTATTTATCTTGGAAGTGGTAACCAGGTGACCATTGAAGCACCTTTTGTAAATTGGACAAAGGCAGATGTGGTGAAAAAAGGTCTGGAGCTGAATGTTCCTTACGAACTGACCTGGAGTTGTTACGAAGGCGGCGAGAAGCCATGTGGAAAATGCGGTACCTGTATTGACCGGGCAGCTGCTTTTGAAAAAAATGGCGTAAAAGATCCGGCACTTGATTAGCTGACTGGAACGGAGTGCAGATTTGCAGAGATGTACAGCCAGATGGGAAAACAGAAAGAACTGTCGCTATCTGCAAAAGACCGATAGAAAAAAGGAGAGAAGGAACGATGACAGGAAGAAGCAAAGAAGAGACAGCAGGAGTATCCCTGCTGGGAAATCAGAATGTCCGATATCCGGATGATTATGCACCGGAAGTGCTGGAGACATTTGTGAACAAACATCCGGGAAATGATTATTTTGTAAAATTTAACTGCCCGGAATTTACCAGTTTGTGTCCGATCACAGGGCAACCGGATTTTGCAACGATTACTATTTCCTATGTACCGGGAGAACGGATGGTAGAGAGCAAATCACTGAAGCTGTATCTGTTCAGCTTCCGTAATCACGGAGATTTTCATGAGGATTGCGTCAATGTTATCATGAAAGATCTGATTAAATTGATGGATCCGAAATATATTGAAGTATGGGGAAAATTCACACCGAGAGGTGGAATTTCCATTGATCCATATTGCAATTACGGAAAAGCAGGTACAAAGTGGGAAGAGGTAGCATGGAACCGTCTGACAAACCATGATCTGTATCCGGAAAAGGTTGATAATCGATAAAGTCATAAGAATATATAAATCCGGTATCTGTAAAATGTTTTCGGATCATACAGGTATAGATTCGGAAAGAAGATACCGCCTAGTGGGAGAATATTAAATAAATGGACGAGATGAAACGAATTGACCGTGTGTTAAAATATAAAGGTTCTATTGTGGATGTATATGATGATGTGATGCAGTCGCCAACCGGAAAGATTGCACATTGGGATTACGTTGCACACCGCAAAGGTGCGGCAGCGGTACTTCCGGTGTTAGAAGATGGACGGATCCTGATGGTGCGTCAGTACCGGAACGCATTAGATCGGGAGACACTGGAGATTCCGGCTGGTTCCAGAGATAGTACGGAGGAAGCGACATCTGTATGCGCTGCCCGTGAGCTGGAAGAAGAGACCGGATATAGAGCAGCAAAGATGGAACTTCTGATAACGGTATCCACGACAGTTGCTTTTTGTAATGAGACCATCGATGTATATCTGGCAACAGAACTGACACCGACGCAGCAGCATCTGGATGAAGATGAATTTGTGGAAGTGGAGTGCTTTACAATCGATGAATTAAAAGATATGGTTCTGACTCAGAAGATTCAGGATTCAAAAACTGCCGCTGCAATTATGGCATATTATGGAAAATACTGCATAGATTAGAGAAAAAGCAAAGCAGCGGGATGGTAAATGATAACAGATACTGTACAACAACCAGGGAAAATAACGATGCTGCAGATCGGTATCGCACTTTTTCTTGGTTGTTTCTTTTTTGGAAGCATTCTGAGCAATTTTATATGGCAGGATACAGCCTGGTGGATTGGATCTGCAGGGGATACAGACTGGCAACAGATTCTGGCAGATGGAGAACAGCGGGAACGCTTTTTTGGGCAGGTTTTAATCCTGCGGGGGATTCCTTGGATTATACTGCAGATTTTCCTCTTCATTTCCTGGGGACGGTGGGTGTTCGCAGGTTGGTATGGATGGCTGGGGGTGTCCGGCGGTATGGTGACAGGTGCATTCTGGAACAGAAACGGACTGGCAGGTATCGGACAGGTTCTGGGATTTTGTTTTCCGCAGATGCTTGTCTATAGTGTGGCATATTTTGGACTACTCCTCTTACTGGTAGCATGGCAGAAACTGCGTAAGGAACGGAGAAATGCAGTCGTTATGCACAGGAACCGGAATGGAAAGACATTGGCGGTGTTTGTATTTTTGCTATTGTGTAACACTGGTATTTATACGATGGGAATTTGGTTGGAATTGGTTGTGAACCCGTGGGTTGCAACTTTTTCAATGCAATTACCGATAAAATAAAATCAGCTGGTATCAATTTGATCGCAGAATAAGCATCCCCCTTCCCCCCACGCTTCAAGTGTGTAGAGCACTAAGCGGGGGGGAAGGGGGATGCTTATGTCAGTGATTCTGAAACGAATCTGCCCGATTACACTGAATAGATCAAACATTCCGGGTCAAATGGGTTTGACCTGAATGCTAACGGACAGAATCAGCAATTGCATACAGGAGCTGTTCGGATTCTTCCCATCCAAGACATGGGTCAGTAATAGATTTTCCATAAATGTGTTCACCAATTTTCTGATTTCCCGGACAAATATAACTTTCGATCATTACGCCTTTGACCAGTTTATTGATGATCGCAGATTCTTTGCGGTTGTGCATTACTTCCTTGACGATACGAATCTGTTCTTCGTACTTTTTGTTGGAATTGGAATGGTTTGCATCCACAATACATGCCGGATTTACCAGATCCATTTTTTCATACATTTCATTCAGGCGAATCAGATCTTCGTAGTGGTAGTTGGGGATAGCAACCCCGCGTTTGTTGACTGCACCACGCAGGATAACATGAGCCAGTGGATTGCCGGTAGTGTCTACCTCCCATCCGCGATGTACGAAATGGTGAGGATGCTGGGCAGCATATACAGAATTTAACATAACAGAAAAATCACCACTGGTAGGGTTTTTCATGCCGCTGGCCACATCAAATCCGCTGACAGTCAGACGATGCTGCTGATCTTCTACGGAACGGGCACCGATAGCCACGTAGGAGAGCAGATCGTTGATGTAGTCCCAGTTTTCCGGGTAAAGCATTTCATCTGCAGCGGACAGACCGGTTTCTTCAATGGCACGCAGATGCAGACTGCGGACTGCGATGAGTCCGGCAATCATATCCGGTTTTGCCTCCGGATCCGGCTGGGTAGCAATTCCTTTATAGCCTTCTCCGGTGGTCCGTGGTTTGTTCGTGTAGATACGTGGAATCAGGATCAGCTTGTCTTTCGTCTGCTCGTTTACTCTTGCCAGGCGGTGGATATAATCCATAACCGGCTCTTCTTTGTCTGCGGAGCATGGTCCGATGATGACAAGAAATTTATCTGATTCGCCACGCAGTACGCGGCTGATTTCTTCATCTCTTTCACATTTGATTTTTTTGCAGGTATCATTTAACGGGTAGGTCTGCTTAATCTCTTCCGGTGTCGGTAATTGTTTTAAATAAGAAAAACTCATGATATTACTCCTTTATTGATGGCTGAAAAATTTCTGACGGATGATGTCGACCGGCATTTTTTGTCCGGTCCAACATTCAAAGGAAGCTGCACCCTGGAACAGAAGCATATACAGTCCGTTAAATACGGAACATCCGGCAGCTTCGGCCATCTGATACAATTTTGTCTTGCGTGGATTGTAGATGATATCGCATACAATCAGTTCCGGGAACAGCATGGATGCATCCGGAATCGGACACTGATCGTCATGTGGCGCCATACCTACGTTGGTAGCATTGGTCAGAATGGCACTTTCGGAAACGCTCTTGCGCATCTGTTCAGTGTCTGCAAAATCATAAATGTGAATATTGCAGGAGGTATGTTCGCGGACGCGGTCTGCGAATGCCAGTGCACGGTCAAATTCTTCCGGGAGTTTCAGCTGAAAGATGTCGATGTCTGATACACCATCCAGAGCTGCCTGAGTACAAATTGCAGTGGCAGCACCGCCGCATCCGAGCACTGTCATTTTTTTTCCAATGATGTCATGTCCGGCATCTGATACGGAAGACATAAATCCAATACCATCTGTAGTATGACCGGTCAGCCTGCCATCTTTAATAATGACAGTATTGCATGCCTGTGCAATTTTGGCGGCTGGTGTCAGCTCATCCATGTATTCTAACACGTGTACTTTGTACGGCATAGTTACGTTGAAGCCTTTTGCACCGATATCTCTGAGACCGCGTACTGCGGTACCCAGATCACTGCCGGCAAGATCAAATGCCAGATAGACATAATCCAGTCCCAGCTGACGAAATGCTTCATTGTGCATCTGGGGGGAGATGCTGTGCGCTACCGGACTTCCGATGAGTCCGGTCAATGTTGTTTTTCCGGTAATTTCCATAATCTTTTCCCTGCCTTTTTGTATCTCATATTTTTCAAGCTTTTCAATAATAATGATGGGTATTTGGTAAATATGAACGGTTTTATATGTCCTTATGATAGGGTGTTTTAGAAAAAAAGTCAATATTTTCAATCTTTTAAGGTTTATCATTACGAAAAAACATGTTACAATGAAAATGTTAAGCGTAAATAATGGAACGGAGGAACATTATGCAAAATGCATTTGAAATAAAAGGAATACGAATTGGAGATGGTCAGCCGGTGATCTGTGTGCCGGTGGTGGCTCTAAAAAAGGAAGAAGTCATTACTAATATCCGTTTTCTGGCGGAACAAAAGGTGCAAATGATCGAGTGGCGTGTGGATTGTTTTGAAGAAGTCGATGATTTCCATGCGGTGAGTGAAGTGCTGCAGGTAATACGTCCGGTACTGGAGCATACCATTTTCCTTTTCACTTTTCGGACAAAACAACAGGGCGGAAGCCGCAAGATGGAAGAGTGGAAAATCCTGAAGCTGAATGAACTGGCAGCAAAAAGTGGTTGTGCGGATCTTATAGATCTGGAGTTTTTTGAGGCCACAAAACCGGAAAAAGAAATCCGCCGGTTTCAGCGGATGGGTGTGCGTGTCATTGCTTCCCATCATGATTTTGATGAAACTCCGGATGACCGGATTCTGCGGATGCTGATGGAACAGATGCAGCAGGGTGGAGCTGATGTGGCAAAACTGGCAGTAATGCCGAAAAATGCAGATGATGTGGTACGTTTATTGAAACTGACCAATGACATCAGGCAGAAATATCCGACGCTTCCGGTTGTTACCATGTCTATGGGTGCTCTTGGAGTAGTCAGTCGTATGGCCGGAGAAATCTTCGGATCCTGCATCACTTTTGGCGCTGTTGGGGAGATTTCTGCACCGGGACAGATTCCGGCTGGTCAGCTGGAACATATTCTGCAGATAATCCACAAGGGACTGGAATAAATAAAAACATTAAGATACGAGGAAAATTGTGATGAAACAACATATTTATCTGATTGGTTTTATGGGAACTGGTAAAACAACGATTTCGCATAAGTTACGGGAACTGACAGGGGCTGAAGAAATCGATATGGATGCATGGATCGTAGAGAAAAATGCCTTGTCTATCAATGAAATGTTTGAAAAATACGGTGAGACTTATTTCAGAGACCGGGAGACGGATGCTGTATGTGAGATTGCAAAGTCTGCTTCGGCAATCGTATCCTGCGGCGGCGGTGCGGTACTGCGGCAGGAAAATACACAGATAATGAAGGAGAGCGGCAGGATCGTGTTGCTGACAGCAACACCGGAGACAGTATACCAACGGGTAAAGAACAGCACAGACCGACCGCTGCTTAACGGTCATATGAATGTGGAGTATATTGCATCCCTGATGGAAAAGCGTCGGGCACTGTATGCGGGAGCCTGTGACATCAGCGTGTCAACAGATGGAAAAACACCGGAGCAGATTGCAATGGAAATTCTGGCGGCGGCCGGCGAAATGTGAACATAAAATCCGGGAAAGGTTTACTGGTATATGAATGTATTACTGATAGGCGGATCTGGAAGCCTGATCAACAGTTTGATTGTGAAATTTAAAAAAGAAGGACACCGAATATTTCTGCTGACAGGAGACCGGTATAAAAAACAGAAATATGAACCGGTATTTGAACGGTACAATTTTGCCTACAGCAGTGAAAATCTGCAAGAGATTATGGAAAGTGTTCGTCCGGATATAACAATCTATACCGGGGCTTTTGATCCGAATTACCGCTGGATGTCCGAGGAACGGGAGACCGTACGTTTCACATCGGATCTTATGAATGTGCTGGTGGCATATTCTACGATCCGGATGGGTAAATTTATTTTTTTATCTTCTCATGAAGTATATGAAGGCTATCATGAAAATGCACTGACTGAGGATATTCCACCAGAGACAACGGGATATCGTGGAACGACGCTGATCCAGGCAGAAGAAATTTGTAACAATTACAGAAAAAACTGGAAATTAGATCTTTTGATCCTGCGTCTGGATCATTTGTTCTGCATTCCGGAAAGCGCACCGGAGATTCACAGTGTGTGTGCCCGGATGTGCCTGGAAAGTATGCGGGATGGATGTATCAGCGCAGACAGCAATCATGAATTTGCCATGCTCTATGAGCAGGATGCTGTAGAATTTATTTTTCAGATCGTAAAGAGCAGGGAACATAAATTTTATCTGTATCATCTGTCATCAGACTGTGTGATCAGTGAGGTGGAACTGGCAGGACGGATTCAGAAATGTCTGAACAACGGATCAAGCATTGTGACAGTTTCAAAGTATGACAAGCGCTGTATTCTCAGTGGAAAGCGGTTTCAAGAAGAATTTGGAATGCATACAATTTTTGAACTGGATGAAATTATTGGCCAGACCATTGATTATATGAGAAAACATGAAGAACGGTTTGATAAGTATCAGGAGAGCCGGGATTCATGGTGGAAAATTCTCTGGAAGAAATGGAAATGGGTGTTTCAGGTTATAGTTCCATTTGTGGAAAACTTGTTATGTTTCATTCCGTTCTTTATGTTGAATAACAGGATGACTGACAGTGCGTATTTTACGAATCTGGATCCGTATCTGCTGTATGTACTGGTTTTTGCGATTATTTATGGACAGCAGCAGGCAACTTTTTCGGCTGTCTGCGCAGTTGCGGGATATCTGTTCCGGCAGATGTATCAAAGGACAGGATTTGAAGTAGTGCTGGATTATAATACATATGTGTGGATAGCACAGTTATTTATCCTCGGACTGATCGTTGGGTATATGCGGGATCAGATCCGGATGATCCGAAGGGAAAGTCTGGAGATGGAAGAGCATCTGACCGGGCAAATTGCAGATTTGCAGGAGATCAATGCAACAAATGTTCGGATTAAGGCTGCTATGGAGCAACAGCTGATCGGACATCAGGACAGTATCGGAAAGATTTACCAGATTACATCCAGACTGGAACAGCAGATGCCGGATATTTATCAGGAACTTGCAGAGCGGAGAGTATATATTAACAAAGCGATGGCTGAGGAGTATCCGCTTATGGCAACTGCTATTTACGAGGAAGAAGAAATCCGGCTGATCATTATGGTATGGGGATTAAGCTGGGAGCATATGACACTGGGAGAAGCAAATTTTCTGACGGTTGTCAGTTATCTGATCCAGAATGCGGTTCTCCGTGCACAGCGGTATATAAAGGCACTGGAAGAAGCACGTTATCGGGAAGGCAGTGAGATCCTGGAGCCGGAAGCTTTTGAATCGCTTGTCAGGGCATATGAACACGCGCAGGGACGCAATCTGACACAGTATACCCTGTTGTGTGTTTCGGAACAGCCGGAAAGATATAAAAAAATCTGCAGTGATATGAGAGGGTTGCTGCGAAGTACAGATTATATGGGAATGCGTGCGGATGAAAAATTATATGTTCTGTTGACAAATACCGGAAGAACGGATGCGGTATTTGTGGAGCAGCGATTTGAGAAAAAAGGATATCCGGTCGTGGCTGTGGAGATAGAATAATGGACAGACATATCAGGTTAATTATAATGTTGCTGCTGGTCAATACAGTAATTACGGCAATATATCTGTTTTGGGGATATATCCGGAAAACAGAAAATATACAGGGACGGTGGATGAAAGCAGTTGTAATGCTGTTATGTCCATATGATAATGTCCGGCGAGTGCAGTTATGAGCGTGTCCATGGATTGTGGCGTTTCCAGCATCTTCCACAGAAATTCACCGGTTTCGTTTATTATTATGCCGTGTTTCTGATCGGCAATGCTCTGTCCGTAAGGTAATAGATAGGTGTGAGGACCGATTTTGCTTAACACATAGCCTTGTTGTTGTTTTAACATGAAAATCTCCATTTCCAAAGGTATAATCAGATAAAAAATCCCCCGGCATGAAACCGGGGGAAAATGCAACCGGCGGGAATCGAACCCACATTGCAGGAGTCGGAGTCCTGTGTTCTATCCGTTAGACTACGGTTGCTTAACTGGTTGATTGACTCAACAGAAAACATCATAACACATAACTTGAAAAAAATCAAAACATTTTTTGTTAAATCTGAAATATTCTATGACTATTTCATAAACTTTTCGGAAAATGCCTAGACGTAGTTTTTTCCCTGTGGTATGATGTTAGGCGAAATATCGGAGGTAAAAAATGTCAGATTTTGATAAGAAAAAAAGTTCTGTGAACAATAATGAAAATTATAATAAAAAAGTAGATCATACAGACGATGATATTTATGAGATTCCGGATATTGTAAGCAACGGAAAGAAGAGTAATAAAATGGAAGATAGAAAAGATAAAAAGAAAAAAACAGATCATACACAGAAACATATGTTTGAAAACCGGTTACATCATCATAGAAAAGAAAAGGAAAAATCGGACATTCTGGAGGAACTGGAATTTATTTCGGAAGAGAGTGTAAAGGACAAGTCCCGGATGGCTGAAGGAAAACCGATTTCCCATGAATTTGTGTCAAAGAAAAAGACATTGCGCAGAAGTGTGGATGCCAGAGAGGCGAAAAAGGAGAAATCTGTTGCCTTTATGCGTCGGAATATTGCTTTCGTAGGCATTGGATGTCTTGTTGTAGTAGTAGGTGTCAGTGCAGCTGCCATAGGTGTTAAGAATATGAAAGCAAAAAAAGCAGCAGCGAATAAGAACCAGGCACTGTCCGCACAGGAATATGAAACCGATCAGTATGCTGAGATCAATACGTTGATGGAAAATTATTATGCATCTTATGCATCCGGAAATACCGGTGAGATGCTGGAGTTTGCAAATCCAATTTCCGACATGGAGAAAAGCTATATCTCCATGTACAGTCAGTATATTGAAAAATACAATAACATTACCTGTTATACCAAGACTGGTGCAGATGACAGTTCTTTTATTGTGATAGTGGCATTTGATCTGAAATACAAAAATGTGGATACTGCAGCTCCGGGGCTTGACTGTTTTTATGTAAAGACCAACGAGCAGGGCAAGTATTATATTGATAATGTATACAGCCCCTTTAATATGAGTTATCAGGAGAACCCGATTGACGATACGATCCGTCAGCTGATTTCTGATTTCCAGAATGGAGCGGATATCATTGCTTTGCAGGCAAACGTGCAGACCCGTTATGAAGATGCGGTAAATGCCGATGCAAATCTGCAAAATCTGTTGGAAGTAACGATTCCGAATGCAGTCAGTGAGTGGGAGATACAGCAGCAGCAGGCAGAGCAGAAAGCGCAGGAAGCAGCAAATCAGGTTGCCCAGCAGGATCAGACTGAGCAGCAGATACAGCAGCCGGATCCCCCGATTACAGATCAGCCGGTACAACAGCCGGAAGTAACACAGCCGGATCAGACACAGGTGGCAGATACCACAGAAGTTGAACAAAAGGCATGGGTCTATGCGACGGAAACCATGAATATCAGACAGGAACCAAACGAACAGTCCGCCGTACTGGCATCTGCATTCCAGGGGTCTGAACTGCGCCAGCTGGCGGTGACAGCAAATGGCTGGGTTAAAGTTAAGACCGGTGATATCGTTGGATATGTCAAGAGTGAGTACATTACCACCCAACAGCAGTAAGTAAAAAACAGAGAGAGGGGACAGGTTAACTGTTCCCTTTTGATATGTGTATAAAACGGGGATTCGAAATCTGCATAGTTTTTGTGCTGCAGGACAATACTAAATCAAAAAGAGGAGGTATCTGTCATGACACAGAAAGACGAAAACTATCTTTTACAGGAAATCTGCCGAAACTCCGGTATGGGTGTAGCGGCAATTAACCAGGTGCTCAAAGATGTGTATGATGAAGAGTTTGCGTATGAACTGAATGTACAGGCAGACAAAATGGAACAGTTTGCCCGAAAGGCCGGGATACGTCTGCGGGAAAACGGCAGTGAGCCGTCGGAACCAAAGCCAATTGCCACAGCTATGCTGGTAACTGCAATCCGTATGAAACAGGCATTACAGAACAGAACCGAGGATGTGGCGGATCTCATCGGAAAAGGAAATGAACGTGGTGTAAAGGAACTCAAAAATGCTATTCACAAGTATCGGAATGCTGGGATTTACGCCACAGAGCTGGCAAAGGAAATGGTGGATTTTGAATCAGATAATCTGAGAAAAATGTATACTTACTGCAGATATCCGGAAGAATCATAGCATACGAAAAGTATGCAGAAATTAAGAAGAGGAAGCAGTAGAACCGCTTGAATACAGAATCAGTAAATCAGTGAGAAAGAGAAATGCAGATGGATATAATGAAGAGAGAACAACAGGAAGGAATCCGTATTAATAAGTATCTGAGCGAAGCCGGGATATGTTCCCGGCGCGCGGCAGATCGTGAGATTGAGAACGGAAATGTGTGGATTGATGGCCGTCAGGCCGTAAACGGAGACCGGGTGTTGCCGGGGATGAAGGTTATTTTCTGTGGGAAAGAAGTACATCCGGAGACAGAAGAAATTATGATTGCCTTTCATAAGCCGGTGGGCATCGTCTGTACGGCAGAAAAACGGGAAAAACAGAATATTATTGATTTTATCAACTATCCGAAACGGATTTACCCGGTGGGGCGCCTGGATAAAGACTCCGAGGGGCTGATTCTGCTGACAAATCAGGGGGATTTGGTGAATAAAATGATGCGGGCCGGAAATTATCATGAAAAAGAATATGTAGTGACGGTGGATCAGAAGATCACACCGGAGTTTTTGCGGCAGATGTCTGGAGGCCTGTATCTGAAAGAACTGGACGTACATACAAGACCATGCACAGTAACAAAAGTGAATGACCGAACCTTTCGTATTATATTGACCCAGGGGTATAACAGGCAGATTCGCAGAATGTGTGAGACCTGTGGATATCGGGTGACACGCCTGGTTCGTACCAGAGTGATGAATGTTCTGTTGGGGGATCTTGCACCGGGTACTTACCGGGAATTGACTGCAGAGGAGATGCGGAAATTGAAAAAGCTGACTGCACAGTCATACAGTGCACCGAAAGGTCAGCATAAGAGAAGCGAGGGTAAGAGATAGATGGAGCAGAGAATGGAACAGGTGCAGACACAGATCGATGAACTGCGCAGGAAAATCGAATATCACAGCAACCGGTATTATAATATGGATGATCCGGAGATCACAGATTATGAATATGATATGCTGATGCAGCAACTGAAAAAAATAGAAAAGGAGCATCCGGAATTTGTGACACCGGATTCACCGACACAGAAGGTTGGTGGAACGGCAAAGAGAACCGCAGGCGTGTTGGTGCGGCATAATGTACCGATGCTGAGTCTGCAGGATGTGTTTTCCAAAGAGGAAGTCTATGCTTTTGTGGAAGAAATGCAGCAACAGCTGGAGCATCCGGAATTTGTGGTGGAATATAAGATTGACGGGCTTTCCATGGCGCTTCGCTATGAGGATGGGGCATTAAAACTGGCGGTGACCAGAGGAGACGGCATCATCCAGGGAGAAGATGTAACAGCCAATGCGAAAGTAATCCATGATGTAAAGAAAAAGATGAAAGATCCGTTGCCTTATATTGAAATCCGTGGAGAAGTCTATATGAAGAATGCGGATTTTGAAAAAGTAAACGAAACACAGGAGATGCTTGGGAAAAAGACATTTGCAAATCCGCGAAACTGTGCGGCAGGTACGCTGCGTCAGCTGGACAGCAGCATTACAAAACAGCGCAATTTGTCTATGTTTATTTTTAATGTGCAGGAAGTCCGTGGACGGGAGTTCAAAACCCATGTGGAAGGGTATGAATATCTGAAAAAGCAGGGGGTTCCGGTTATTAATGATTATCGGGTCTGTCATACTGCAGATGAGGTCTGGGATGCCATCTGCAAGATTGGTGAGAACAGAGGAAACCTGGCGTATGATATTGATGGTGCGGTCGTAAAGATCAATTCGATTGCAGACCGTGAGATTCTGGGGGCGACATCCAAAGTACCACGTTGGGCGATCGCATATAAATATCCGCCGGAGGAGAAGGAAACAAAACTTCTGGATATCGAACTTTCCGTTGGAAGAACCGGAAGAATCACACCGACAGCGATTTTTGAACCGGTGCGTCTGTGCGGGACATCTGTATCCCGTGCTACTTTGCACAACCAGGATTTTATCAATGATCTGGATATTGGAATCGGAGATACGATCGTGGTATACAAATCTGGTGAGATTATTCCGAAAATCAAGGAAGTACGCAGAGAA
>OLPT01001212.1_pt1 | contig 16209 bp, 7 predicted proteins | sample 1673051 | NCBI WGS metagenome assembly OLPT01 (sample SAMEA3136750, study PRJEB25190) | human gut metagenome | biome: human gut; feature: human-associated habitat; material: faeces | place: Austria | collected 2013
GCCGCACCTCGCTCGCCGTATCGGCACTTAGAATTATGCGGTATTGCCTTTACAACTTCACAAGTATCTCCCCCGTACCGGAATCCGATTGCCCTTCTCCCCTATCCCCAAACCGCGCGTACCGTTCATCTTCATCCGCCCCCCAAAAACAAAAGGCATGTGCCCCCTTATCTCTATCATAAGGTGGGCACATGCCGTTACATTATTATGATTTTATCACGCCAAAGTCATCAGGCAATGCAACCATCGGCAAAGCTGTTGCGCTTGGCTTTCTCTTTCTGCTGGTTGCGCTTGGCGATGATTTCTTTGCTCAGGCCAATACGGTTGGTCTTGAAGTGGAAGAACGGGCGTTCCGGTACGGTGAAAATCTCCACCGGACGCATGTAACGTTCCGGCAGGCAGGCATTGATCTTATCGCGCACATCGTCCAAGGTGTAGCCATCTTTGAGCTGGACGTACAGGTACGGCAGGAAGCAGCCTTCGTGCTCATCATCCGGCACGATAACAAAGAACTCGTCCTTGATGCCCTTGATGTCGGCATCGGCCACGATGTTCTCCAGCGGCTGCACCATCAGGTCGCCGCCGCCAAAGCGCGGGGATGCGCCGCGGGTCATCGTGTAGAGCACACCGTCCTCGGACATATAGCCAATATCGCCGGTGTGCAGCCAGGTCTTGCCGTCTGCGTGGACCTGCAGTGCCTTGGCGGTTGCTTCGGGGCGGTCATAGCCCAGCATCACGCCGGGGCCCGTCATGCAGATCTCACCGGGGGTATTGTAGGTCAGCTCTTCCTGGGTGCCGGGCTTGAAGATGCTGATGACGCTGTGGATCATCGGCACACCAACGTTGCCGTCACGCACCGGGAACGGAGCCATGGGCAGAGTGGCGTTGGAGCCGGCCTCGCTGCTGCCGTAGCCGGCAGTAAAGCGCAGGTTGCAGTTATGCTGCTTGAGGAACTCCTCAACATTGCGCAGCTGCTTGTTGTTGAATGCCTCGCAGCCGGCGCCGATGGCCAGCATGTGGGACATATCATAGTCAGCCGGAAGACGCTTGCTGCGGCGGATAACCTCCACAAACATGGGGATCAGGGGCCAGTTGTTGGGGCGGTAGCGCATCATTTCCAGGTCAACATCGTACACATCCACAAACGGATCCAGAATGAGCAGCATACCGCCGGCCAGGGGCAGCAGCATCATGGAAACCACAACAGCGATCAGAGCCGGGGGCAGGATGGTCAGCAGCCAGGTGGGGCGGAATTTATCCGAAGAGCCATAAAAGTTCATCTGGGCCAGCACGCCGATGATGCTGTGTGCAGAATGGATGACCTGCTTGGAAGGGCCGGTGGAGCCGCTGGTGTAGGCGCGCAGCAGCGGGCGGTCAATGTTGACAGGAGCGGGCACAAAGCCGCGAAAACGCTGGCCCATGTTACAGAAATCAGCCCACATCATGGTATCAGAGCCACGGGCGGGAACATCCGGATACAGGGCATCCAGGGAATGCTGCAGGTAAACCGGCATAGCGGCGCGGTCGCCGCTTTCCAGAGCGGGAACGATAACATAGGTATTCACGTTGGTCTGCTCACGGTAGGCTTCGATTTCGGCCTTGGAGAAGAAGTCGTGAACAAAAATCACCTTGGCATTGGCTTTCTGAACAGCTTCAATGTTTTCTTCCAGGGTGTTGTCACGGCACAGCAGCGAAGCACCGATGCGCTCGGCTGCCAGCAGCAGATAAATGAATTCCGGCACAGAACGCAGGAACACGGGGATCTGGTCCCCCTGCTTGACGCCAAGCACCTGCAGAGCGCGGGCGGTGGCGTCTACCTTACGGAACACGGTACCCCAGGTGATATCCACGCCATAGTAGTGCATGGCAACCACGTTAGGGTCTGCAGCGCGCACGGAGAGGTACTGCTCCACGGTGCAGGCCGGAACCTGGATACCGCGCAGAACATCTGGATAGAACTTCATCCAGGGGCGGTCAATGCTGGGCTTGCCAGTCAACATCGCGTTTTCATTCATTGCAATTTCCTCCAAATGTCTTTCCCTTATAGTTGCAGGGAATTAAATTATCCAAATCAAATCACGCCAAACCTTTATGGCGCTTTCCCCTGCTGTGCACATCGTTGCACAGCGTCGCCGAACCATAATGCTACAATTATCTTCGGTGCTGAACATAGTATACCATTCCTGTTTACGGAAAGCACGAGAATCCCATGGCACAAATTTCCAGAAATTGATTCCGCATGATTCACTTTTTTCACATGGATTTTCACGCTTTGGCATGGAGTTTTCTTGCAATTTCATTTTCCTCGGTGCAACAAAAGCCCCAGCTACCGCAGCAGCCAGGGCTTTATGTTTATGCGTATGTATGTTGTATTTTTAGATTTTGTTCATCCAGCTCTCTTGCAGTTCTTCCATTTCATCACTTTTGGCGCGGGTAATCAGATGGATTCCCTGCAGGACATGATGGATGTGCTCCGCAATGGCGTTGCGCTCTTTTGTCACGTTCTGGTCATCCAAATTCCAGACCTGATCAAAATATTCACTCAGGCGGTCTTCCATCACACTGTTGTTGACCATTGCAATCCGGTTGACGGGGCAGTTGTTATCCAGCCGAAGATACGATGCAGCGCCAGAAAGAAACATATTGGGGTCCGCCACATACTGGAAATCGTTCACAATGCGGCCGCTGATCAAGCGGAATTCAAGTTTTTCACGCTGCTTGCAAAGCTGCAGCACATAGCTGATGCACCGGCTGCGCTGATCCGGGGTAAGGCTGACCTTGTAACTGAAAAAGTCCAGCTCGCCGGAAACCGCCATGGAGGAAAATGCAGCTTCATAAATCAGGATGCGGATGTTTGTTTCCTCCACCACACCTTTGGCAAGGTTGTGTACGCTACGCAGCTCCGCAGGGGTAGCACCCAAAAAATCTTTCAGTTCGGCCTCGTGGGCGGTCAGGATCTCTTCAAACAAGTCATCCGGCAGCAGAAGCTCATTCAGGTGGCCGAACATCCACCGCAGATTGGAGGCCAGCAGCGTGTGCATATAGTCGTACTGGCTGATCAGCTGGCGCATGCTGGTATCGCGGAAAAGCTGGTCATCCCGCACGCAGAGCTTGGAGAAGTTATCATACAGGCTTTCGCAGTTCTGCGGGTCCTCGGTGGCGGTAACGGCAGCGCAGCGGCTGTGGCTGACCAGCAGGCCGGTAATGGCAAAATCGCCCTTGACCACAAACACCGCGCGCCCGGCAGCCGCGGTGCTGCCAAACAGCTTGAATTGAATATGGCTGAAGTTGGTCAGCACGTTAATAATGAGCGCGGCATCATAGATGGGGTCCCATTTTTCGCGGCTGATATCGATCATCAGCTTGAAATAGACGTTATCATAGCTGCGCTGGTCCACCAGCTGGCCGTTTTGCAGGTTGGCAACTTTCAGGCGGTATTCGCGCGCCATTTCCATCAGGTCCATCACAGCCACAATGTCCAGCTGGCTGACGCGGCGCAGCACGGGGTGCGCCATTTTGGTCAGGTATTGCAGCATGTTCAGCTCGGCCCAAAAGTCCGTATAGGGGCCAATGCGCGCCTCGCCGCTGTCCAGCTCCTCTTGCAAATAATCATATTCAGCAATCAGGTTATCATAAATGGCGGCTTTCAGGTCACTGGGGATGCTAACGCTGTATTCCCGCAGCAGCAGGTTACGGCCATCATCGGTGGCTTCATCCACCACGCAGGCACTGATGCCCTCCATCACGCGCTTTTCAGTCTTTTTGGCAGGCAGCATGCGGCCGCTGACCCATTTGCTGATATAGGAAACATCGTATTGCAGGCGCTTGGCCAGGGTATAGTTCTTGACTTCCGCAACTTCCAGCAAATGCTCCAGCAGAATGCTGAATCTATTTTTATCTTCCATTGCACCAAATCCTCTTCACCCATTTAGTTTACACTTTTCTTTTATTCTATTATACAAGTTCCATATTTCGATTGCAAATTCAAATGATAACAGGTAAGGAGAAAACGAAGAAAATATATTAAAATCTTTCACAATTCGCGGCCGCATTCTTTGGCATCTATGCCAGTTTGTTGTTTTTTTGTTGTTTGAACTGACAAAGTTTGTTTGTTCTGCTTGTGATATCCTCCAAAAATTATACTTCGCGCGCCATATTTGCCAAATTTAGCCGCAGCTTTTTAGTAGGTTTTGCCCTTGCACCGGCCTGATGTGTTCGCCATGTTTTTGTGTGTTGCCTTTATTATGCGGGTAAGGTAAATTGCGATTTTTTAATCGTGTACTATTGGGTGGGGTCCCCCGCCCTACTGATTGTTTAAGGGTGTGCTGCCCATTATAATTTGTTCTGTAGGGAACGGTCTTGACCGTTCCGAGGCCTTGTCCGATTGGTCGTGATGGGATTTGTGGCAGGGCAAGGTGCCTGCGGGCGCAGTGACTATTCCAAGGCGTTGGATTCGATTGCTTTAGGTTTGCGGCAAGGAACCACCCCTCAGGCCGCTTCGCGTCCAGCTCCCCTCCAGGGGAGCCACCACAATCATGGGGTCCCCCGCCCTACTGGCCTGGCAAATATTTCACCGAACCTATGCCCACAAATACAAAAATGCCGCAGCAGACTGTTACATCTGCTGCGGCATTTTTATTTAGAGGTTAATGGGCTGGTTACAGCTCATTGTTCGGCTGTGGGATTACTGCAGAACGCCGGTGTTCTTATCAAAGTGATAAGTACGGCCGTCGATGACTGCATCGCCCTTAGCCATGGTGCCATAGATCGGGTCGAAATAGTAACGCTTGTCAGCGCTCCAGCCCTTGATCATGTGGCCCTGTGCATCGTAACGGACCCACTTGCCGGTACCATCGGCGCGGTCTGCCCACTGGCCAGCTTCGGATTCCTGATAGACATCCTTGCTGGTGGCTTTCTTGCCCTGGTCAACGGCGTCCAGCCAGTACCAAGCATCGGAAGCCGGGTCATAGATTTCCTTGCCGCGGCCATCCAGGCCCTGGCGAACGCCCTTTTCGTACAAGAAGTCAGCGCCTTTGATGGTCAGCCACTGGCCGTCCAGAGCGATACCGGTGTACTCGTCAAATGCGCAAGGTACACCGTCAATATCGCCTGCGCCCTTAGCCATAGCGCCGGTGATCAGGTCAAAGTAGTAGGTGCCCTTATCGGTCGTCTGCCAGCCCTTGACCATGTGGCCGTTCTCATCGTAACGGACCCACTTGCCGGTGCCATCGGGCTTATCAGCCCACTGGCCGGCGGCGGATTCCTGGTAAACGTCCTTGCTGACGGTCATTGCGCCGCCCTGGACAGCATCCAGCCAGTACCAGGCGTCGGAATCGGGATCATAGATCTCTTTGCCGCGGCCGGTGGTACCCTGCTTCACGCCGTTTTCGTACCAGTACTTCTTGCCGTTTTCTTCAACCCAGCCGTTCTTCTCGCCGTACTTGGCGGTGTAGTCCTTGCCGTTGAAGTTGACAGCAGCGGTGGTAACGCCGCTGGTCTGCTTTACAGTTGCATCCACGAACTGTGCACTTGCGCAGTTCTTATCGGTGCAGGTAAAGACAGCCATTGCGGTAATGGTGGTCTTTTCAGCGGCACCGTGAGCGGTGCGCGTTTCGGGTTCAGTAGACGGTGCCTCAGTCGGCTCCGGCACAGCAGTCGGTTCCGGCACAGCAGTCGGCTCCGGCACAGCAGTCGGCTCTGCCGGCTTTGCGGTCGGAGTTGCGGTCGGAGTTGCGGTCGGAGTTGCAGTCGGAGTTGCAGTCGGAGTTGCAGTCGGAGTTGCAGTCGGAGTTGCAGTCGGAGTTGCGGTCGGAGTTGCAGTCGGAGTTGCAGTCAGTGCTTCAAACACAGCGCTAACGGTAACATCAGCGGCTGGCATCTTGAAGGTAGCCTTGCCATCGGTCAGGGTCAGCTTTTCGGTCTTGGTATCTTCGCCGCTCTTATAGCTGTAGGTCAGGCTGTCAGCCTTGAGCTGGTAGTTATCAGCTGCCTTAACGGTAACGGTAACTTCGGCGCCTTCAACAGCTGCGGTTGCGCTCACCTTGGTTTCGCCGTTCTTGTTAGCAGTGTCTGCCACAGTAACCTTGTATTCCTTAACAAACTCTGCGCTGACGTTGACAGGGTACGCAGGCATTGCAAAGGTGTAAACATTGGCGTCTTTTTCGTCAACGGTTGCCTTTACGGTCTGTTCGGTGTTGTCAGCGTCTTTGTAGGTAACCTTCACGCTGCCAGCCTTCAGGGCATAGCCGGTCGCGGGCTTAGCAGTCAGGGTTACGGTTTCCTTCTCAGCTGCTTCTTTAGCGGAAGCAGTGATCTCACCATTGGTCAGGGGAGCAACATTGACCGCATAGGTCTTGGCGTTTTTGGTAACGCTGATGTCCACATCGCCGTTCGGCATGGTGAAGGTGTAAACCGTCTTAGCCTTTTCGGTGGTAGCCTGGGCTGCGGCTTCGTCCTGCGCTGCTTCCTGAACTTCAGTCAGAGCAACATCGGTATCGCCGTTCTTTGCGGTAACGGTAACGATATCGGTGCCTTCCTTTTCTACGGTCAGGGTAACGGTATCGTCCTTGATGTAGGTGTTGCTGGTGGTGCCCAGGGTCAGGGTAACGCCTTCAACTGCATCGGGCAGGGTAACGGTGTGGGGGGTGCTTTCGGTTGCGGTATGGCAATCAGAGCACAGGTACACATTGTTGCCAACGGACTTGGTTTCCAGCTCGTCCAGCTTCCAGGTATGGCCCTTGGGCAGTGCGCCGTCAGCGTACTTCTTTTCACCCTTGGTCAGGCCGTACTTGGTGGTGCGGTCCTGGGTGTAAGCGGGGGTATCGCACCATGCTTCAACGGAAACATTGGTGGTTGCGCCGCTGCTCAGGTCGCTGACCATGTCGGACATCGGCATGGTTTCAACCAGGTTAGCGCACCACATGAACTCTTCGTTCTTGTTCTTCTCGTCAGAGCTGCCCATGTTCTGGTTGTAACTCGGGTTGTAGTTCCAGGACTCGGTCTTGTAGCTCTTACGGTTTGCATAAGAAGTGCCGGAGACATCGGTCTTGACTTCTGCCTTGCCGTCCACCAGTTCCTTATAGGTGTTGGACAGGTTGGTGCCGACAGAAACGACCAGCTGATCCTTGGTGGTGTTGATGCCGGTGATCACAGTCTGGCCCTGCTGGGTGGTGGTAGCAAAGCTGTAGCTGTCACGCAGGGTCAGGCCAGCCAGAGGATGGTTCTTGAAGGTGCCCAGATACTTCACACTGCTGGTATCCTGGGCGCTGTCCATGATAACCATGCTCATGCCGGGAAAGTGGGTATCGGGAACCATGTTGCCGTCCTTATCCTTGGTCAGCTTAATGCCGCCATAGACGGTGTTGTATTCCTTCACTTCTTCCACTGTGCCGGTGGTCGGGTCCATACGGTAGATGGCGTTGTTGACGTTGAAGTACAGCTTGCCATCATACAGTGCGGTAGAGTGTACCAGTGCGGGGTAGATCCGCTTTGCAGCAGCGTCTGCCAGGCACTCGGTGTTCAGGTTGTTTTCAACCTTGGTATGCTTATCTTTTGCACTGGTATCGATCTTATAGATGGTGCCAGCTTCGGCCAGGACCTTGGCATTGCTGTCGTCATCATTGAAGTTGCTGCTGGTTTCCTTCAGATCGTTGTAGTACATCAGGATGATATCAAACGGGTCATCCGTCTTGGTAAAGCTGCTCATGCTGAAGCCGCCGGGTCTGCTGCTGGAATCCTCTTTGCGGATATAGTAGTTCGCATTACGCGGACGTGCTTCCAGAGTATCGGGGCCCTGGTTCTGCATCTTCTTCATGAACTGCTGCATCTGGGAGTTGTTACCAGAGCTTCCGGAACCAGAGCTGCCGCTGTTGCCGTTCTCGGCCTGCTGGCGGCGCATGTTGTTATACAGGTTCTGGTTGGTCGTGGTATCAACGTAATAGAAGTAATTATTGTCGAAGTAGATGGGGCTGCAGATAGAGGTGAACCAGGTATCCTCGTAGCAGGTATCGGTGTAACGGGTCTCGTTCTTGTTATCCGCCTTGGTGTAAGAGTAATGCGGCTTGCCGTTGTTCAACACAACATTGCCGTCATCATCCACATCGGGATTCTTGTTCTTGGTGTAGGTGTAGCCATCGTACAGCGAGTCAATGTAATCATAGTACTTGCTGTAACGGCCTTCCAGACCGGAGGGAGAAACCAGGAAGTTGACATGGCGCAGGTCGCCTGCGTTCTCAACGCGGGTCTGGGCCATGCACTCGGTGTTCACGTCGTCATAGCAGACGTCAACATAGTACCAGTTCTTGTTGGCTTCGCCGGTGGTCATCGTAGCAGAGTTGCTGTCGCCCTGCAGCTTGTTGACCTTGACTGCGTTAAAGTAGTGGACGTTGTTGAACATGCCGCCGCCGAACGCATTACCGGCAACACTGGTATCAGAAGTATCGCAGTAATACAGGATCTGGGCAAAGTCAACAACAGCGTTATCGCCTACTTCATCGGGGGTCTTCCAGCTGCCGTCATCATTCTTATAGATGCTCTTGTTGTCAGGCAAATTCTGGACCATGTAGTTAAATGCAGATGCATAGCCCAGGCAGATGCAGCCATACTCAACGCCCTTAGCGCCGATCTCGCCGCCCAGCAGGGCACCGAAAGCAGTCGTCTGGATGGGGTCGTTGTTGCCGCCGCCGGTGATATCGCCCATGGAGCCCATATCGAATTCTGCAACCTGGGAGATCCAGTCGTGCAGGATCAGCAGCTTGGTGACATAGTCAGCGCTGTCACCAAGCTTGGCAACCTGTGCCAAGCCTGCATCACGGATGGCTTTCAGAGCTTCGCCATAGTTCATGACGTAAGACATGAACGCCTGCGGCAGCATGTTCAGCATGAATGCCATGGTGGTCGGCGGGACATCATCGTTCGGATCAATGCTGCACAATATCTTGATTGCGCCCATGGTGCCGGTGATGCTGCCATCCTCGCCCTGCTTCTGAACGCCCTTGGAGGTCCAGAACGGGGCAACCACGCCGAAGTACTCTGCTTCGTCCTGGTTGAACTGCGACAGCTGGAAGTAGTAGTAGTTCATCTGCGCAGTCGAGACATCGTAAGTATTGGTGACCTGGTTGCCCTGGTCGTCCACATACACGGCAGTCTTCTGGCTGTCGTACAGCAGCAGGCTGTTCTTGCCCTTGTTGTCGCCGCTCTGATAGGTGAAGTTCACCTTGCTTGCGTCAACCGGGTTGTTCTGCATATCGTACCAGTTGCCGTCCTTCATTGCGGACACCAGGGTAACGCCGGTGCCGCCGGAGGTGGTATCCAGGGTCGGGGTGCCGCCCACGTTGATGTAGACGGAATTGTCATTCTGGTCTACCACAACGCTGACCGGCATGGTCATTACCGGCTGGGTTTTGATTTCTTCGCCGCAGACAGCGCACTTGAAGGTGACGCTGGTGCATTCCCAGTCAATGGTAACGGGAGCGCCGGCAGAAATTTTGCCGGTTTCGCTGTCATAGAACAGCTGGGCGTTGCTGTAGTCAGCTTCCAGCTTGCCCTCGACCTTCTTCATTTCCCAGTTGAAGGTAGCAACAAAGTTGCCATCTGCATCCTTGGGCACGGCATGGTTCTGGCAGGGCAGGGCGGCAATGTCGTCGGTGCGGGTGGTGGGTTCCTTGTATTCCTTCTTAACCGGGCTCTTGTCAGCGGGCACGCTGGCAGAGTAAACGGTCTTGCCGGCAGCGCCGGGCTTTGCCTCGGTGGTATCCTTGGTTACGGTGCCTTCTACCTTCTGGTAGGCATCGTCCTTTTCACAGGTATACACAGCGGTGTAAGCCCAGCCGTCATCGGTCTTGGTCCAGTAACCATCGGGGGTTTCCTTCCAGGTATGGGTGTGGCCATCCTCCGGGTTGGTGTCATTCCAGTACCATTTCGGCTCGCCATAGGTATGGCCGTCCGCAGCGGCGCTGGCCGCAAAGGTATCGGAGTTTTCAGCAACGTAAGCCTGTGCGTAGCTGTCAGCCTGCTGCGCAATCACTTCATCATCGCTGTTGGTCATGGACTCCATCGCAGAGGTCATGCCGGAGCTGCCGGTAAAGGTAACGGCGGTCACAACGCCTGCGGCGTTCGTCTCATAGCCCAGGTCGGTAACGGCGCTGGACAGATGATACGTTTTGATGGTGGCAGCCATCACCGATGCCATCTCGTCCTTGTTCAGGCCATAGGCTTCGGTGTTGATCTTGCCGGCTGCGGCGTTGGCGTACATGGCATCGGCCAATGCATTTTCCAACGCTGCGAGGCTCATGCCCGCCTTGCTCTGTGCAGTCGCTTCCAGCTTGGCATCGTCCTGCTCCAGTTCATGCACTTCGCCCTGGGCAGCCAGCGTTTGGGCTGTCTGCTTGATCAGGTCTGCGGTGCTGGTGAACTTGGGCAGGGACTGCACAGCGCTGGCCGCGCTTGCTGCGCTAGCTGCAACAGACTGCGCTACCGAAGAATCAATCTTGGTAGTTTCGGCTGCTGCGGGAAGCGCCACGCTTTGGGCAACCATGGCTGCTGCCAACACGGATGCACCAAAACGCTGAAGGTTTTTCTTCATAGTTTTATCCTCCCTTAAGTGTTACTACTTTTCCCTTTTGTGTGAAAAGTGGTACGGCAGATGTGCGGCACTTTGCAGGTGTTGATTGCAAAACGCCTGGTTGTGCTCCCCTCGGTCTGGCGATCCCTTGCCGGGCTGCGGCCTGCTTTTGGGGCTTTTGGCCCCGGCACAGCGGCTGACAAAACGTTGTACCGGCTGCATGCCTTGATCCCGCAAATGATAACCTTTCCGACACATCTAGGTATATACATTATATCACAGTTGCCAGAATTTGCATAGTTCATTAGAGCGGTTTCTAGGTAAATTTTTGTCCTTGAATCAACTGAAACCTGTTTTTCGCACATTATTTGCGCTGCGGTGCGGTGACCCTTTGGCGGTATTTATTAACATTTTTGAATGGTTTATTCCTGATTTTATCAAATGATTAAACATTTACCCCGATAATGTTCTTTGCAATCTCTTAATCCAATCACCCGGTATTGTTATCGCGCATTTTTTGTCATTTCGGTTTGGCTTGTTGTTGAGCGATTTGGCAGAGATTGGAGGAAACTTGAAGGGAAAATTGGAGGTTGAGAATTGCCCATTATAAATTGCACTGTAGAGAGCGTTCCTGAGCGTTCCGAAAACTTAGCCCTTGCCCCTTAACCGCAACCTGAAATACACCTTCCCAAGGTAGGGCGGTGTGAGTGCCCTCTTCTGCTCCACTTTTTCAAAGTTCCGAATGGTGTCCTCTCCCCTATTTACAATTCCTGATGTTTTCATGATGCCTTCCTTGGTCTTCCACACCCGGCCTTTGCCCCCTCCCCGTCCCATAAGTCGTACACAACAAAAAGGCCCCTGCCTTAACAGCAGGAGCCTTGAAAGCTATATCACAAGCCGAAAATTACTTCTCGATCTTGGAAACAACGCCGGAACCAACAGTGTGGCCGCCTTCGCGGATAGCGAAACGCATGCCTTCTTCCATGGCAACCGGGGTGATCAGCTCAACGTGCATATCAACGTTGTCGCCGGGCATGCACATCTCAGTGCCTTCGGGCAGGGTGATGATGCCGGTAACGTCGGTGGTACGGAAGTAGAACTGAGGACGATAGTTGTTGAAGAACGGGGTATGACGGCCGCCTTCTTCCTTCTTCAGGACGTAAACATGGCCATCGAAAGTGGTGTGGGGATGAACAGAGCCGGGAACAGCCAGAACCTGGCCACGCTCGATCTGGTCACGGTCAATACCACGCAGCAGAGCGCCGATGTTGTCGCCAGCCTGAGCGAACTCGAGGCTCTTGCGGAACATTTCCAGACCAGTGATGGTGGTGGTCAGCTTCTCTTCCTTCAGACCAACGATTTCCATCTGATCGCCGACATGAGCAGTACCACGCTCAACACGACCGGTAGCAACGGTGCCACGGCCGGAGATGGTCATAACGTCCTCAACGGGCATCAGGAACGGCTTATCAGCAGCACGGTCCGGAGTCGGGATGTAGCTATCAACAGCGTCCATCAGCTCCCAAATGCACTTGTATTCCGGAGCATCGGGATCCTTGGAAGTGCTCTCCAGAGCCTTCAGAGCGGAGCCACGGATGATCGGGGTGTTGTCGCCGTCGAAATCCTGGCTGTCCAGCAGTTCGCGAACTTCCATTTCGACCAGGTCGAGCAGCTCTTCGTCGTCAACCATATCGCACTTGTTCAGGAACACAACGATCTTGGGCACGCCAACCTGACGAGCCAGCAGGATGTGCTCACGGGTCTGCGGCATCGGGCCATCGGTTGCAGCAACAACCAGGATAGCGCCGTCCATCTGAGCAGCACCGGTGATCATGTTCTTGATGTAGTCAGCATGGCCCGGGCAGTCAACGTGGGCATAGTGACGCTTCGCGGTGTGGTACTCAACGTGAGCGGTGTTGATCGTGATACCACGAGCCTTCTCTTCAGGAGCCTTATCGATGCTGGAGTAATCCATGAAATCGGCATCGCCCTTCAGAGCCAGAACCTTGGTGATAGCGGCAGTCAGAGTGGTCTTGCCGTGGTCAACGTGACCGATGGTACCGATGTTGACATGCTCCAAAGAGCGGTCAAATTTTTCCTTTTCAGCCATTGGAAGTATCCTCCTTTAATTCAAACAGATAAAATAGCCTGTTGTAAGGCTATCATACTAGATTTTTCAAGAAAAATCAAGTATTTTGCGCGAATTTGTGCAGAATCAGCCCTTATTGCGCTCGGTCATGATCTTATCTGCAACACTCTTGGGAACCTGCTGGTAATCAGCCGGCTCCATGGAGTACTGGCCACGGCCCTGGGTCTTGGAACGCAGGTCAGTAGCGTAACCGAACATCTCGGACAGAGGAACCATAGCGGTGACACGGGCAGTGCCATCGGTGGATTCCTGGTTCTGGATCGCGCCGCGGCGGCTGTTCAAGTCGCCAATGACGTTGCCCATATACTCGTCAGGAACAACAACGTCAACCTTCATGATGGGCTCCATAATGACGGGATCAGCCTTCTTCATAGCATCCTTGAATGCCATGGAGCCGGCGATGGAGAACGCCATTTCAGAGGAGTCAACTTCATGATAGGAGCCGTCCCACAGAGTGACCTTGACATCCACGACGGGATAGCCAGCCAGAATGCCGGACTTCATCGCGCCCTGGATACCGTTGTCAACAGCGGGGATGTATTCCTTCGGGATAGCGCCGCCAACAATACCGTTGACGAACTCATAACCCTTACCCGGGTTGGGCTCAATCTTGATCTTAACGTGACCATACTGGCCCTTACCACCGGACTGACGTGCGTACTTGGTTTCCTGGTTAGCATCCTTGCGGATGGTTTCACGGTAGGCAACCTGAGGTGCGCCAACGTTAGCTTCGACCTTAAACTCGCGGAGCAGACGGTCCACGATGATTTCCAGGTGGAGCTCGCCCATGCCGGCGATGATGGTCTGACCGGTTTCTTCATCGGTCCAGGTACGGAAAGTCGGGTCCTCTTCAGCCAGCTTAGACAGGGCAATACCCATCTTCTCGCTGCCAGCCTTGGTCTTGGGCTCGATGGCAACGCGGATAACCGGCTCGGGGAAGTTCATGGACTCGAGGATGATGGGATGCTTCTCATCGCACAGGGTATCACCAGTGGTGGTGTTCTTCAGACCAACAGCAGCGGCGATATCGCCAGCGTAGCAGATGTCGATATCCTTACGGTTGTTTGCATGCATCTGCAGGATACGGCCGATACGCTCGTCCTGATCCTTAACAGAGTTGTAAACAGTGGTGCCAGCCTCAACGGTACCAGAGTACACGCGGAAGAAGCACAGCTTACCGACATACGGGTCAGTCATAATCTTGAATGCCAGTGCAGAGAACGGCTGATCATCGGAAGAAGTGCGATCTTCTTCCTCGCCAGTCTCCGGGTTGGTGCCCTTGATGGCCGCAACGTCGGTCGGAGCGGGCATATAATCAACGATTGCATCCAACAGTTTCTGAACGCCACGGTTCTTGTAAGAAGAGCCGCAGACAACAGGAACGATCTCGTTGGAAATAGTAGCCTTACGCAGAGCAGCCTTGATTTCTCCCTTGGTCAGCTCTTCGCCTTCCAGGTACTTCATCATCAGCTCTTCGTCGGTCTCAGCAACAGCTTCGATCAGCTTGTCATGATATTCCTGAGCCTGTTCTTTCAGGTCTTCAGGAATTTCCTCAACGCGCACATCATTGCCCATATCATCATAGTAGATATCAGCTTTCATGTCGATCAGATCGATGATGCCGCGGAAAGTGTCTTCCTGGCCGACAGGCAGCTGGATAGGCACACCGTTGGCATGCAGACGATCATGCATCATCTGTACGCAGCGGAAGAAGTCAGCACCCATGGTATCCATCTTGTTGACGTAAACCATGCGGGGAACCTTGTACTCGTCAGCCTGGCGCCAAACGGTTTCAGACTGAGGCTCAACGCCACCCTTTGCGGCCAGAACGGTAACAGAACCGTCCAGAACACGCAGAGAACGCTGAACTTCAACAGTAAAGTCAACGTGGCCCGGGGTGTCGATGATGTTGATACGATGACGGTTCTTTTTGAACAGAGCCGGATCGTGCTGGGTCTCGGTGTGGCTCCAGTAGCAGGTGGTTGCAGCGGAAGTGATGGTAATACCACGTTCCTGTTCCTGCTCCATCCAGTCCATCGTAGCAGCGCCGTCATGAACTTCGCCGATCTTATGGTTAATACCGGTGTAGTACAGAATGCGCTCGGTGGTGGTGGTCTTGCCTGCGTCGATGTGGGCCATGATACCGATATTTCGGGTCATTTGCAGGGATACGTCTCTCGGCGTTGCCATGGCTTAAACCTCCTCAGTAAGCAGATCAATAACGGTAATGCGCGAAAGCCTTGTTGGCTTCTGCCATCTTGTGGGTATCTTCGCGCTTCTTGACAGCGCCGCCAACGTTGTTGGTAGCGTCGATGATCTCGGCGGCCAGGCGAGCGGACATGGTCTTTTCACCACGGCTGCGGCTGTACAGAGTCAGCCAGCGCAGGCCGAGGGTCTCGCGGCGGGCGGGGCTGACCTCCAGGGGAACCTGGTAGGTGGAGCCGCCGACACGGCGGGCCTTAACTTCGAGGCTGGGCATGATGTTTTCCATGGCCTTCTCGAACATTTCGAGAGGATCGTTGCCGGTCTTCTCTTTGACAGTCTCAAAAGCTTCGTAAACGATCTTCTGAGCGACGCCCTTCTTGCCATCCAGCATGATGCTGTTGACCAGACGGGTGACGAGCTTGGAATTGTAAATAGGATCAGCCAGAACTTCGCGCTTTGCGATTTTACCTCTTCTGGGCATCTTTCTTCCCTCCTTCACATTAATGATATCATCGGTACTCGAAAGTTAAAGAAAACTCCCGTTATGCCACAAAAGGGTCAGCTGACCATTTTATGGCGAAAAGATGTTTCCTTACTTCTTGGCACCGGCCTTGGGACGCTTTGCGCCGTATTTGCTGCGAGCCTGGTTACGGTTTGCAACACCCTGAGTATCCAGAGTACCACGGATGATGTGGTAACGGACACCGGGCAGGTCCTTAACACGACCGCCACGGATCAGGACAACGCTGTGCTCCTGCAGGTTATGGCCGATACCAGGAATGTAGGAGGTGACCTCGATACCATTCGTCAGGCGGACACGGGCAACTTTACGCAGAGCAGAGTTGGGCTTTTTGGGGGTCATGGTACGAACAGCGGTGCAAACACCACGCTTCTGGGGGCTGTTCATGGTGGTGTACTGCTTCTTCTGGGAGTTGTAGCTCTTCTGAAGGGCAGGAGCAGTGCTCTTGGTTACCAGGACCTCACGGCCTTTGCGTACGAGCTGGTTAAAAGTAGGCATTTCTTTTCTCCTTTCTTGATTATTCCGCGCAGTTTTTTGCGGGGGTTGTGCTTCCATTTTGGCCGCACTTGACCCCTTAACTCACGCATTTATAATAATAGCGGATAAACCACGCTCTGTCAAGAGTATTCACAAAAAATATTTCAAATAATCGTGCAAGATGCTGATTTTCTGCACTGGGGGTTCTAAGGCAATACCGCACAATTCCCGCCTAACGGCTCAAGCACCGCTCCGGCGGCTGCGGCACGGCATCTGCGTTGCCAAAATGCTCGATAA
>OLPT01001213.1_pt1 | contig 16206 bp, 8 predicted proteins | sample 1673051 | NCBI WGS metagenome assembly OLPT01 (sample SAMEA3136750, study PRJEB25190) | human gut metagenome | biome: human gut; feature: human-associated habitat; material: faeces | place: Austria | collected 2013
TGACCTCGATACCATTCGTGAGGCGGACACGAGCAACCTTACGCAGAGCAGAGTTGGGCTTCTTGGGGGTCATGGTACGAACAGCAGTGCAGACACCACGCTTCTGGGGGCTGTTCAGATCAGAATACTGTTTCTTCTGAGAATTGTAGCTCTTCAGCAGTGCGGGAGCGGTGCTCTTGGTAGCCAGAACCTGACGGCCCTTGCGTACAAGCTGGTTAAAAGTAGGCATTTTGTTTCTCCTTTCTTAATAATGCACATCGGACTTTTTCCGACTTTTTTGCCGCACTATCCCCATGAGGGATGCGCAACAGTTATATAATACTCGCTTTACAGGCGGATGTCAACAGTTTTTGCAAAGTTTTTTGCATTTATTCCAGATTTTTTCTTTCAGCATTTTTTCGACGCAAAACGCACGGTTTTCTCCCCTGTTTCCGCTTTTCCGGGCATATAAAAACCGCCCTGCAGGCGGATGCCCACAGAGCGGTTCATTGTTTTATTTCAGAAGAAGGAGCTTTGCTTACTGTGCAGCAGCTGCCAGTTCAGCAGCGACCTCAGCATCGCGCTCAGCCTCACGGTTCTTCAGATCCTCACGGACTTCCGGCAGACCGGTACCTGCGGGGATCAGCTTACCAATGATGACGTTCTCCTTCAGGCCGGCCAGCGGGTCGACCTTGCCCTTGATGGCAGCTTCGGTCAGCACGCGGGTGGTCTCCTGGAAGGATGCAGCGGACAGGAAGGAGTCGTTTGCCAGAGCAGCCTTGGTGATGCCCAGCAGCACCTGCTGGTACTCAACCAGCTTCAGGCCCTCTTCACCAGCGTCGATGCGCTGCTGCAGATCGGCGTTGATGCTCTCCACTTCCAGACGGCTTGCCAGTGCACCGCCGATCAGGTTGGAAGAACCGGAATCAGTCACGCGCACCTTGCGGCACATCTGACGGACGATGACTTCGATATGCTTATCGTTGATTTCAACGCCCTGCAGACGGTAGACCTTCTGAACTTCGTTGATCAGGTAGTTCTGGACATCCTCCAGACCCTTGATTGCCAGAATATCCTGCGGATACAGAACACCTTCACGGGTGATGATGTCGCCCTTCTCCACACGGTCACCCGGCATCACGCGGGAATGCTGGGTGAACGGGATGGAGTAGCTCTTTACGACCTCGGCACCGTTCTCGTCCTTGCCGGTCACCTTGATAACGACATTCTTCTTGGTATCGTCCTGAGAAACGACACCAGAGATCTCGCTCATGATGGCCATGCTCTTGGGACGGCGGCTCTCGAACAGCTCTTCAACACGGGGAAGACCCTGCGTGATATCTTCAGCAGATGCGATACCGCCGGTATGGAAGGTACGCATGGTCAGCTGAGTACCAGGCTCGCCGATGGACTCTGCGGCGATAACGCCGACAGACTCGCCCAGACGGACCGGCTCGCCGTTTGCCATATCGGAACCGTAGCAGCGTGCGCAGACACCGGTCTTTGCACGGCAGGTCAGCAGGCTGCGGATCTTCAGCTTGGTAATGCCAGCAGCCTCGATCTCGTTTGCATCGTACAGGTCGATCATCTTGCCTTCCGGCACGATCACCTTGCCGGTGACGGGGTTGACCACATCGCCCACAGCAAAGCGGCCGATCAAGCGCTCGCGGAAGCTCTCGATCTTCTCCTTGCCCTCGTGGATCTCAGACACCCACAGGCCGTCAGTGGTGCCACAGTCGATCTCGCGCACAATGACATCCTGAGAGACATCGACCATGCGGCGGGTCAGGTAACCGGAGTCAGCGGTACGCAGAGCGGTATCGGCCAGACCCTTACGGGCACCACGGGCAGAAACGAAATATTCCAGAATATTCAGACCTTCACGGTAGTTGGCACGAATGGGCATCTCGATGGTGTGGCCAGCGGTGTTTGCCAGCAGGCCGCGCATACCGGCCAGCTGCTTGATCTGGTTCATAGAACCACGAGCACCGGAGTCAGCCATCATATAGATCTCATTATCCTTGGGCAGGTTGTCTGCCAGAGCCTTGGAGACCTTATCGGTGGTAGCCTGCCAGATGGCGATGGTCTGGTTGTAACGCTCGTTGTCGGAAATCAGGCCGCGGTTGAACAGTCTGCCGACCTTTGCGATCTGCTGGTCAGCCTCAGCGATCAGTTCCTGCTTCTGCGGCGGGATCACAGCGTCGCACACAGCGACGGAGATCGCAGACAGAGTGGAGTACTTGTAGCCCTGCGCCTTGATGGCATCCAGCATCTTTGCACACTTGCGGGTGCCGTTGCGGGTCATGCAGCGGGAAATGATGTCGGGCAGAGTCTTCTTGGTCACGCGGAAGCTGACCTCGTACTCCAGCCAGTGCTCGGGATCAGTACGGTCGATATAACCCAGATTCTGAGGAACAGGATTATTGAAGATGATGCGGCCGACGGTGGCTTCCACCAGACCGGTGCGCTCCACGCCGTCAATGGTCATGGTGCGGCGCACCTTGATGGGTGCGTGCAGGGTAACGATGTGCTCTGCATAAGCCATCAGGGCTTCGTTCTCATCGCGGAACACCTTGCCTGCACCCTCGTCATTTTCACGAACGGTGGTCAGGTAGTAGCTGCCCAGGATCATATCCTGCGTAGGCACGGTAACAGGTGCGCCGTCAGAGGGTTTCAGCAGGTTGCCAGAAGCCAGCATCAGCATCTTGGCCTCACGGCAGGCATCCTCGCCCAGAGGCAGATGCACTGCCATCTGGTCACCGTCGAAGTCGGCGTTGAATGCGGTACATGCCAGCGGGTGCAGCTTGATTGCACGGCCCTCCACCAGCACCGGGTTGAAAGCCTGAATGCCCAGACGGTGCAGGGTAGGTGCACGGTTCAGCAGAACGGGGTGGCCCTTGATCACGGTCTCCAGGCTGTCCCACACTTCGGGCTTAGCGCGCTCCACCATCTTGCGGGCAGACTTGATGTTGTTGGCAATACCCTTCTCCACCAGATCCTTCATGACAAAGGGCTTGAACAGCTCCAGAGCCATTTCCTTGGGCAGACCGCACTGATCCATCTTCAGCTCAGGGCCGACGACGATAACAGAACGACCGGAGTAGTCAACACGCTTGCCCAGCAGGTTCTGACGGAAGCGGCCCTGCTTGCCCTTCAGCATATCGGAAAGGCTCTTCAGTGCGCGGTTGTTGGGGCCGGTGACCGGACGGCCGCGGCGGCCGTTGTCGATCAGGCTGTCCACTGCTTCCTGCAGCATACGCTTCTCGTTGCGCACGATGATGTCGGGAGCGCCCAGCTCCAGCAGACGGCGCAGACGGTTGTTGCGGTTGATCACGCGGCGGTACAGGTCGTTCAGGTCGGAGGTGGCAAAACGGCCGCCGTCCAGCTGGACCATGGGGCGCAGGTCAGGCGGCAGAACAGGCAGCACATCCATGACCATCCATTCAGGACGGTTGCCGGAAATGCGGAATGCCTCAACTACTTCCAGACGCTTGAGGATGCGCACGCGCTTCTGGCCGGAGGACTTTTCCACCTCGGCAGTCAGCTCTTCACTCAGCTGATCCAGATCGATCTCCTTCAGCAGATCCTGAATGGCCTCAGCGCCCATAGCAGCCTCGAACTCATCACCGTAGTGGTCGCGCATCTCACGATACTCGCTCTCGGTGAGCAGCTGCTTCTTTTCCAGACGGGTAGCGCCCGGATCAGTGACGATATAGCTTGCAAAATACAGCACCTTCTCCAGCAGGCGGGGGCTGATGTCCAGCATCAGGCCGATGCGGCTGGGGATGCCCTTGAAGTACCAAATGTGGCTGACGGGAGCGGCCAGCTCAATGTGGCCCATGCGCTCACGGCGGACCTTAGCCTTGGTCACTTCAACGCCGCAGCGGTCGCAGATCTTGCCCTTGTAGCGGATGCGCTTATACTTACCGCAGTGGCACTCCCAGTCCTTGGTAGGTCCAAAAATGCGCTCACAGTACAAGCCGTCGCGCTCCGGCTTCAGGGTACGGTAGTTGATGGTCTCAGGCTTTTTGACCTCGCCGTAGCTCCAGTTGCGGATCTGCTCCGGGGAGGCAAGGCCGATCTTGATGGAATCGAAAACGTTGTTTTCCATGAAACGAACCCTTTCTTAATCTCTAGTTGTCTCGATGATACAGGCGGCTTTCTTGTTCAGACCACAGGCCCCTCTCCCCTGCCGCAGCACGCGGAACAGGGGCTTGAGGCTTGTGTTCTTTGTCTGATCAGAAATCTACTTCGTCAGAAGAAGCGGGAGCTTCGGCACCGGAGTTATTGTCCTCCAGCACAGAAGGATCATCGAAACCGGCATCGGCATCCTTAATATTATAATCGTTGAGCAGTTCGCTCTCCTGCACGACGTTCTCAGTGCCGGCAACATCGCGCATATCAAAGCCGGTCTCTTCGTCGTCGAAGTTCTGACGCATGTCGATCTCGTTGCCGTCCTTGTCCTGAACAACAACGTCCAGACCCAGAGACTGCAGTTCCTTCAGCATAACACGGAAGGACTCGGGAATGCCGGGCTGCGGGATCGGCTCACCCTTAACGATGGCCTCGTAGGTCTTCACACGGCCCTCCACGTCGTCGGACTTGACGGTCAGGATCTCCTGCAGAGTGTAAGCAGCGCCGTAAGCTTCCAGTGCCCAGACTTCCATTTCGCCAAAGCGCTGGCCACCGAACTGGGCCTTGCCGCCCAGAGGCTGCTGAGTGACCAGAGAGTAGGGGCCGGTAGAACGTGCATGGATCTTATCATCGACCAGGTGATGCAGCTTCAGGTAGTACATATAACCGACGGTAACGCGGTTATCGAACTTTTCGCCGGTGCGGCCATCGTAAACGGTGGTCTTGCCATCGCGGTCCAGCTCGATCTTGGAGAAGTCGATGATGTGTCCCTTCTCGCCCATGATCTTGGGGAGCTTCGTGGGATATGCAGGAGCATTCTCACCATGCCACATCTCGCGGGCGGTATCAAAGGTATCGCCGATGTCGTTCTCACGAGCAGAGTCGAAGACGGGAGTCATGACCTTGATGCCGCATGCCTTGGCAGCGTAGCCCAGGTTGACTTCCAGCACCTGACCGATGTTCATACGGGAAGGCACGCCCAGAGGGTTCAGCACGATGTCCAGCGGGGTGCCGTCGGGCAGGTAGGGCATGTCCTCCTGCGGCAGAATGCGGGAAACGACACCCTTGTTGCCGTGACGGCCTGCCATCTTATCGCCAACGCTGATCTTGCGCTTCTGGGCAATATAGCAGCGGACGACCTCGCGCACGCCGGGCTGCAGTTCGTCGCTGTTCTCCGGGGTGAACACCTTGACATCCACGATGATGCCGTATGCACCATGGGGCACGCGCAGAGAAGTATCACGCACTTCGCGTGCCTTCTCGCCGAAGATGGCGCGCAGCAGGCGCTCTTCAGCGGTCAGCTCGGTCTCGCCCTTCGGGGTGACCTTACCGACCAGAATGTCGCCGCTCTTGACCTCGGCACCGATGCGGATGATGCCGCGCTCGTCCAGATCCTTCAGTGCATCCTCAGAAACGTTGGGGATATCACGGGTGATCTCTTCGGGTCCCAGCTTGGTGTCGCGGCTCTCGGTCTCGTACTCTTCAATATGAATGGAGGTGTACACGTCCTCGCGCACGATCTTCTCGTTCAGCAGAACGGCATCCTCGTAGTTGTAGCCTTCCCAGGTCATGAAGCCGATCAGAGCGTTCTTACCCAGAGAAATTTCGCCGTTGCGCATTGCAGGGCCGTCGGCCAGCACCTGACCGGCCTTGACGCTCTCGCCGACCTCCACGATGGGACGCTGGTTGATGCAGGTGCCTGCGTTGGAGCGTGCGAACTTGACCAGAGGATAATCCTCCAGCTCGCCCTTGTTGTTGCGCACAACAACATGGTCGGCATCCATCTTCTCAACGATACCGTCATTCTTTGCCAGAACAGCGGTGCCGGAGTCGGTAGCAGCCTTGTACTCCATACCGGTAGCAACGATGGGCTGCTGGGTGACCATCAGAGGCACTGCCTGACGCTGCATGTTGGAACCCATCAGAGCACGGTTACAGTCATCGTTCTCCAGGAAGGGGATGCAGGCGGTAGCAACAGAGACCATCATTCGCGGAGAAACGTCCATGTAATCGACTTTCTCTGCATCAATTTCAAGGATCTCGTCGCGGCGGCGGGCAGAAACGCGGGGACGGATGAAGTGCTTGCCCTCATCCAGCGGCTCGTTGGCCTGTGCCACAACGTACTCGTCCTCGACGTCAGCGGTCATATACTCGACCTCGTCGGTGACGACCTGTTCCTTCAGGTTGCCGTTCTCGTCATAGATCTTCTTGACCTTGCGGTACGGAGCTTCCACGAAGCCGTACTCGTTGATCTTGGCGTAAGATGCCAGATAGGAGATCAGACCGATGTTGGGGCCTTCAGGAGTCTCGATGGGGCACATACGGCCGTAGTGGCTGTAGTGAACGTCGCGGACCTCGAAACCTGCGCGGTCACGGCTCAGACCGCCGGGGCCCAGAGCAGACAGGCGGCGCTTGTGGGTCAGCTCAGCCAGCGGGTTGTTCTGGTCCATGAACTGGGACAGCGGAGAAGAACCGAAGAACTCCTTGATGGCTGCCACCACCGGACGGATGTTGATGAGGGCCTGCGGGGTGATGACGCTCTGATCCTGGCTCTGCAGGGTCATGCGCTCACGGATGACGCGCTCCATGCGGGAGAAGCCGATGCGGAACTGGTTCTGCAGCAGCTCGCCCACGCTGCGGATGCGGCGGTTGCCCAGATGGTCGATATCATCGGTGGTGCCAATATTGTGGCCCAGACCGTTCAGGTAGTTGATGGAAGCCAGAATATCGGCGACCGTAACGGTGCGGCCGATCAGCTGGTCGTGGTTGCGGCGCAGCATCTCCTTCTGCTCTTCCACATCAGAGGTGGTGTCGAGGATCTTCTTGATCTCATCGAAGGAGCAGCGCTCGTTGATGCCGCACTCCTTCACGTCGAAGGAGAAGAAGCCCTGTGCATCCACACAGCCGTTGGTGATGACCTTGATCTTCCGGCTCTCTTCCTTCATGGGATCGTCGAGCTTCAGCACGACCAGATTCACACCGGCATTGTCAGCCTTCTCAGCCAGCTCGCGGGTGATCTTGGCACCAGCCTCGATCAGGATCTCGCCGGTGAGCGGAGCGACCACATTCTCAGCAGCCACCTGACCGGTGATGCGGCGTGCCAGAGACAGCTTCTTGTTCATCTTATAACGGCCGAAACGAGACAGGTCATAACGGCGCGGGTCGAAGAACAGCATGTTGATCTGGCTGGTAGCAGACTCCACCGTGGGAGGCTCGCCGGGGCGCAGCTTGCGGTAGACTTCCAGCAGGCCCTCTTCCTGATTCTTGGTGGTATCCTTTTCCAGAGTAGCGAGGATGCGCTCATCGTCGCCAAAGAAGTTCAGGATGTCCTCGTTGGTGGACAGGCCCAGTGCACGGCACAGCACGGTGACAGGCAGCTTGCGGTTCTTATCGATACGGACATAGAACACATCGGAAGCATCGGTCTCGTACTCCAGCCATGCACCGCGGTTGGGGTTCATGGTGGCGCTGTACAGGTCGTTGCCCACCTTATCCTTGGCATCGCCGTAGAACACGCCGGGAGAACGCACCAGCTGGCTGACGATCACACGCTCTGCACCGTTGATCACAAAGGTGCCGGCATCGGTCATCAGCGGGAAATCGCCCATGAAGATCTCCTGATCCTTCACTTCGCCGGTCTCCTTGTTCAGCAGACGGGCGGTGACGCGCAGGGGTGCTGCATAGGTCACGTCGCGCTCCTTGCACTCCTTGATGCTGTACTTCGGCTCCTTATCCAGGCGGAAGTCCACAAAGCTCAGTGCCAGATTGCCGGTGTAGTCCTCAATGGTGCCGATATCGTGGAAGACCTCTTTCAGGCCCTCGTCCAGGAACCACTGATAAGAGTTCTTCTGGACCTCGATCAGGTTCGGCATACTGATGACTTCGTCGATGTGGGAGAAGCTCATGCGCTCGGTTTTGCCGAGCTTTACGGGCTTGACTTTCATCATAAAATCAACCACTCCTTACTTTTATACTCTACGGGATGTCGTATACACGGGTCAAATTTGAGCAGACACACATAATTCGACCCGCGTCGAAGGGAACGTTTCGGCGTTTTTCACAAACTTTTCGGTTTGACCCGTCCAGCCGCCGCCTGCGCATTCCCCTTTTTGGCGCACTAGTCCATTATGTGATACTAATGCAGTATACACCCTAAAAGCCTTGCTGTCAAGCCATTTTTCAGATTTCTGCCAAAACAAATTTATTTTTTCTTTCATTTTCGCACGCCCGGCGGCGTGTTGTGTTTTGCTGTTTTAGGGCTTGATTTTTTTATTTTGCACGTTCCTGTTCATAATCCCCTTGTGCAATTTGTCTATCTTTGCCCTTGTGTTTTGGCGTATTACTTTTACAGTCGGATATGCCCGTTTTCCCTTGCGGCCCTTTTTTGTGAAAAAGCAGCTCAGAAAAGCTCGCAGGCTTTTCTGAGCTGCAAATATAAAAATAATGTTTTCTCTAATATTGCCAGAGCGCAAGCGGCGGCAATTATAATCGTTCACTCATCCAGATAATCCCGCAGACGCTTTGCACGGCTGGGATGCCGCAGCTTGCGCAGGGCCTTGGCTTCGATCTGCCGCACCCGCTCCCGGGTCACATTGAACTCCTTACCCAGCTCTTCCAGCGTATGCGCCCGGCCATCCTCCAGCCCGAAGCGCAGTGCGATCACCCGCTCTTCCCTCGGTGTCAGGCTTTTGAGCACGCTGAACAGTTCCCGCCGCAGCAGCTGCCGCCCGGCTTCATCCACCGGGACGCCTGCATCCTCGTCCTGAATAAAATCTTCAAGGTGGGCATCCTCTTCCTCGCCCACCGGCGTTTCCAGGCTGATGGGGTCCTGCGCCAGCTGCAGCAATTCCCGCACACGGTCCGGCTCCATGTCCAGCTGAACAGCGATCTCTTCCGCGGTAGGCTCCCGGCCATTTTTCCGCAGCAGGTCACCCGTCGTCTTTTTGACCCGGTTGATGCTCTCCACAAGGTGCACCGGGATGCGGATGGTCCTCCCCTGATCCGCAATGGCGCGGGTGATGGACTGACGGATCCACCACGTGGCATAGGTGGAAAATTTGAAGCCGCGCTCCGGTTCAAACTTTTCCGCCGCCTTCATCAGACCGAGATTGCCTTCCTGAATAAGATCCAGAAACGGCAGGCCCCGCCCTGCATAGCGCTTTGCCACCGACACCACCAGCCGCAGGTTCGCTTCGCTGAGCTTCCGCCGGGCATCCTCGTCCCCGGCCTGCGCGGCACGGGCAAGCTCCGTTTCCTGTTCTGCTGTCAGCAGCGGCACCCGGCCGATCTCCTTCAAATAGGCCTTTACCGGGTCGTCCAGCGCCACCCCCTCTGCCGAAAGCTCATGTTCCAGCCTGCCGATCTGCGTTTCATCCAACGCAGGCAGGTCCGCTTCCTCTTCGGTCAGGTGCACGCCGCGGTCCTCCAGTGCCGTATACAGCTCATCCAGCTGCGCCACATCGTAATCCTGTTCGTCCATGGCACGGCTGATCTGCTCCGGTGTCAGGGCATGGTGGCGTGCCCGCGCGGCCAGTGTTCTGGCCAATTCCTCCGTTTGCGACAATTTCTGCATGGTTCCTGCTCCTTTCCTCTCCTGCTCCAGCCGGAGGGGAAAGCGGGGGATCATTCTTCTACAGGCACATTTCCCTGCTTCTTTTCGCGCATCGACTGGAGGTAATCACTCAGTTCCTCATTGGACATATGCGCCGCCTTGCCTGCCATGGGCATCCCCCGGGCAATGCGGTCCAGATACAGCCGGATATCATCCGGCGTACAATTCACATCGCTGTATTGTGCCGCAAGATGGCTCAGTTCATTCAGCGCTTCTTCGCTTACAAAAGCGCGCAGCGTGGTCAGGCTGATCTCAATGCCCTCCTGTCGGCAGCGCAGCATGGCTTCAAACAGCTCCTTCTGCTGCGGCAACACGAACTGTTCTGCGGTCAGCTGCCCCTGCACCAGATCGATATAGTGCGGCTCCCGCAGCATGGCCGCCAGCAGCCGCTGCTGTGCGCTGGCAATGCCCAGCGCCTGACTGCCGCCCGCACTGTACGGCACGTTGATCTGATTCATCTCACCGGACTTGAGCGCCTGCTGCTTTTTCTCCCAGCGGTGCTTGCTGCCCGCCCTCTTCACGGCGGTCTCCAGCTGGGTCATGATAGCTGTTTTGGAGATGTTGGTCTCCTCAGCCAGACGCCCCGCATACACTTCCTGCTCGGTAGGGTTGGAGCGCTCTGCCAGCATATTCACAGCTTCCTTCACGTATTCCAGCCGCTGGGCATCCTGTGCCAGATCGTACTGGCTGCGCAGACGGCCCAGCCGGAAGTCCAGTGCATTGCCCACACCGTCCAGCAGGGCCTTGAATCGCTCTGCGCCATACTTTTTGATGTACTCGTCCGGGTCCTTTGCACCGGGGATCTGCAGCACGCCCACCTTTACCGGGCTGTTGCGGAACAGTTCCAGCGAGCGCAGCGTGGCCTTCTGGCCTGCTTCGTCCGAATCGTAGCTCAGGATCACCTCGTCAGCATACTCGCTGATGAGCCGCACCTGCTCCGGGGTCAGGGCCGTGCCGCAGGCGCACACTGCTGTGTCGATGCCTGCCTGATGCATACTGATCACGTCCATGTAGCCCTCGCACAGCACGAACCGGCGCACCGCGCTGCGCTTTGCGATCTGCAGCGCAAACACCGTCTCTGATTTGTGGTACACCAGCGTTTCCGGGCTGTTGACATATTTCGGTTTGGAATCGTCCAGCACGCGCCCACCAAACGCAATGATGTTGCCGCGCAGGTCAAAGATGGGGGTCATCACCCGCTTCCAGAACAGGCAGTAGATGCGGCCGGACGCACTGCGCTTGAACAGGCCGCTGGCATCCAGCTCCTGCTGATTGTAGCCCTTATCGCGCAGGAACTGATACAGCGCCTGTCCGTCGTTGGGCGCATAGCCCAGCCCGAACCGGACGATCGTCTTGTCGTCCAGACCGCGCCGCCGCCAGTAGGCACGGGCCTGCCGGGCTTCCTCCACGGTGGAGTTCAGGCAGGCGTGGAAAAACCGTGCCGCCTCCTTGTTCATGGAGAGGATGCGGCTGCGCATCCGGCCTGTTTTGTCGTCCTCCTGCGGCTCCGGCATACCGGCCCGCGCTGCCAGCAGCTTAACGGCCTCCGGGTAATCGATGCTGTTGATCTTTTTCGTAAAGGTAATGGCATCGCCGCCTGCGCCGCAGCCAAAGCAGTAAAAGCTCTGGGTGTCCGGGTAGACGTAGAATGAGGGCGTTTTTTCGCTGTGAAAGGGGCACAGGCCGCCATACAAACGTCCCTTGCGCTTGAGCTGCACATAGCTGCCCACCAGCTCCACAATGTCGGTGCGGCGGGTCAGTTCTTCAATGTATTCGTGTGGGATCATGGATCTTTCAAACGACCTTTCGGATTTATAGGACATGCCACTTCCGGGGCACAAACAATTCCTCAAAAGTGCGGATGGCAAATTCATCGCTCATGCCACTGATGTAATCGGTCACTGCGCGTTCTCCGCCCTCCTGATAAGCCAGCTGGATGTAGAAGTTGGACATCCGGTCCACATGGTTCAGGTAGTAATCGTACAGTTCCCCGATCACCTTGTCCACCTTCTGCTCTTCCCGCTTGGCGGTCTTGTCCACGTACACGGTGGCGTACATGAAATCCCGCAGCGCAAGGAAGGCTTCGTTTTCCTCTGCGCCCACCTTCACATCCCCATCGCTGTTGGCAAGGATACTGTTGATCATGGTGGTGATGCGGGCAGATTTTGTCTGGCCCAGCACGGCGGTGCATTCTTTCGGCAGGGTGGCTGGGTCCAGCACACCGGCGCGCACCGCGTCCTCAATGTCATGGTTCACATAGGCGATCTGATCCGCCATGCGCACGATGCGCCCTTCCGGCGTTGCCGCCCAGGTGCCCTTTGTGTGGGTCACGATGCCGTTGCGCACCTCCCACGTCAGGTTCAGGCCCCGGCCGTCCTTTTCCAGCTTGTCCACCACACGCAGGCTCTGCATGTAGTGCTTGAAGCCGTCCGGGCACAGCTCATTCAGCGCGCGCTCCCCGGCATGGCCAAACGGCGTGTGGCCCAGATCATGGGCAAGGCTGATTGCTTCAGTCAGATCTTCGTTCAGCCGCAGGGCGCGGGCAATGGTCCGCGCGATCTGCGAGACCTCCAGCGTATGGGTTAGTCGGGTGCGGTACAGGTCTCCCTCCGGCGAGAGGAACACCTGCGTCTTTTGTTTGAGCCGTCGGAATGCCTTGCAGTGCAGCACCCGGTCACGGTCACGCTGGAACACCGGCCGGATCGGGTCCTGCTCTTCCGGCAGCATGCGGCCGCGGCTTTGGTCGCTGAAGGTAGCCCACGGCGCGAAGGTCATATGTTCGATCTCTTCTGTGCGCTGACGTACATCCATACAAAGTCGCCCTCCCTTTTTGTCGCCATTCCCCCTCTCTGTTTCGGCACAGCCGATCCCAATTGCTGCGTCTGCGGCAATTGTAGCACACCCGCTTTGTCGAAGGGGGAAAAAGCCTGTCGGTTCGCAAAATAATGCTTGCTTTTTTATTTTTGCCGCTGCCGGGTTCAGAACGGTGCGTAGAACGGGTCGGATACCGTCACCTGCGCGCTGCCGCGCGTCAGCTCCCGCAGCTGTTCCAGCAGCGGGCCTTCGGTGTGTTCCGGCATCTGCCAGCACAGGGTCACGCGATCCGTGAACTGCGGCGCGGCCTGTTTTGCTCCCGCCGCATCGATCAGCAGCGATGCACGCTCATAAAGGGAGTAATCCACCGTCACGCGCAGCTCCACCACGCTGCGCACCGTGACCACCTCAGCATTTTCCAGTGCACGGGCCGTAGCCGTGGTGTATGCACGCACCAAGCCGCCGGTGCCCAGCAGCACGCCGCCAAAGTAACGGGTCACCACCACGATCAGATCCGTCAGGCCGCTGTGCTGCAGCACCTCCAGCGCTGGTGTGCCCGCCGTCTTGGCCGGTTCACCATCATCTGAATAGCGTTCCCGGTTGCCTTCCCGCAGGCGGTAGGCATACACATTGTGGCGGGCGGTGCGGTTGGCCGCACGCACCTGTTCCAGAAATGCAACGGCAGCTTCCTCGCTGTCCGCAAATGACAGCGCCGCAATGAAGCGGCTCTTCTTTTCTTCGTATTCTCCTGTGGCCGTGCCATGGATGGTGCGGTAATCCTCCACTGTGGTTCCTCCTGCATGTTATTCAAAACAAGTATAACATAAATCGTCCGTTGTGCAACCACTGCCGCATACGTTTTTGTGTCAAGGCCAGCTCCCTGTACTGCTGCCCGCATGTCCTCTGCCAGAAAAAAGCGCAACAAAAAATCGGCTGAGCCCTGCGGCCCAGCCGATTTTTCTGAAGAAAGCATATGATTACGATGATTACTTGGTAAAGAGCTGGATCCACTGATGGCCCCAAGTGCTGGAGCTGTTGTAGTAGTAACCAACACCCATTGCACGGGCTTCCGGGTCCAGAATATTTGCGCGATGGCCTTCGGAGTTCATCCAGGCATTCACGACTTCTTCAGGAGAAACGCTGCCCCATGCGGCATTCTCGCCAGCAGCGGCATCCGCCACGCCGTACTCGCTGAGAACAGTGTACCACTTGGTACCATTGGGACGAACGTGAGAATTGACGGTTGCGATCTCTTCGGCGCGCTGCTGAGCAGCTGCGGTGAGCTTTGCATCGCCCATGACCAGGGGCTGCAGGCCGTACTTTGCACGCTCGGCATTGACCAGATTCAGAACTTCCTGACGGTAGTTGCTGGTGTAAGAGTTTTCGGGGCAAGAGAAGATCAGCACCCAGTAGTTGTTGTAAACGCCGCCTTCGTAGTGGCCCACACTCATGGTGGTCACATCCGCATTCAGCATGCGCTCACGTGCGAAATCAATGTTCATCCACTGATCCACCGCTGCATCGGGGGTAGAAACGCCAGCTATGTAGTTTTCGCCAACGGACGCATCGTTGATACCATTCTCGGCGAAGATGGTAAAATCGCGCTGGCCATTGGGACGAACGTAGGAATAAGAAGAGGCCAGTTCCTTAGCGCGCTCCTGAGCGGCACTATTGTGGCTGCTGTCGCCCAGCTGAACGGGCTTCAGGCCAGCCTTTGCGCGCTCGTTGTTTACGCGGCGCAGGAACTCGTTCTGATAAGCTTCGTCCTGAAAGCTGATGTAGGAATTTTCTTCTTCGATGGAGGCAGAAACCGAAGCCTCAGCTGCGTTTGCAGTAACGGGCTTGAGAGATGCAGCACCAAAAACCACAGCCAAAGTCATAGCTACTGCTGCGATATTCTTCAGGGTGCGCATCTCAAGTTTCATAAGACATCCTCCGTAAGCTTTTGTATATAAAAGCTTTTTTGCATTCATGTGAATGCGTACTGCAACACATCTGCAACTCTTCCGTTTCAAATATGTTGCTTTTGTGCAACAAGAGTATCACAATAGCATCTCATCGCCAAGGGGTTTCTGTCGATTTTTTGAGAGAAAATGCAAAAAAATCAAAATTTCCCGTTTCGAAAACGTTTCACAAGCGCAACAAGTTTATCCAAGATAACGTAAATTTGTTACGCCCGTGTTGCGCTTCACCGCTTTTAGGATTGTTTTGTCACACTTAACGTGTTGCATTTTATTTTTCTACACCTTTTCTGCAATATTTTTCATGCATTTTTATGTATGTTTACTCGCTTATATGCATATTTCAAAGTGTAACAGACTTTTGTGTGCGCTTTTCCGTTCCACTCCCCTCCCCTCCCGCAGCCCTTTTCTGGGCTGCAGCCGGCCTTTGGCTGTACTTTCCGCAACAAAAAACAGCACAGGCAGCCTTTTCAGGGCCATCTGTGCTGTGCCGTATTCCTTATATAAAAAGAAGAGCGGCTCCGAAGAGCCGCCCTCCCACAATTCAGGCTATGCTATAAAAAGATCTCGCGTCAGTCGATCACTGAGCAGCCTTTGCTGCCTCGATCTGCTTGATCAGCTCGGGCACGACCTTGAACAGATCGCCCACGATGCCGTAGTCAGCCACGCCGAAGATGGGAGCACCCTCGTTCTTGTTGACAGCGATGATGCACTCGGAGTCCTGCATACCAGCAGTGTGCTGGATAGCGCCGGAGATGCCCAGAGCAACATAGATCTTGGGGTGCACGGTCTTGCCGGTCTGGCCAACCTGATGGTCAGCAGTCATCCAGCCTGCATCGGTGACGGCACGGGAAGCACCCACAACGCCGCCGCCCAGAGCAGCTGCCAGCTGCTCAGCCAGCTCAATGCCCTTCTGGACATCCTTGCTGATGCCGCGGCCGACAGAGACGATCACGTCTGCGCCGATCAGATCGACCAGCTTCTCAGCGGCCTTCTCAACGCTCAGGACCTCGGTCTTGATGTCCTCAGCAGCCAGAGCGAATGCGGGCTTCACGATCTGGCAGGCATCAGCCTTGGCCTGATCGAAGGGAGCCTTCTTCATAACGCCGGGACGCACGGTGGACATCTGCGGACGGAAGCGGGGGCAGATGATGGTAGCCATCAGATGGCCGCCGAATGCGGGACGGGTCATCTTCAGGTTGCGGTCTTCCATATCGAACTTCTGCTTGGACAGGTCGATGGTGGAGCTCTCCTTCAGGAAATCGATGTACTTTGCAGTGTCGATGTCCAGATGGGTAGCATCAGCGGTCAGGCCGGTGTGCAGACGAGCTGCGCAGCGGGGGCCCAGATCGCGGCCGATGTTGGTTGCACCGATCAGCAGGACTTCGGGCTTGTACTCGTTGACCATGTCGCACACGACCTTAGCGTATGCATCGGTGGTGTAATCCTTCAGCAGGGGGCTGTCGCAGACCATGACCTTATCGGCACCATAGCCGCCCAGCTCCTTGGCAATGCCTTCCACGTTGTCGCCCAGCAGCAGACCGGTGACCTCGCAGCCCAGCTCATCAGCCAGCTTGCGGGCCTCGCTCACCAGCTCGAAATCAGTGGGCATCAATGCGCCCTGGCGCTGCTCGCAGAAGACCCATACGCCCTTGTATTCGTTAAAATCAGCCATTGTAATCCTATGCTCCTTTCATCAGATCAGGT
>OLPT01001214.1_pt1 | contig 16195 bp, 12 predicted proteins | sample 1673051 | NCBI WGS metagenome assembly OLPT01 (sample SAMEA3136750, study PRJEB25190) | human gut metagenome | biome: human gut; feature: human-associated habitat; material: faeces | place: Austria | collected 2013
GCCCGGTGTTCAACAACATCTTTGCGGGCCTGTCCGGCCCGGCGGTGCGGCCCATCGCCCTGCGCATGGTGTGGCAGGCTGTGGGTGCTGTCAGCATCCCCGTGGTGGGGCTGGGCGGCATCCTGACCGGCCGCGATGCGCTGGAGTTCATCATGGCCGGTGCCGCGGCTGTACAGGTGGGTACGGCGAATTTCCTGGACCCGAAAGCCTGCACCCGCATCACCGCCGAGATCGCCCAGTGGATGGACGCACATGGCGTCAAGACGCTGGATGAGATCAGAGGGTGCGCGAGAGGGTAAGGGAAAGTAAGAACCTCGCTGTAGGGGTCGATGCTCGCATTCGCCCCTACAATATCGTGGTATCCCCATCGTGCCATACAAAATAAATATACAACCGTATTGCAAAAATATACATAATATGCTACAATAAGCTGAAAATTATACAGGAGGAAAGTATCATGGCAAGAGAAGCACTGGAAGTTTTAAAGGAATGTGAGGCATTTTTGGAGGGGCACTTCCTGCTGTCGTCCGGCCGCCATTCCGGCGCATATTGCCAGATGGCATTCCTGCAGCAGTATCCCGATAAGGCTGCCGAGGTCATGGCCCCGGTCGCCGAGAAGCTGAAGGAGCTGAATGTCGACGTTGTGGTCGGCCCTGCCATGGGCGGCATCGTCTACGCTTACGAGCTGGGCCGCCAGCTGGGCAAGCGCGCCATCTTCACCGAGCGTGTGGATAACGTCATGACCCTGAAGCGGTTCCGCATCCATCCCGGTGAGCGCTGCGTCATCGCCGAGGACGTTGTTACCACCGGCGTCTCCAGCCTGGAGACCAAGCGCGTCATTGAGGAGGCCGGCGGTGTCTGCCTGGGCATCGTCTGTGTGGTCGACCGTACCCGCGCCGAGGCTCCGTCCCCAATCCCCATCGTGGCCAGCGCCCTCAAGCTGGATCTGCCCAACTACGCCCCTGAAGAATGCCCCATCTGCAAGGAGGGCAAGCTGCCCCTGGTACACCTGGGCAGCCGCAAAATGAAAGAGCAGGCAAAGCAGACGCTGTAAAAAAGAGAGGCTAATTATGCAGGCATATCTGATATTGGCAAACGGCCGGGTGTTCCGCGGCGTCAGCGTGGGCTGCCCTGGCACCACCATCGGCGAGGTAGTCTTCGCCACTGGTATGGTCGGTTTTGAGGAGACCCTTACCGACCCCAGCTACTACGGCCAGATCATCACCCAGACCTACCCCCTCATCGGCAACTACGGCATGAACAGCCAGGATGTCGAGAGCGGCAAGATCTGGGCCAAGGGTTACATCGTGCGCGAAGCATGCAAGACCCCCTCCAACTTCCGCAGCGAAAAAACGCTGGATACTTTCTTAAAAGAAAACGGCATCATCGGCATTGAGGGCATCGATACCCGCAGCCTGACCCGCACCCTGCGGGAAAGCGGCGTTATGAACGGTGCTATCACCACCGAGTTCGACCCCGATGCCGAGCCGGAGAAGAAAGCCGCCCTGCTGCCTCAGATCGCCGCCTACGCGGTGGTCGACGCGGTTAAGACCGTTACTTGCCGGGAGGCCAAGACCTACGAACCCACCGAGGCAGGGGAGTGGGGTGATACCCCGCTGCATGTGGCCCTGCTGGACCTGGGCTGCAAAAATAACATCGTGCGCTGCCTGCAAAAGCGCGGCTGCCGCGTGACCGTGCTGCCTGGCACCACCACCGCCGCCCAGCTGGCCGAGCTGCACCCGGACGGCCTGATGCTCTCCAACGGCCCCGGCGACCCGGCCGAGAATGTGGAGATCATCGCCAACATCCGCAAAATGCTCTCCACCGGCATCCCCACCTTCGGCATCTGCCTGGGCCACCAGCTCACCGCCCTGGCTGCCGGTGCCCACACCTGCAAGCTGAAGTACGGCCACCGCGGCGCGAACCAGCCTGTTACCCATGCCGGCAAAGCCCGCACCTTCATCACCAGCCAGAACCACGGTTACGCCGTGGAAAGCGAGACCCTGCCCGCCGATGTGGGACAGGTCAGCTATGTGAATGCCAACGACGGCACCTGCGAGGGCGTGGACTACTTCCAGTGGAACTGCTTCACTGTCCAGTTCCACCCCGAAGCCAACGGCGGCCCCAAGGATACCGAATTTCTGTTTGATGAATTTGTCAGCCGTATGCTGGCAGCGAAAGGAGTGATCGCCGATGCCTAAGGACCCGCGTATCAAAAAGGTGCTGGTCATCGGTTCCGGCCCCATCATCATCGGCCAGGCGGCGGAGTTTGACTATTCCGGCACCCAGGCCTGCCGCGCCCTGAAATCCGAGGGTGTCGAGACCGTGCTGGTCAACTCGAACCCCGCTACCATCATGACCGACCCCGACATTGCTGATCATGTCTATATCGAGCCGCTGACCGCCGAGGTCGTGGAACGCATCATCGAAAAGGAAAAGCCCGATGCCATCCTGCCCAACCTGGGCGGCCAGATGGGCCTGAACCTCAGCATGGAACTGGCCCGCAACGGCTTTTTGGACCGCAGCGGCGTGCGTCTGCTGGCCTGCAAGCCAGATACCATCGACCGCGCCGAGGATCGCCAGCTGTTCAAGGATACGATGGAAAAGCTGCACCAGCCCATCATCCCCTCCAAGGTCGTAGAGGACCTGGACGACGCGCTGGACTTTGCCGAGGTCATCGGCTACCCCGTCATCGTGCGCCCCGCCTTTACCATGGGCGGCACCGGCGGCGGCATCTGCGAGGACCGGGAAAAACTGCATGAGATCGCCACTAACGGCCTGCGTCTTTCCCCCATTCACCAGATTCTGGTGGAAAAGTGCATCTCCGGCTGGAAGGAGATCGAGTACGAGGTCATGCGTGACTCCAAGGGCAACGTCATCACCGTCTGCAACATGGAGAACCTGGACCCCGTCGGCATCCACACCGGCGACTCCATCGTCGTGGCCCCCAGCCAGACCCTCTCCGATAAAGAGTACCAGATGCTGCGTACCGCCGCGCTGGATATTATTACCGAGCTGGGTATCGAGGGCGGCTGCAACTGCCAGTTTGCCTTAAAGCCCGACAGCTTTGAGTACGCCGTCATCGAGGTCAACCCCCGTGTGTCCCGTTCCTCGGCGCTGGCATCCAAGGCCACCGGCTATCCCATTGCCAAGGTAGCTACCAAGATCGCCCTGGGATACACCCTGGACGAGATCACCAACGATGTTACCGGCGAGACCTGCGCCTGCTTTGAGCCCGCGCTGGACTATGTCGTCGTCAAATACCCGAAGTGGCCCTTTGATAAGTTCGTCTATGCTGATAAGTCCCTGGGCACCCAGATGATGGCGACCGGCGAGGTCATGGCCATCGGCAACAACTTCGAGCACGCCATGATGAAGGCAGTCTCCTCCACCGAGCTGGGCCTGGACACCCTGACCCTGCCCGACTTCGAGAAGCTCTCCACCGAGGAAGTTATCGAGCATCTGCACGTGCAGGATTCCGAGCGCGCTTTCTGCGTCTACGAGGCCCTCAAGCGCGGCGTGCCCCACGAGACGATCTACGACATCACCAAGATCGACTGGTGGTTCCTGGATAAGATGCAGCATTTGGCTGACATCGAGATGGGCTTGAAAAACGGCGAACTGACGACTGAAAAGTACCTGAGCGCCAAGAAGTTCGGCTTCCTGGATAAGACCATCAAGCGCTTGGCCGGTGTGGACACCCTGCCCGAACACCCCGCTGCAGCGTTCAAGATGGTCGATACCTGCGCTGCGGAATTTGCCGCCAAGACGCCCTATTTCTACTCCACCTTCGACGAGGACAACGAAGCCAAGCAGTTTATTGCCGAGCGCAGCGACCCCAAAAAGAAGAAGGTGCTGGTCTTTGGCTCCGGCCCCATCCGCATCGGCCAGGGCATTGAGTTTGACTACTGCTCGGTCCACGCCGTCTGGACGCTGAAAAACCACGGCTGTGAGGCAGTGCTGGTCAACAACAACCCCGAGACTGTTTCCACCGATTTTGACACCGGCGACCGCCTCTACTTTGACCCGCTGAACCCCGAGAGCGTCGACCAGATCATTGAGACCGAGAAGCCGGACGGCTGCCTGGTGCAGTTCGGCGGCCAGACCGCCATCAAGCTTGCCAAGCATATGGACGAGATCGGCCTGCCTATCCTGGGCACCCCGGCGGACGCCATCGACGAAGCCGAGGACCGCGAACGCTTTGATGAACTGCTGGAACGCTGCGGCATCCCCCGCCCCGAGGGCCGCACCGTCTTTACGCTGGAAGAAGCCCAGCAGGCCGCGCAGGAAGTCGGCTACCCCGTACTGATGCGCCCCTCCTACGTGCTGGGCGGCCAGAACATGATCGTGGCCTACAACTCTGCCGACGTCACCGAGTACATGGGCGTTATCACCAAGCATGTGGACATGAGCCACCCGGTGCTGATGGATAAGTACATCCTGGGCACCGAGTGCGAGGTCGACGCTATCTGCGACGGCACCGATTACCTCGTGCCCGGTATCATGCAGCAGGTCGAGCGCACCGGTGTACACTCCGGCGACTCCATCTGCGTCTACCCGCCCTACACCTTCAGCCAGAAGGTCATTGATACGCTGGTGGATTACACCGGCCGCTTTGCCCGCGAGCTGAAAGTCGTCGGCCTGGTCAACGTGCAGTACGCTGTGCAGAACGACCATGTCTATGTTATCGAGGTCAACCCCCGTTCCTCCCGTACCGTGCCCTACATCTCCAAAGTCACCGGTGTGCCGATGGTCGATCTGGCCGTGCGCTGCACCCTGGGCGAAAAGCTGAAGGATATGGGCTACGGCACCGGCCTGTGGCGTAACGGCAAGAGCCCCTACTACGCTGTCAAGGTGCCCGTCTACAGCTTCCTGAAGCTGCACGGCGTGGACACCATGCTGGGCCCCGAGATGAAGTCTACCGGCGAGGTGCTGGGCATTGCCCCCACCTTCCACGAGGCCATGATGAAGGGCCTGGTGGCTGCCGGTTATCAGTTCAAGGTGCCCGGTCCCGGCTCCTGCTGCATCGTGTCCGTCAAGGACAGCGACAAGCCCGAAGCCGCCGAACTGGCCTGGAAGCTGCATGACTACGGCTACAAGATTTACGGCACCGCCGAGACGGCCCGCTATCTGAACAGCCAGATGATCCCCTGCAGTGTGGTGCGCCAGATGAGCGGCGCCCGCCCGAATATGATCGACCTGCTGGAAAGCGGCCTGGTGGATTACATCATCTCCACCAGCCCCCATGGCCGCGACCCGCACCGTGATTCGGTCAAGTTCCGCCGCAAGGCCACCGAGCTGTCCATCCCCTGCATCACCGCCATGGATACCGCCCGCGTGCTGGTGGACGCCCTGCGCGGCGACCATGACATCAGCCAGATGGAACTGGTGGACATCGCCCACCTCCACCGTGAAGCCGCCAAAGGGGAATAAAATAGATCCGCAAACCGCATCCGCAGGGGTGCGGTTTTTTGTGTTGCAGGAATGCCCCCCTCTGGGAGGGGGCTTCCGCGAAGCGGGCGGGGGAGATCAACGCGCTGTTCTGCGCCACGGATACCATTGCCATCGGTGCCATCCAGTACTGCCGCAGCCAGGACCTGCGTGTGCCCGAGGATGTGATGGTGGCCGCCGTCGGCGACAGCCGTGCGGGCCGGGTGGCCTACGTGCCGCTGACCAGTGCCCACCTGCATTACCGCACGGCAGGGGACAAGGCCGCCCGCCTGCTGCTGGACCAGCTGGCCGATCTCCGCGCCCGCCCGCGGGAGCTGGAACTGGGCTGGGAGCTGAAATGCCGCGCTTCCACCGGTGACGAAAACGCCGATGAAAATATTTGGGCGCTGTAAAAAGATGTACCCCCGTTTTTGTGCAAAGTACCAAATGCCCATGTGAAACTGTGTGAAATCGATAACGCACCCGAGCTAAATTGTGTCACTTGGCGAATAGAAATCTACCGCCCCATCAACGATAATATACTCATCCACCACATGTACACCCTGATCGATGTCGGCCAGCTGGCAGAGTTCGGCTACACCTACTGGCTGCCCCTGGCCAGCGCTGCCAACGTGGCCCAGATGGGCGTATAAGTCCGCAAAATATGCACGTTTGGTGGTAATAAACTGCTGTAACAGGTCGGATTTCCGCCATGTGACGAAATTTGCGGCCTTTTACAAAGCAAATTTTATGTTATTTGCCGATTTTTGAGAAAATTCGACCGATTTGGGAAAAAACCCTTGATTCTGCGCAGAATTTTCTCTATAATAAAGCCCGTAAATAGTAACAGGCTCTGGCCTGAACAATAGGGAGTAAAAGGAATTATGACTAGATCTCAGTTGATTACCAAGGTTGCCAACGACACCAATATGACCAGCGCAGAAGTCGAGAAGGTCATGGACGGCATCTTCGGCACCATCGGTGACGTGCTCAAGAGCGGTGACAAAGTCACTATCGCAGGCTTCGGCCGTTTCGAGATGCGTGAGCGCCAGACCAAGAACTTTACCAACCCCAAGACCAAGGTCACCAGCAAGCTGGAGCCCACCGCTATCCCCGGCTTCAAGGCCAGCGGCCGTCTGAAGGAGAAGGTTGGTCAGTAATCCTGCCCCCTAATATAGGTTTTAATGCCCGTGGCCGCTGCGCTGCGGGCTTTTTTGTATGCTACGGCAAAAAAAATTGCCGCCAGATATTGACAAGCCCCGCCGTACCTGCTATACTATTAGGGCTGTGAAACAGCAAGATAGATGTGCCCGTAGCTCAGTTGGTAGAGCATCTGACTTTTAATCAGAGGGTCCAGGATTCGAGTTCCTGCGGGCGCACCAAAAACCGCTTGAAGCATTCCGCCTCAAGCGGTTTTTTGTTTTATCAGGTAAATCTCGGTGTGCCCCTCTTGCCAAATGCGGCGGGGCGCGGTATAATAATATGTCTGAAAGAATACGGGCGGCCCGCCCCGGCGCGCTGCCTGATAATGTAAAGGGGACTGGAACTATGGAAACGATGGGGACCCTGCGCCGTACCAATTACTGCGGCGAGGTCAGCCTGGCCAATGCCGGGCAGGAGATGACCGTCTGCGGTTCGATCGCCCGTGCCCGCGATAAGGGCGGCATCATCTTTGCCGATCTGCGCGATACCACCGGCATCCTGCAGCTGGTTTTTGACGAGGATACGCCAAAAGACGTTTTCGCCAAAGCTGAAAGCCTGAAAAGTGAATACGTGGTGATCTGCCGCGGCAAACTGCGTGAGCGCGCCGCCAAGACCGACAAGATCGCCACCGGTGATGTGGAACTGTACGTCAGCGAACTGCGTATCCTGAGCGAGGCCCAGACCACGCCGTTTGAGCTGCGCGACGAGATCAACGTCAACGATGACCTGCGCCTGCGCTACCGCTACCTGGACCTGCGTCGCCCCTCGATGCATGAGCCGATCGTGCTGCGCAGCAAGATCATGCAGATCATCCGCAATTATTTCTGCGAGAATCACTTCTGCGAGATCGAGACCCCGACCCTCATCAAGTCTACCCCGGAGGGTGCCCGTGACTATCTGGTGCCCAGCCGTGTGCAGCCCGGCCACTTCTACGCCCTGCCCCAGAGCCCGCAGCTTTACAAGCAGATCCTGATGCTGTCCGGCTTCGACCGCTACTTCCAGATCGCCCGCTGCTACCGCGACGAGGACTTGCGTGCTGACCGCCAGCCCGAGTTCACCCAGGTGGACGAGGAGATGAGCTTCGTCTCCGAGGACGACATCATGACCATCAACGAGGGTCTGATCAAGCGCCTGTGGAAAGAGATGCTGAACATCGACGTGCAGACCCCCTTCGTCCGCATGCCCTGGGACGAGGCCATGGGCCGCTTCGGCTCCGATAAACCGGATACCCGCTTCGGCCTGGAGATCCAGGACGTGACCGAGGTGTTCAAGGGCACCGAGTTCAAGCCCTTTGCCGCTGTGCTGGAAGCTGGCGGTACCATCCGCGCCATCAACGCCAAGGGCCTGGCCGACAAGCTGTCCCGCAAGAACATTGACAAGCTGGGCGAGGTCGCCAAGACCTACGGTGCCAAGGGCCTGGCTTACAGCCGACTGACCGCCGATGGCACTTCCTCCAGCTTCGAGAAGTTCCTGACCGATGCTGAGAAGACCGCCCTGTACGCCGCCCTGAACGCCGAGACCGGCGACGTGCTGCTGCTGGTCAGCGACACCGATTGGGTCAAGGCCTGCACCGCCCTGGGTCAGGTTCGCCTGGACATCGCCCGCAAACACGGCCTGATCGACCCCGACAAGTTCAACTTCCTGTGGGTCGTGGACTTCCCGCTGTTTGAGTACAGCGAGCAGGAAGGCCGCTGGATGGCCATGCACCATCCGTTCACCCTGCCCAAGGCCGAGGACCTGGACAAGGTGGAGAGCGACCCCGGTGCCTGCCACGCTGTGGCCTACGACATTGTGCTGAACGGTGTTGAGATGGGCGGCGGCTCGATGCGTATCAACGACCCCGCCCTGCAGGATCGTATGTTCCATGCCCTCGGCTTTACCGAGGAGAAAGCCCGCGAGAGCTTCGGCTTCCTGATGGATGCCTACAAGTTCGGCGCACCTCCGCATGGTGGTATGGCCTACGGCCTGGACCGCATGGTCATGCTGATGCTGAAGAAGGACTCCATCCGTGACGTCATCGCCTTCCCGAAGGTGCAGAACGCCGGCGAGCCCATGAGCGGCGCCCCCGACGTGGTCGACGCCCAGCAGCTTAAGGATTTGAACATCGCCCTGACGCTGAAGGATTGATAGTATAATAGAAGCGGCTCCCCATGCGTAGTGGGGAGCCGCTTTTATGTAATGGATAAAAAAGATGCCTTTATCGAGTAGAGCATGTAGGGGCGAACAATGTTCGCCCCCACAGTAATGTGGAGCCTTTATACGTTAATATTTGGGTTTCGGTTCGTCGTTGGTCGATTGCGGGGTGTACTCTGCGGGCTTTGCAGGCGCTGCCGGTTTCACCGGTTTGGGATGATTCTTGCGGCGGCGCTTCGTCAGGGTGACGGCTAAAGCCACGATGATGCCAACCACCAGCAGTACCGGCCACAGGTAGATGACCGCCAGCACAAAGCCCTGGAGGAACACCACAAACCCGCGCCAGCCATCGGCAAAGGCATCCACAACTCGCTCCCCAAAGGTGGTGCCGGTGGGGGTCAGGGTGGCAACCTCGCTTAAGCGGATGTCCACGGTGGAATAGCTGACCTGCTGGTCCATGTTTTTCAGCTGCCGGGTGTAGTTTTCCAGCTGATACTGCACGTCGGAAAGCTGGCTCTCGATCTCCAGCAGATCCGCCGTGGTTTCGGCCTGATCGGCCAGCTCGTTCAGCCGGTCACGCTGGGCTTCCAGGGCGCTTAGCCGGGCCTGCACATCAATGTAGCTGCTGGTGATGTTCTCGGCGGTCTCGCTGAGGTCCAGCACACTGCCCGCCTCGCCCACGGCGGCCAAAAACGTGCGGTAGTTTTCCACCGGTACCCGCACCGTGTAGTAGGCGTAGCGGTCGTGGTCCTTCGCGTCGCCGCTCAGGCTGGAGTATTCCATCCACGCGCCGCAATCGTCCACCGCCGCCAGCAGGGCGTCCCGCGCGGCGTCGAAGTCGGTGGATTCCATGTTGATGTCGGCGTTGTAAATGATTTTCTGCGAGGTCTCGTCGGTGGAATCGGGCAGCTCCTCGGGCACGATGCTGCTGTTGGCTGCCCCGGCGGCACTGTCGTAGGCGGCATCGGCGCTGGCAGCTTCGTTTACAGAGTAATAGCCGCCGTCGCCGTTTTTGCTGCCGATGCTGCCGCAGCCTGCCAGCAATACAGCCGCCAGCAGGGCAGCGGAAACGCGGGAAAGTTTTTTCATGGTGGATGCTCCTTTCTTTTTCACGGATTCAGCCGTGTTGTGTCCTCTCACCCCTAAACACGACAGCGGGGCTGAAATGTTACGTGCGCATTTACAAAAAGTGGGAAGCGCCATGATTTTTGGTACTTCCCACAAATTTACAGGTGATTATTCGGCTTTCTGCCCAAGAACTTTGATGTCATCGTTGTCGGCAAAGGCAACGGCGTTGTAGCCGGCGGCTTCCAGCGTGCCGAACTGCTTGCCTAGCTTCTTGGCCTGGGGCAGCACGGTCACGTCATAGTCGGCACGCAGGGTTTCGGCCTTGGCCAGCACGGCGGCAAAGTCGGCGTCTTTCAGGTAGAGCAGCGCCAGGTGCGGCTTGGCACCGGGGATCTGGTAGCCCTGCTCCAGCAAAATGCCGCAGACACGCTCAAAACCGATGGAGAAGCCCACGGCGGGCACCTGCTGGCCGATGAACTTGCCCACCATGTTGTCGTACCGGCCGCCGCCGGCCACCGCGCCGCTGAACTGCGGGCAGGTGACCTCGAACACCATGCCGGTGTAGTAGCCCTGGCCGCGCACCAGGCTGGGGGCGTAGGCGATGCCATAGCGGCCGTTTGCGATCTTCTCGCTGGTGGCGATGACATAGCGCAGGTCGGCGGTCAGTGCCTCGTCGTCCACCTTGGCGGCGACGGTATCCAGGCTGAAATCGCCCGCGCGCAGGAAGTCATCCAGCGCAGTGACGGCCTCGGCGGCAAAGCCCTTCTCGGTCAGCTCGTTCTTCACGCCCGCGGCGCCAATCTTGTCCATCTTGTCAAAGCTGATGCAGACGGAATCCAGCTGCTCCTCGGCAAAGCCCATCTTCTGCAGCATGGCGCGCAGGATGCGGCGGTCGTTGATGTTGACGGTAAAGCCGGTGAAGCCGATCTTCAGCAGGGCGCGGGCGGTCACGTCGATCAGCTCGACCTCGGCGTTGGGGGAAGAATCGCCCAAAATGTCAATGTCACACTGGACGAACTCCCGCAGGCGGCCCTTCTGGGGGCGCTCGGCGCGGTAGACGCGGTCGGTCTGGATAACTTTGAACGGGCTGGGCAGCTCGTTGCGGTTGGCGGCGTAGTAGCGGGAGAGGGGCAGGGTCAGGTCGTAGCGCAAGCCCATATCGCTCAGCTGCTTTTCGTCGCCGCTGCGCAGGGCAGTTTCCAGCTTGTCGCCGCGCTTCAAGACCTTGAAAATCAGGTTCAGGTTATCACCGCCGTCGCTCTTGTCCAGGTTCTCCATGTCCTCCAGAATGGGGGTGGAGATGCGCTGGAAGCCTGCGGCGCGGTAGGTGGCCAGGATCTGGCCCTGGATATAATCGCGCAGGGCCTGCTCACGGGGCAGCAGGTCGCGCATACCTTTTAACGGCTGGGTTTTCATGTTGTACTCCTTTATGTTTGCGGGGGCATACGCCCTATTTTTATACTATCTTATAATGATAGCCTGCCCGGCGCATTTTGTCAATCTGAATAGCCCATACTAATGCAGTAGGGGAGGGATGCACCATGGCAAAACGGGCGCAAAACCGCGGACCGTACATTTTGGCGGCGGGGGCGGCGGCACAGCTGCTTACCGGCATCCCGGCGGCGTGGGGCGTGTTCCAGCAGCCGGTCATGCAGGGGTATGGGTTCAGCCGGGGGCAGGCGATGCTGGCCTTTGCGGTGCTGGTGGCGGCCTACGGTGTGGGCTGCGCGATGGGCGGCTTATTGCAGGACGCCCACGGCCCGCGCTTTGCCGGGCTTTGGGGTACGGCGCTGCTGGCGGGGGGATTCTTTGCGGCTTCGCTGGTACCGGTTGCCAACGCGGTGCTGTTTTTGCTGGTGTACAGCCTGCCAGCGGGGCTGGGCAGTGCGTTTTTGGCCCCGGCGGTGCTGGCCTGCGCGCAAAAGTGGTACAAGGACAAAAAAGGCTGGGCCACCGGCGTGGCCGGGGTGGCGATGGGCTTGTCCGGCGCGTTTTTTACGCTGTTTGTGAAAGGTGTGGGCGGTGCCTGGGGCATCCGCGTCTGCTTTGCGGCCCTGGGAGCCGTGATGCTGGTAATCTGCGGCGCGGGAGCGCTGATTTTGCAAGACCCGCCCGCCCCGGCAACGTCCGGCAACCCCCAGCCCGGGTTGGATTGGCCCCGGATGGTGCGTACGACCCAATATAAGCTGTGCGTGGCGGCGGTGGCGCTGTCCGCCCCGGCGGTGCTGTTGTTCAGCCCGGAGATCTTCAAAATTGCCACCGAGCGCGGTCTGCCCGAAGCCGCTGCGCCCTGCAGCATCGTGTTAGGTTCCGCCGCCAGTGCGGCGGGGCGCCTGCTGCTGCCCGCCTGCAGCGACAAGCTGGGCCGCAAGCCGGTGCTGTATGCGGTGTATCTGGGCCTGGCGGCGGGGTCGGTGTGGTTTGCTTTTGCCGCCGAGTGGTGGGTGCTGGCGGCCTATGCGGTGCTGACGTTTTTCTACTCCGGCGGGGCGGCGGTGCAGCCTGCGTTCAATACCGACCTCTTCGGCCTGCCCCACGCGGGGGTGAACTACGGGTTTATTGCCTTAGGGATGAGCGGCGGCAGCCTCGTTAGTTATATCGGCAGCCAGGCTCTGCCGCTGGCCGCCCGGCACTGGCTGGCCGGGGCGTGTGCCGTGGCAGGGCTGGTTTGTGTCAGACTTGTAAAACCTTGCCAAATCAGTTGAAATTTTGCGCCGTACAGGGTACAATATAGGCTTGCTAGGAATAGAAAGAAACTTGTCAAGAGGCTCCCTCTGTGAGACAGACTCCCCCGATACGGGGGAGGTGGCACGAAGTGCCAGAGGGGGAGCGCTGCCAGCGAAGCTGACGGAGGGAGAAAGCCTTACCTGATCCGAAGCTTCGGATACAATCTGTGCTCTCTCTCCCCACCCGCTCTGCGGGACCGCTTACGCGGCCGGACCCCTCTGTCGCTACGCGACATCTCCCCACGCTGTGGGGAGTCACCCTCACAGAGGGGGCCTCTAAGCATCCCACCACATAACAGGAGGAACCCCTCATGCAGCAAACCATGCAGGCCCAGCAGCTGCGGCGGATGGCGGAACGGTCCGCTGTCGCCTTTCTGCTGGCGGTGCTTTGCGTATATCCGCTTTATATCGATAAATTTTCCAACCTCGGCGTTGTCAAATTCACCGGCGTAGCCACTCTGTCCTGGGCATTCTGCCTGTGGCTGGGGGCGCTGGCCGCCATCGGGGCGCGCCCCCATGCGGGTCGCCTGCCCTGGCGCACCGACCGTGGCCTTTGGGCGCTGGGGGCTGTGGTGGCCACGGGCGTGGTCTCTACCGTTACCTCGCTGTCGCCCGCCATGTCCCTGTGGGGGCTGGGCGGCTACTACGGCGGCTGCATGATGGTGCTGTTCACCGCCGTGGGGTACCTGGCCGTGCGGGCCTTTGCCCCGCAAAAACTGCTCAACGGCCTTACGTTCTGCGTGGGCATTACCACCGCGCTGGTCACGGTGCTGTATGTGCTTAACATTTTTAATATCGACCTTATTGGTACTTATGCCGATACCGCCGTGGTGGAGCGTGCCCAGTTCTTCTCCACCCTCGGCCAGAAAAACTTCTGCTCCGGCTTCATGGCCTTTGCGCTGCCGCTGGTGTTCTATGCCTTTTTAGTGGCCCGCGGGGCGCGGCACACGGTGCTTTACGGTGTACCGGCATTTTTCGGCGGGCTGGCGCTGACGGTGGTGGATGCCGACGGCCTGGCGCTGGGCATCGGCGCAGCGGTGCTGGTGCTGCTTTGCCAGAAGATTTTCACCACCCGCACCCTGCGGCGGCTGATGGTCATCGGCATGTTTTTCTTTGCCGACGCAGGCTGGATGCAGTACATGCGTACCCACGTCTACACCCAGGGCGGCAAGCCCATTCTGGCGGCCTTCGGCCACTATGCCCAGGTGGGTTTTGCAGTCTGCGCGGTGGTGTGGGCTGTGTTGTTCTTTACCTTGCGCAGCCGCGAGATCCCGCTGTGGAAAGCAGGCCGCGTGCTGACGGTCGTTGCAGTCACATTAGGCGTGGTGCTGGTGGTGCTGGCTAACTTTATGCCGGGCTTCCCGTCGCTGGGAAAGCTCGATGACCTACTGGTATTCAACGATGATTGGGGCACCTATCGCGGCACGGCCTGGCGCATCAGCTGGTCGGCCTGGACGGCGCAGCCTTTCTGGCGTAAGCTGCTGGGCGTTGGCCCCGGCATGATGCACACCGCCGTGGCTCAGTGGGCAGGGGCGGACATCACCGCCCGGATGAAAACGTTTTACGCTGCCCACAACGAGTACCTGGAGCTGCTGCTGACCAGTGGTGTGCTGGGTCTGGCCGCCTGGGTGTGGTTTGTGGCGGTGCACCTGCGCAAGGCCGCGCAGAACTGGCTGCGCCCCGGGGTCGCGCCGGTCACGCTGGCGCTGGTCAGCTACCTGGCCCACGCGGCGGTGTCTATCCGTGTGTCGATGATCTTCCCCGAGATCATGCTGCTGTTCGGGCTTTTGCAGGTGTTCTGCCTGCCGCCGGAAGGCGAGGACGCACCCATTCAGCCCAAGGGCAAAAAGGCCAAACAGCCTGTGCCGAATGGAAATAACGCCCCGGCCCCCGGCCTCATCCGCACCTGGATCGGGCCTGCCGCAGCCGCCGTGGTGATGATGGCGGTCTGCGGCGCGGCCTCCCGCGTGGTGTTTGGGTTCCTGTACTAAAGGCAAATGCAGCAGAAGATGTAGATTTCACATTTACCATTTGCCATGGGGAATCCCCCCTATGTTAAACGTAAAGTATCCCTTGCAAAACCAGCTTTCACCGCCTCGTTCGGGGGCGGGTTTTGTTTTTCTACGGAATTCTCCAAAAAACAAAAGGTTAGGATATACTAACATCTTGAAAATCGACCCCGCACCCTTTATAATAAAGATAGCTGTGAAAAGCCTAACAAATGCAAAGGAGAGAAAATTATGATCGAATACTCCGCACAGGTCAATAACATGTGCCCGATCACAAAAGGGCCCAAGCACGGTCCCGCCCCCATCCCCGAAGAGGGTCAGTGGGTCAAGGCCTATAAAATTGAGGACATCAGCGGCTACACCCACGGTGTAGGTTGGTGCGCACCCCAGCAGGGCACCTGCAAGCTGAGCCTGAACATCAAGAACGGCATCATCGAGGAAGCCCTGGTCGAGACCATCGGCTGCTCCGGCATGACCCACTCCGCCGCTATGGCTGGCGAGATCCTGCCCGGCAAGACCATTCTGGAGGCTCTGAACACCGACCTCGTCTGCGACGCTATCAACGTTGCTATGCGTGAGCTGTTCCTGCAGATCGTCTACGGCCGCAGCCAGACCGCTTTCTCTGAGAACGGCCTGCCCGTCGGCGCTGGCCTGGATGACCTGGGCAAGGGCCTGCGCTCTATGACCGGCACCATCTTCTCCACCAAGGCCAAGGGCGTCCGTTACCTGGAGCTGACCGAGGGCTACATCCTCAAGACCGCTCTGGATAAGGACAACCAGGTCATCGGCTATCAGTTCGTCCGTCTGGGCAAGATGATGGAGGACATCCGTCACGGCAAGGACCCGAAGGAAGCCTACGAGAAGAACATCGGCACCTACGGCCGCTTCTCTGCCGAGCAGGGCGCTGTCAAGTACATCGACCCGCGTGAAGAATAAGAGAGGGAGGAACATAGATTATGGCAACTTTTGAATCCCAGAATCGCCGTATGCCCAAGATCGAGGCCTGCCTGAAGGCCAACGGCCTGGAGAGCCTCGACGCCTGCAACGAGATGCTGCTGGCCAAGGGCATCGACTGCGATAAGATCATCCGCGGCATCCAGCCCATCTGCTTCGATAACGCCGTCTGGGCTTACACCCTGGGCACTGCCATTGCTGTCAAGCGCGGCCTGAAGAGCGCTGCTGACTGCGCTGCTGCCATCGGCGAAGGCCTGGAAGCTTTCACCATCCCCGGCTCTGTTGCAGAGCAGCGTAAGGTCGGCCTGGGCCATGGTAACCTGGGCGCCATGCTGCTGCACGAGGACACCCATTGCTTCGCCTTCCTGGCTGGCCATGAGTCCTTCGCTGCTGCTGAGGGTGCTATCGGCATCGCCCGTACCGCCAACAAGGTCCGTAAGGAGCCCTTGCGCGTTATCCTGAACGGCCTGGGCAAGGACGCTGCTCAGATCATCAGCCGTATCAATGGCTTCACCTATGTCAAGACCGACTACGACTTCGCCACCGGCGAGCTGAAGGTCGTCGAGACCATCCCTTACTCTGACGGCGAGCGCGCTGCTGTTAAGTGCTACGGCGCCAACGACGTTCTGGAAGGCGTTGCTATCATGAAGGCTGAGGGTGTTGAAGTTTCCA
>OLPT01001219.1_pt1 | contig 16128 bp, 13 predicted proteins | sample 1673051 | NCBI WGS metagenome assembly OLPT01 (sample SAMEA3136750, study PRJEB25190) | human gut metagenome | biome: human gut; feature: human-associated habitat; material: faeces | place: Austria | collected 2013
TTGCGTTTGGCGGTCAGCCGTCGGCGCGCTTACACCAACATTTCCGACGCGATCGGAGCCGACTGAGGCGTAGAGACAAAGGCGCATTAGCTAGCCACCATAAGCAAACAGAATGCCCGGTGCAGTGCGAATGCTACACCGGGCTGGCTTTGGACACCCTCATCATTATGGAACTCTTTGCCACCGGACTCGTTCCGCTCTTCCCAACCGCCATGCTTTCAGCAGCGTTTATGTTCCTGTGCGGACTCTCGCTCACTACGGGCTTTATCCTGGACTCCGTAGCCAAAGTGGACAGCAAGCAGTGGGAACTAAGGGTGAATGCGGAGAGCACCGATTAATACCCTTGCATGAAGTCACAAAGTTATAGTTTTCAATTAAAAAATAGGAGTAATGCTGATTTTGATATCAGTTCAACTGAGTCCATTCATACAGAACCTGGTTCCGTAGGTAAGACGCAGGCGGCCTTTCAATCATTTCATTAGCTTGATTTTCTATTCTGGTCAACCGAATGCGACCTTCATTTGAAATACCATAATAGTCAAAATATGCCGTAGCTGTTTTATATAGATCTACGTTCTTTTTCTGCATGTCGATCAGTTCAAGAAGGCATTCTTCCGCATCATCTCTCATATCCATGCAATATAAGGAACCAATCTTTAATAGCTGTAACTCAGAAGTTACACTTCGCAAGCGTAAAGAATCAACAGCATCCACAACACTGGCATATTCGCCCTCGTCACATAATCTGAGCAAATAATTCTCAGTCACTTCGGGGTCTTTTTCAAAACACGAAGGACCTCTATCTCCCACTTCAATCAAATAGCTTCTATAACATGTAATGGTCGTAAGGCCGAAGATTATCGAAAGACATAAGAGGAGGCAGCCTTTATTAGCCCAGTTAGGAAATCCGAAGGATAATTCTTTTATAGAATATTTTTCATTTCCGCGAGACAAAAACAGGACTAACAGTAAATCAATGAAAGCGAATTGGATGTCAATATCAATCATGAAATGAAGCATCATCAAAACAATGCTAGCAACCACGAATGAACTATGGTGAATATTGCTACGATCCTTAATTATGGAAATTATACGCGTGATGCAGAACCATAAAAATGCAGCGAGCGCAAAAATGCCACCGTCAAGCAGAATTTGAAGATAGCCACAATGGATGACATTGGCAGAGTATTGCGCACTTTGGACGAATCGATACGATTGTCGCCAAGCACCAGGACCGATTCCGATAAAGGGACTAGACCCAGCCAATTTAAGTCCATCGTATATTTGAATGATTCGCTCAATAAATGTCTGTACTGACTCCACAATACGCCCCGACATCATGTCATAAATACACATTATGAGAACAAGCCCAAACACAGCGAGCAAAAATGAGACCATAGACCGCTTTTCAAGTATCAAATAAATCATGAGGCCAAAAACGAACAATATGGCAACGGCGACCGAACGCGTCAGGACAAGAGCAATAAAGGGCACTAGACAATCAATTTTTGTAAACAAAGGACTATCGAACAGCAATAAAAATGAAAGCGCAAACCAAACGGCAGCGGTATTAGCATATTGAAAAAACGCCTGTAGACGACCCGCGCTGACATAACCGAAAAAAGAGGGGAAAACAAAAAAAAGAAAAATAGCAGCTGCAGAAGAAATGAAACAGATGAAGCGTAATCCCCCCATCAGGTAATTGAAATCAAAATCATCAACCAAGGTAAAAACAAATGACGAAGACAGGAACATGCAATAAGGGGCAAGATGAGCAAGCGAGTAAGAGCCATAACCACATGCAAAAGAAGATATAAGCCCAAGAAATACCATGGCAGCCATGCTTATATTTCTTTGGAAATCTAGAATTTCAAATTTCGAGCGATCAATAACTATAATTGACAACAGAAAAATGGAAGCAATAAAAGAAATGCTAGTTTTATAGCCCCCCTGGAGTAAAAGAATAGCCCCGAGTAAACACAACAGTGTCCATAGAGTTCTTTTATTCAATTCAACTACCTCGTCGTATATAAATAAAAAACGGAGACCCCTGATGGAGCCTCCGTTTAACCCAATCAGCAAGGTTTACACGAGACCATTTGCATCCATACGATGCAAGAAGGCGGCCATATCCTGCCTAACAACATCCGACATTCCGCGGAAGGTTCGGGTGCCATTGGCCTCAGCCCAGCCCTCTGATACGCCATTTTCCGAAAGCCAAAGGACTTCCTCATGGTGAGGAGTGAATTCGTTAACGTCGGAAAACGGGTTCGAGCTCGAAGCGACACCGCCCTTGTTCAAATAATCCGAAAGACGCTTAAGGAAAGCCGCCATGTCCTGACGCTTAACGCTATCCATGCCCCTAAATTCATAACCGGAGGATACCTTCCATCCAGTAGAGATTCCGGTCTGCGCTAACCAGCAAATCTCCTTATAGTGGGGGGTATTCTCATTGACATCAAACCAGCAAATCTCCTTATAGTGGGGGGTATTCTCATTGACATCAACAAAGGGCGATTGAGAAGGAGCCTCAAAAGAAGGCGAACCCGCCAATCGATATAAGAAAGCAGCCATATCTTGACGATAAACCGGGGTCATGCCCTGAAAACTACCATCATTATAACCGCGCGTTATGCCCTGTCTGGCAAGCCATTTAATGTCTTCCGAGTGAGGGGTGGTTGAATCCACATCAGTGAACACATCTCTCTGCCAAACACCCTGCTCGTTAAAATAATACATTCCGCTCGGCATGTAGTCTAAACCAACGTTGATGTCATAAGGCACATAATGCCAGCCATCAACGAAAGCCGCGCCACCCTCTGGTGCACAAACGCCGTTATTTAAGCCGGGCCCGAAATACCGCCACTCTGCATCAAGCGGCGCATGCTCGTTTGACACATAGTTATATGAATGCCCACTCTGTGAATGCCCACTCTGCCAAATCCATGTATCAATTACTTTCCAGCCAGGAAGATAATTTCCCTTACCGAGCCACTCCGACGGCGCAAACCAATAATACTTACCATCGATCTTTTTGAGACCAACTTCATAATCGAAATGATCATTATGCTTAACGGAATAAAGACGATTCATTGGAAAATAGAAATTGCCATCAGGAAACTGGTCCGGACTAACCTGTTCTCCATGCGAAAAAGCCCAACCCTCATATGAAAGTGGAGATAAAGGTTTTCCGCTATCTGGACAATATCGACCGTTAAACGGATCGTAGACGTCTTGATCTGAACACGCAGCAACAGAATCAGATTCAGGCGTGATGCCCGTATCAACAAAAGAGACCCCAACGCCACCGACACTCCCTGAAGCGGTCATAGCGAAAGACGGAGTCGGGCCAGCAAATACCAAAAGAAGACCAGTGGGAACAACAAGATTTTTAATCAATGATTGCCTGAATAACATACGCACGCTTTCTCAAGCAATTTACTTTATGATTATTAAATGTTATTAACTTGTATTTTTTGTTGCGCAACATGTACCGTCATGATTATTTCGCAAATTGATTTAACTGTCCTCGGCCCCGTCCTCTTCTAGCCCTACACCTCTCCCTTCAGCTCGCCCATCTCCTCCAGCTTGGACATGTCCAGGTGCCTCCTCTACCCCCACTCGTGCTCCACTATGTGCTTCAACCTTGCCGTCACCAGCATAAGGGCCGAGTTACCGTCCTGGAAGGTCCCGACAACTCTCGTCCTCCTCCTGATCTCGCGGGGGGGGACACCGGCACCCCTAGAGGAACTCGGAGACGTCCTCGATCCTCCTGGTAGAGACGCCCGCGAGGTACATCTCGACGATGGCCTCCTCGTTGAGCAGCGCGTCGAGCGTCTCCTCGACGGTCTTCTCCACCAGATCCTTAAGTCCTTGCGAAGCGACTCCTCGTCGACTGATACGATGTTCGCAGACGCGGTCCGTGCCAGCGCAGAGTGTGAAGGCACATATTGCCCCTTACACCTCGCATCTATTCACGTAACACGCACCAGAGGCGCGATGGATAATAGCTCTGAGCACGCTCGGGCTTCACTTAATCTCATCCGATGTTCCCCGCTAGACTCCAGTTTCGGCTTTACGACAGTACTCAGCCGAAGCTGGATATCATCTGCTCCATCCGCGTTAGCGCGGCTGCCATGGAGGGCGCGACGAGGAAAATGCACAGGCTGATGCCCGGTGAGTACCCCAGCGCGGCGCAGTGAGGCAACCAATTTAATGCAAAAGGCCGGGCAAGCGACCCGGCCTACTCTTCTCTGGTGCTCCATGGCGGATTCGAACCGTCGACCTTGGGATTAGAAGTCCCCTGCTCTATCCAACTGAGCTAATGGAGCCTGAATGTATACTAACAAAAGTACTATATGGCGATAAATATAAAAAGCGAATCAACCATGAAAAATAGTACGAATCAAACGGAGTTATTATCCCGTTACGCCACCGAACGAAATTGAATCATGAAAAATCCTCAGCAAATGAGCAGCTTCTTCGCGCGACAAACGAGCAGAATTCACTCCATAATCAATAAGCTCACCGAAACCAAAATGCCGTTGCAATAAACTCAGCCATTCTATGGCATCAGAGCTCGACATGAGCTCATCGCCATAAAAGGAATCCCGTTTAGCATCGAACTCAGGCAAATAGCCTTCATTCTTAAGCCAATAAATCGCAAATGATCCAGGCGAAGAAATGTCAACGTCCAAGAAGGGATTTACAAACTGATTTTTATCCCCGTCTCTTACATTGGGATCCAGTTCTTTGACAAGTCTAAAGACAAAAGTAGCAAAATCCTGCCGTTTAATCTTTTCCTTTCCCCTAAATTCTCGATGAGTATTATCTATAGCCCATCCCCTTGTAATTCTCTTTTCTACCATCCAATTAATATCCTGAGCTTATTTCGAATTCCGATCAACATCAATAAAATCAAAGCTGAATTGATCATGATAAGCGGAACATACAGTACGAACAGGGCCATCCATACGCAACTCGCCTTTTTCAATCCATATCGCACGCTGACAAATGCGTTCAACTTGCTCCATAGAGTGAGACACGAATAGAACCGTCACGTCACCACTCTCAATGAAATGCTGAATTCGACGCTCGCACTTCTCTTGAAAAAAGACATCTCCGACCGAGAGTGTTTCATCGACAATCAAAATGTCAGGTTCAGTTATAGTGGCAATCGCAAACGCGATGCGTGCAATCATGCCCGACGAGAAATTCTTCAGAGGCATGTCGACGAAATTATCGAGTTCAGCAAAATCAATAATTCCATCAAAGTGTGCATCGATAAACTCCTTGGTGTACCCAAGCAGCGCACCGTTCAGATATATGTTCTCACGAGCAGTAAGCTCAGGATCAAAGCCAGCACCAAGCTCAATCAGCGGCGCGATATTACCGTGGACCTTAACCTCGCCCTCACTGGGCTCCAAAACGCCAGCGATAATCTTGAGCATCGTAGACTTGCCGGAACCGTTGGTACCAACAAGGCCAACGACCTCACCGCGATGCACATCAAACGAAATGTGCTTAAGCGCACGAAACTCCTCAAAGAACAGCTCATGCTTTGCGAGCTTAATAAAGTACTCCTTGAGGTTTGTAAGCGACTCAGACGCCATATTAAAAATCATGGTAACGTCTTTAACCTCAACAGCAAGGGGCTGCTTGCTGTAATCGATAGCAGATTCAGTCATAAACAGCACTCCTTAGATGTAGAGAATAAACTTGTGCTCAGTCTTATGAAACACGGTGTAGCCAATAGCAAGAGCAAGAACAGCCCAAACAACACACAGCCCAAAGGTAAACGCAGAAGGCACGGTATTAAACAGGAAGATATCACGCATAAACTGGAGGTAGTTGTACATGGGGTTCACAACCACAAGGACCTGGATCCAATGTGCCATTTGGCTGATAAAGTCTGTCGTCCAGAAAATCGGCGTCAAATACATCCAAGCAGTAATAACAACGCTCCACAGATGCATAACGTCACGGAAGAAGACTGCCAATGCTGACAGCATCATTCCCAAACCCATACAGAAGCACATAAGCAACAGCAGGCAAACCGGCAGAAGAATTAAATGCCAAGTAGGAGCCACTCGGAAAAAGAGCATAACAAGGGCGACGGCAACCAAAGAGAAGGAAAAGTTGACGAGCGAGAACAACACCTTCTGCACCGGGAACACCCAACGATGCACTTTGACCTTCTTCAGCAACGAGGACGCCCAAATGATAGACATCAGCGCCTGGTTCGTCGATTCGGACATGACGGAGAACGTTACGTTACCGACAATCAGGTAAAGCGGATACAACTCGGGGGTAACAGAGCCATTACGGCCTTGCGCGAAGATTGTCGAAAACACGATCGACATAACAATCATCATCAGCAGCGGGTTAAGCACGGACCATGCCACACCCAGAACACTGCGACGATATTTAATCTTAAAATCTTTGGTGACAAGCTGCTTAAGAATGAACTTGTCCTTTTCAAAATCATTTTTAGCGTGAGAGGCCGGTTTAGCCACCGCTTTCTGACTCTCTACGTTGTCAGCCACGGACCATCTCCTTGTCTCGTAAAACATAACAGTGGAAAGTATAGCCCTACCACGTAGACGATAACTCACCGCAACAAATCTGGAGAACTAACCCATATCTAATCAAAGGGGCAGGCGATAGGTATACTTTCGACCAGATGAGTCATTAAAGGAGGTCCTACATGGACTATTCGAGCACCGCCGTCATAATCCCCTGTTACAACGAAGCGTTGACGATTGGCAAAGTTGTCGACGATTTCCATCGAGAGCTGCCCGGCGCAACTGTCTATGTTTATGACAACAACTCGTCCGATGACACTTCACAAGTCGCCAAGCAGCACGGGGCTACGGTGCGCCACGAGCCTAGGCAGGGCAAAGGCAACGTGTGCCGCCAAATGTTCCGTGATGTCGACGCCGAATGCTATCTTATGGTTGATGGAGACGACACTTACCCCGCCGAGGCGGCAAAGGCGCTTTGCGAGCCCATCCTTAACGGCGAAGCCGATATGACCGTTGGCGATCGCCTGTCAAACGGCACCTATGCCGAAGAGAACAAGAGGGCCTTCCACGGCTTTGGCAACAATCTTGTTCGCGCCATGATCAAGTGGATTTACGGCTACAGCTTTGACGACGTGATGACCGGCTACCGAGCCATGAGCAAACCCTTCGTCAAGACCTTCCCCATTTTGAGCGAGGGCTTCCAGATTGAGACCGAGCTCTCCATCCACGCTGTCGATCACCGCTGGCGCATTAAAGACGTGCCGGTGGAGTATCGCGATAGGCCCGCAGGCTCCGAGTCCAAACTCAACACTGTTAGTGATGGCATTAAAGTTATCGCAATGATCGGAACGCTCTTTAAAGACTACCGTCCGCTCAAGTTCTTTACACTTATAGCGCTCATCTTCGCCATCATAGGCCTTGCCCTCGGAATTCCAATTGTTATGGAGTACTTCCAAACCGGCTTAGTCCCACGTTTCCCCACGGCCATACTTGCGGCCTCATTCATGTTCCTGTGTGGGTTGAGCCTAGCAACGGGGCTAATCCTCGACTCAGTAGCAAAAGTCGAAAGAAAACAATGGGAGTTACAAGCCTATAAAACCTATTCAAAATAAGAAGAGGTCCGGACTTAATCCGGACCTCTTCTTATTTCAGACCTAAATACTGTTCCCAGAACTCTCGCGAAGTCATGTACGGCATGGCATCTTTCCATGCCCCCCTGACGCTCTTGCCCTCTTTACGATATCGCGCCATCAGCTCGTGCTCTCGGCGGCGAATACTCTTGAACCGCGCTCGATCCATCGTGCGGACCGACCCCTTCTCGCGGGTCGGATCAAGAAATACCAGCGTCTTGCAACGCGTTGAATTGCCTTCAAGCGTACAGCTGCCATTCTTAACTGCATAGCCGGGCTTTCCGCGCAACAGCGCATCGGGAAGATAGTGCTTGTCGTAAGGAATAGATCTCCAATACTTCATAAATTTCGAAGGATGGAATTCCAGATTAACATTAGCGAGCACTTGCTCCGTAACCCCAGCCTTGCGAAGAAGCTCTGGATCCATTTCGGAAACAGGAATCAGCTTTTCGTTTAACCTACCCTTACAGATCATCGTCGCGGCGCCATCAAGCTTCTGGAGATACTCAGGGCCGCGCAGATAGTCCTCAAAGCCATCAAGGATAAACTCAGCAGCCTGATAATCCATATCGCGCAAGTTCTGACGTACCCCTCGCTGAATACGAAGGACAAACATTTTCTCATCAGCACAATCATCGAGTGAAATCATGGCAAAGAAGTTGCGGAAGTACTGGTAGCAGTCAACCGAAGCGCGGAAACGCCCCTCAAAGCTTGCATGCCACACGCAAATGCAATTCATGGTCATGTAGACAGGCTTATTGCGCATGCCAAACTCAACGTCGTCGCAGCGGATAAAGAAAGGCATGGGAAGGCCGTTCTTTTCGATAGCCTTCACCGGAATGCAGCTATACCACCAAGCCCCATAGGCCTGATCAACTTCAACGTTCGTGCGTTCATTTTCGAGGATGTCGGACAGCTTGCCAACATTCAAGTCCTCTTTTACGCGACGATAGGCACCAGTGGTCGCCACATACGAGACATCCTCGAACTGACGAGTAGGGTCCTCCATTGAGAGCATGGCGCCGTTAATAAAGGCATCCTTATACTTGCCTTTAGCAAGAGAGAGGAGATTGAACGTGCGGATCAAACTCTCGGGCATAATAGAGACATCGTCATCCATCAAAATGATGTGAGTGTACTGATCAGGAGTTTCAGTAGCCGCCATCATTCCACGTGCGAATCCTCCCGAACCGCCCGTGTTGGGGTTCGGGAGCACGGTGACCAGATCATCGGAAAGCGATGCAGAATCGAGCGTCTGCCCATTGTCGACGACAAACATGTGGAAGTGGTCGCGAATCGGACCGTCCTCTTTAGAGATGCCCTCTTTAACAAGATCGATGTTGGGAATGATATATCTCTCATTTTTAAACGTTGTCGTAGACAAAGCGAGGTCAACACGATTTACCTCGTCCCCATCCACAGTTGCGGTATAACAGCCCTTAACCAAAGTCGCGGTAGTCGATTCCTCGGAGGATATAGAGAACCCAATAAGGTCAAAATTCTCCAGACAGACACTAATGGCCAACGAGCCCAATCCAGTCTCAAGAGAAAAAGGAACCTGTTTAATTTGCACTGGATCGAGTGACCCATGTTCTACGCCATAAATGTGCACAAGCCCCGATCCATCAAGAACCAAATTCAGACAGACCTCATCGAGCTGCGCGTATTGACTCCATTTCAAAGCGGAAAATCCGTTGACATACGTCATAAAGTCAACGGTTCCGTTAATCTGCAAGCGATTCCCGGGAAGGGAACGCACAATACTGCCACGTTCAATCCGATAATAGAGCTCCGAGTGGGAAATCGCATGGTCATCAACGCAGCACACTATGTTGGCTAACTTATAATTAAGTTTCAAAATAAACTCCCATACTTACCTTCGAGAAGATACAAGCAATAACATTATCGCCTAAATTGACTGTAAGTCGCGCACCTCTGCAGGCATCTACAGCACCTTATGAATAATGTGAAACATCGTGTATATCTATATAATGAATCAAGATTCTTTACAAGAAATGGAGATTTAAATGCCCCTGATGAAGTTCGCAAATGTACTCTTGGAGCACAGCGCACGCGCGGTCAATTATCCCTCTTTGTATTGTCGTTCAACTGAACCCGTTGTCTTTCTTCCCGATAGTGATGCCTGGGAACTCAACGGCGAAGGCGAATTTGACTTCAGCACTTATTTCAACGCGCTTTCGATTAATAAACTTAATACTTATACAAACGCACAAAAGTATTATCTTCACCTCGAACTAAAGGGTGCTTCGTGCGAGGTGGTGCAAACAACCTCTGATAGATTTTCATCATGTCCAATTGTTCTTGATGCCACGAAAAGATGCATAGAGCAATCCGACTCCTTTGTTGTTCTAGATACCGAACTGGTAACGAGCGATGACACAATTCTGGTCGGTTTTATCATTCGTACTACAGGACCCGTACAAATTCGAAACAGCTACTACTCAGTCTTGACGGATCAGCCCCTAAAAGACGTTGAGCTTGTTTTGGCTACTACAACCTTCAAAAAAGAACAGTACATTAAGTCCAATATCGAGCTCGTCAAAACGGCAATCCTTGATAGCGCCGACCCAATCGCCGACCACTTTAATATGCACGTAATAGATAATGGCAGAACGCTCGATTCATCAGCTCTGGAAAACGGTCATGTCCATATTCATCCTAACCAGAACGTTGGCGGCGCAGGCGGCTTCACTTACGGGATGATTCTTGCCAAAGAGCAGAAACCGAAAGCAACGCACGTTCTGCTTATGGACGACGACGTAGCTGTATCTCCAGAGAGCATCAAAAGAACTTATAACCTGCTAAGGATAGTAAACAAAGACTATAACGAAGCGATGATTAGCGGCGCAATGCTAAATTACGGCATTGCTGATCAACAGTGGGAAGACACTGGCTATATGACCCCTCTCGGCTCTTTCTCCCCCGCTAAACCGCCCTTATACCTATCCCGTTTTGAAGACATTGTTTATAACGAGACGTTTAGAATCCCTAAAAACATTCGTGACACCAACGCCCGCTACGCGGCATGGTGGTATTGCTGTATACCGATGAGCACTATAGAAGAAAACGGATTGCCTCTTCCCTATTTTGTTAGGTGCGATGATGCGGAATACGGCGTTCGATGCAATAAACCTTTTATGACGATGAACAGCATCTGCATCTGGCACGAAAGTTTTCATGTTAGATACAACGCGGCGGTCGAGCGCTACCAAACAACGAGGAACACGCTTGTTGCCAAATTCACCACTGGATTCGGAGCAAACTCTGATTTCATGTACGAATTAAAAAATAACGTTCGACTCGAGCTCAAAAAGTATGGTTATAAAAATGCCAGCTTAGTTCTTGATGCATTCGAGGACTTCATGAAAGGACCCGATTTCTATAGCGAAATCGGAATTGCCGAGAAAACGTTCATGGAGGCAAATAAGAAGAAGGAAGCAATGGTTCCATTCAGCGAGCTAGAGAGACAAGCTCGCAAGATAGGAATTGAAGGCTTTTCCATTGATAATATTGATAGACAATTAATTGCTGGAGACAAGCCGAGATCGATTTCACAAAGACTGGTCGATTTTATTACCGACAATAAGCAAAGATTTCTAACAGGAAATGGTTCTGGATTTGCAGTCATCCCCGTACACGGTTGGGAATATCCCGCCGGAGCAATCCGAGGGAAAAGGTACATTATTGTTATAGACTGGTACAACCGAATGGGCTGTATTAGGACAAAAGATACCGAGGAGTACGCCAAGCTCCTAAAGCGTTACAAAGCCGATGTTAAACAATATAAGAGATGTGAGAAAGAACTCTCTGAAGCCTATTCACGGAGTAGGTCGATTGTTACATCAGACGAATTTTGGAAAAGATACCTAGGAATCTAGATTTGTCATCTATGCTATTCCTTTAGCTGATTGGACTTTCGTGGCTATCGCTATTGCTTTAATTACAATTACTTTTTCCATATTCGCACCTGGTTGTTTATTAACCAAATGCCTCGGATACGACAATGCAAAATCGATAGCGATAGCACCTCCTGTTAGTTGCTGCATTCTCCTAACTTTAGGAATAGTTCTTCATATTCTTAATATTAATGCAGGCGTAATATCGATGCTCCTGATTCCAACGGCCGTTCTGCTTATAATCTATTCACTCATAAAACATAGATACGGTTCCTCTAACAACAAAGCGGATCAACTTTTCATCCTGAGTTTTTACGTGTTTATTGGTATTCTATTAGTTCTATTAGTTCTATTTATGCACCAACATGGCTTTGACGCATTTCAACCAGACAATGACAATGCGACTCATTTAGCCATAATTAAGAACATGGCATCGAGTAAAATCTTGTCAGTTTTATCCACAAGCGCTTATTATGACACTTCGGTCAGCCCGGATATTAACACTGCAGGCACCTTTTACCCTTCTGTATTTCATTTACTCGCAGCACTTTCGATTTTCACCTCAGGCGTAGCTGTCCAGGCGGCTGAAAATATAACAGCCGCAGTAATCATCGCAATGGTATATACGTCGGGTTGTTATGCGCTGTTCAGAGCAATTGAACCCAACAATAGAAACTTAACAATCGCTGGCGCCGTGGGCTGTCTTTTAATCGTGGGATTTCCATGGAGGTTCATTGTATGGGGTCCATTATATCCCAATTTATTATCCCTTTCACTAATTCCCGCAGCGCTCTCAGTGGAAATTGAAATCTGCTATGCAATTAAAGATAAAAAACTGGATTTATCTCAAGTTCTTTTGTTTTTACTGACGATAATTGCGATATGCGGATCACACCCAAATGGACTCTTTACACTTGGTGTACTTAGTATTGGATTATTGTCTGATACCCTTTTTAATAAAGTAAGAGCTACTACTAAAAAGGGGAAGTTCATTCCAGTATTTGCCACGCTTGGCTTCCTTGTCTGCGTCATAGCCATATGGACCATCTGTTTTCTGCTTCCAGCATTTCAAGGCGTTGTAAACTACAAATGGCCAGCAAATCAGACCTTACACAAGGCGGTTATTTCCCTTTTATTTTTTGGGTTTACCCGAGATTCTAGAGATCCAATTTTGCTAATTCTGCTCTGCATCGGAGTAGTATGCATAATGCGAAGAAAAGAATTTCGCTGGATAGTTGCGTCTTATCTGCTTACCGCATTCATGTTTATTGTTGCAGTAAGCAGTGATGGAGTAGTAAAACAATATCTTTGTGGTTTTTGGTACTGCGATCATAATAGGATTGCGGCCTGCACATCTTTAGCCGCTATGCCCTTAATCTGCATTGGACTAGCTTCATTATTTTCATTATTGGAAAATAAGGTATCGAATTGGCATAGCATAAAAGCCATAGGAACGCCAATAATAAAACTGAGCGCATCGGTTTTGATTATCCTGGTGGTCTGCTTCCCGTTTTTCATTGAAAATGAACATGACTATCCTGCATCTTTTCAAGACTACACGAGGCTTCTTGATTACAAGTTTGACAAAAAGTCACCAAGTGTATATTCATCTGATGAAATAGACTTCGTTGAAAATGCAGGCAAACTCATTGAACCTGAAACAAAAGTCATCAACATTCCATTTGATGGGAGCTGCTTTGCTTATGACATTCAAAATCTGAATATATATTATCGAGATCCTCATGTCAGCGGCGCAAAGAATACTTCAGAGACAGAACATAGCTGGCTCTACAGAAAACAGCTGTCAAATTATCTGAACTGCCAGCAAGTCAGAGATGCACTTAAGAATGATCAAATTCAATATGTTCTGATGCTTGATGACGGAGATTCTAAAGATGAACCGGAAAGATTCTTTATAGGTTATAACGAAAATGATTGGAGCGGCATAACATCGATTAACGAAAATACACCCGGTTTTAGCCTTGTCTTAGCAAAAGACGATATGAAGCTATATAGGATTGATTTTTAATAGCCTATATTGAGTATTTAATCGCTTGAACACTGCCGAATATCGCGAAACAGCACCATCGTTATTACACTTGGGCACCGGGACCGACATTGGCCCCGGTGCCTTTTATTGCTAGCGGTCGATCTCGCAGTGCCGTCTCATCTTTGCATCGCCTATGCAACCCAGACCGCGCTCTAAACGATCATTTTATAGCACAGAAGCCAGAGAAGATGGACAGTATGAAGGTCGAATAGGGAATCTGGGAATCGCACGGAGCCGGAACCGGGTCGACCAATCTACGACAGATTCATGATAGTACCGGCTATTTAACAGCTTGGGCTTTAGACATCAGAAACTGAATCAAACGTTGCAATAGCACAGCAATGCAGACGTCAGCAAGAATTCGAACAACAAGTACACCAAGCCACGCCAACCCTTGGCTACGTGCGCCAACCGCTTCTACGATTTGCCCCCACCTAAATATGTCATCTTCTGCAACATGAATCATCAGTACATACAGCGTAAGAGAGCCCAACCGGCTAAGGGTCTGCCAAAATTTGGAGGAATTATATCCCCTCCGTTCGATCAACGCCAAAAACAAAATGAGGCACAGAGAGCTTGCGATTGCACCAACGATATTGCGAACGCAATCAACAACTGACCTACCGTAATCACACATGGCCATCGAGAATCCATTAAATCCAACAACAGCCCAGAGCCAGACGGCAAACAACGCAGGAATTACGAATTCGGTACCGTTTTTTTCCGTAAACCAGCCACGTTTATTTGCATAAGTTCCCAAAATTACAAAGGGGATAACGAACGCTCCAAAAACAAACAGCAGATGCTATTTATCTAAAGCAACCGCCTGAACAAGAGAGTTTAACCGTTCCTCCAACTTGGCCAAACGCAGTGAATTGCAGAAATCCCGCACAACGAGAACGGCAATCACGTACAAAAAAACTAAGTTCGAAGGCGAAACAAAACCAAAAAAGGCTGAACAAGCGATTGCTATTTCAGGAAAAATGCCGAGAATCACAAAGCTCAAGCTAAACAACAGCCAGAATAGCGAATCCAGAGCTTGCATCTGGGACCTTTTAAGCTTTCGGACTACAAATAACAAAACAACGGCAGCGCTGACAATTAGCAACACGCGAAGTGATATAGACATAACGATCACCTAAACCACTGAACAATAAGAAGCGTTACGAATACCCGGAGCATATACTGCATAGATTTAACCGGATTTAAGTAGCTCTCTCCACCTTGGCGTTCACGCATCGAGACCTGAACTTCGGAGACCGAGTATCCTTGTTTTAAAAACAAAGCAAGTGACTCTGGCTCGGGATTAAGAGTGTTGTCGTAATAGTATCTTTCGAGTACAGGACGGCCAAACAGTCTGAAGCCAGATGTGGGATCACTAATGCGATGACCGGTCAGCATCTTAATCAGTACAGTGATCATGCGTGAACCAACCATGCGCATCGATTTATCTTTGCGGACAGTCAGAAACCTAGAACCGATGACGATATCTGAACCAGTCTTTACCGCTTTCTCAACAAGAGCATCCAAATACTCAGGACGATGTTGCCCGTCAGCATCAAACTGAACCATATAGTCATATCCATGATCGACAGCATATCGAGCCGCGGTCTGAAATCCAACTGTAAGACCACAGTTAATTGGCATGTTAATAATATTGCAGCCGATATTCTCGCAGATAGAAAGCGTGCGGTCATGAGATCCGTCATTAATAACTACAAAATCAAACCTAGGCGCGACTTGCCTAAGCTCGATTATGGTGTTTTCTATGCACTCTTCCTCATTATATGCCGGAATGGCAACAAGGGTTTTTGGACAATAGGACACGCAAATCCATTCTCGCTGTTATTAATATCCCCAACATATTAGCGTACGCAATCAACGAATATGCACATTAGCCGAATTTAACATCCCGCCAAGAAGACGCCAAGCATCCGAACAAAGAACAGGCAGCAGAAGTAAGGCGAATACTTAAACGGGCAAACCCAGGTGTGTGTCCACAACGAGTAGGTTGATTTCCGATCTCAACCGAACACATTGAGCAAATAGGCCATTCCCGCAGTTAGCCGAACGCCCCCGCGGCCCCTCACGGGCCCCCGGGGGCGCCGTTTTCCCAGTTGAAGGAACGGTGGAGATGTGTTTCGATGGGTCCGGTGGCCCTGCTCCGCCCGCCGCCCGGCACCTCTTCCCAGACTCAGCCGGACGGTCGGTCCGTCTATTCCGTTTTTCTTCCAGGCTAGGCCAGCGGGGCATCGCCCCTCTCTGCGCGCGCCCTCTCGATGAGCCCCGGCGTCAGGTCGAGGTCGCCGAGCGGCACGTCCCCCACGCCGTAGGCGTCCAGCAGCGCCGCCGCGTCCTCCCCGAGCATCGCCCTGAAGGCGCGCGCGGGCGTCGCGAAGCCGAGCGCGCCGCGGGGCTCGGAGTTCACGTGCGACATGGCCAGCGCCAGGTCGGCCGGGGCGAGCCGGTCGAACCTGAGCCCGGCGCCCTTGGGCAGCAGCTTCCTT
>OLPT01001226.1_pt1 | contig 16065 bp, 10 predicted proteins | sample 1673051 | NCBI WGS metagenome assembly OLPT01 (sample SAMEA3136750, study PRJEB25190) | human gut metagenome | biome: human gut; feature: human-associated habitat; material: faeces | place: Austria | collected 2013
AATATACAATCGGACCGGTTTTTGATAATTTCGTGTATCAGGCCAGTGCAAATGGTGATAATTACAAAAATATACAAGCTACGAAAGTAGAAGTGATCAGGGATTCTTCAAAAGTATATACCTATTCTCTGGAGAAAGATGTTACTTACTGTGTGGGATTTGTGGGTCCCCAGGGTGCATCATCCAATGAATTTGACATAACCATTGAAGAGAGTGCCATACAGGTAGAAGAACCGACGGTTACGCCTACAGCTACACCAACACCAACTCCGGTTCTGCCGAAGGTGACAGGAATGCGCTTCCTGGCAGACAGAAAAATGTTAAACATGGATCTGGATCTGAATGAAAAGAATTGCAGTAAGTATTTTCCGGGAAAACTGCAAATCAGTTACGATAATGGAAAAAAGAGGCAGATCCCAATTGCACCAGAGACTGCATATGATGGTTATGGGCATAAGCTAAAAACCCAGGTGATTGATCAGGAAACCAAAAAGGAAATGCGATGGTACTATATAAGTGATTTTCATTCTGGAACTTATAAGATAAAAATAACATGTGATGAAGAACTGGAAACCTCTTTTATAATGAAGGTCAGATGGGGATCCGTAGATAATCTTCCGGTTCTGAAAACAGGCAGCCAGAAAGTCAGAGCAGGAAGTTACTTTTATAACTGGTATTTTCTGAAGCCGGAAAGAAACGGATGGTATTATACAGACTGGAACATGGATGAAAGTTTGGAAGTAAGCAGGCTGTATGAAATTGACAAAGATGGCAGAGCAACAGGCAGCGAGGCCAGGATTAATGATTATTCCAATTCCCAGATGGCAGAATATTACCTGAAAAAAGGAAAAACTTATATCATTGGTTTCAGAAGTAAGAATGATGATTATGGAACCAAAAGGCAGATAAAGATTCGGAATTTTACGAAAGCCACAGCACTGAGACTGGAGAATGTAGTCCCTAAGAGTATGATTTTACGAGAAGAGGCAGATATATTTTTACTCCGCAGTTTTACAGCCTATGTAACATATGGAAAAGAAACCATAAAAAGAGAGCTGAAAGATCTGCAATGGGGACATATGGAAACAAAAACTTACAAAAGAAAAGCAAATGGCAGTTATCAGGAAGTAGAGAACTATGGTTTGCCATCAGGAACCTACAAAATAAAAATATCCTGTGACGGTGCTTATGCAAAAGACATTCCGGTAAAGATAATACCTGCCGAAGTCTGGTATCAGATCCCATCCAATACCAGAGTTCCACTGAAACAAAATTACGCTGTCAAAATAAACATAAAAGCACTTTCCATGAATGATAAACTGGTATCTTGGACCAGCAGCAGACCGAAAGTGGCATCCGTATTTCGTAACGGAAAAGTGGTTGGCAAAACACCGGGCAAATCAGTGATCACCTTCCGTTTCCAAAGCGGATTTACCTTTCAGTTTGCAGTAGTAGTACAGAAAGATTATGTAAAAACATCAGCGATTCATCTGCTTCAAAAAAATTCATGGCGTGCATATCCGGAAGAGATCACCTTGAGACCAGGAAGAAAAAGTACCTTTACTACAATAAGACTTCCAGTATCAGGCAGACAGAAAATAGTTTACAGTTCTTCTGACAAAAATATCGCAACAGTAGATAACACTGGTACAATTACAGCCAGAAAGAAGGGAACCGCTGTCATTAAAGTCCGGTCCGGCAGCAAGGAAGCCAGAGTAACTGTTACAGTAAAATAAACCAGAAACCACAACTCCCACAGGATTTACTATGGATAAAATAGTAAAAAACGTGGGAGTTTTTGTTATTTTTTATTGAAGCCATGAAAGCTGAGAGTTATACTGGAATTATCTTAAAAAAAGGAGGAAACAGTATGAAAAATAAGAGACTGGCACTTTTGTTGGCTGCTGTTCTGACTGTAACAAGCGCAGACAGTACAGTAATGATTGCCAGCGGCGCAGATTTTTCATCAGAAGCAGTAGATGTGGAAGAAGAGAATCCACAGACTGCAAACGAAGAAACACCTGTGGACGATACAGATGAAGATTCTGTAGAAGTGGGACAGGAAACAGATCTCTCTTCAGAAGAGACAGACGGTGAAGTGGCTGTAGAAGGGGATGAAAATGAAGAGACTGTAGATTTGGGGGATGGTTCAGAAGAACTGTTTTCAGATGAAGCAGGAGCTGAACTGACAGCGGAATCCATCGTTCCGGATGACCTTCAGGAACTCTCACTGGACACAGCTTATACAGTGAACACGGATTCTAATGGGGTCTGGTTTTCCTTTACACCACAGGAAGATGGAACTTATAGATTCTCTTCTGATTGTGAAGAGGGCATAGATCCACAGGTGTATTTGTATGATTCTAAAGTAGAGAGTGAATCTGATTATTCAGGCTATGACGATGATGGAGGAGACCATTGGAATTTCCTGCTAAATAAAAAACTGAAAGCAGGAACTGTCTATTATTGCTGCGTAAAAACACGTGGTTCAGATGAAGCTGTTACAGTAACGCTTACCAAGATCAAGAGTATTAAATCTATTTCTGCGACAGGCATAAAAACTAGTTTAGTTGCAGGCTTTGAAACAGCAGATGAATTATTGTCTGAATGTGAGATCAGCATAACTTACGAAGACGATTCTGTTTACAATGATGTCTACACAGATTCTATCAAAGATTCGTATGGATATAGGATTATTCCAAAGCTGGTACAGGATGAGAGCAAAGTTACATTCCCATCTGAAGAAGTTATGAACGTTGGAAACTATGGGGTATGCTTTGCCTATGAAGAAGACGATAATTGCATTTACAGTAATATAGCTAATGTTAATGTAATTCCTGTCACAGAAGCGGATATCTACAAAGGAGAGATCTCCGAAGGGGAAAATACAAAAGAAATTCAGTCAGGAGATATTTGCTCTTTTACACCTTCAAAATCTGGAAGATACGGTTTTACTTCTCTGAATTCCGATCCATTGGATATCGTAGTAAAAACAGAATCAGAAGGTATGTATTCTGAGGTATCTTCTCAGAATGGCTGCTGTACAATGGAAAACGGAGTTACTTATTATATTCAGAATAAGGGAGATGCCATCTCTGGTGTGTCTGTAAATGAGATGCCGGAAGTTGACTCAGTTGCAGTAGATGCTTCTAAAGCAAAAACTGTTTTTCAGTCAGACTTGGAAACCTGTTACGTCAGCGGACTGAAGCTCATTGTTACATACAAAGATAACAGAGAACCGGAAATACTTACTTTTAAGAATGAAAAAGTACTTTCAGATTCTTATGGAAATGAATTCAGATATTATTTCATATGTGGAGATGAGAGTGATGAACCTGGAAGTACGATGTCCTCCAGTGATTCAGGTTATCCTCTGAAAGTCACCTGTAATGGAGAAAAAATAAGTACAGATATAACTATTACAGTGAAAGATGCTCCAAAAGAAACATTACCGGAACTGAAACTGGGCGAAAATGCCATTGATAGTCCAGATGGATACGAGGAAAACTATTACTGGTTCTCACCGGCTGAAAATGGAAAGTACGGTCTGGGGCCGGTAAGCAATATGACAGTAAAAGTCAAGGGGGAGTATGGCTACGATTCAGTATATGGTGACTGGAATGGAAATCAGTACGTCTTTTCCATGAAAAAAGGTACTGTTTATTGTATAGGTTTTTACGGAAGCCGCAATGTGTTGGATGAATCTACCGGAGAATATAAGGATATTAACAACTGGGATATGACCATAGAGAAGCTTCCGGAAGTTGTTTCAATAACTCCGTCCAATACGGAACTTATCTATACCAGAAAGCTCGATCTTCTGAGTTCAGGCGATAATCTAGCATCCGAAAAACTTACATTAACCTATGATGTAAATGGTTCAACTGAAACATCAGAAGTTTTACCATATTTTGGCTCTAATACATATGGTAAATATGGCAGCATAATAACCACAAAGATCAAAAATGAAAATGGTGAAGAACTGGGATCAGATGCATTTGATGAGAATTATGAGCTTAAGGCAGGCACTTATAGTTTTACTTTTGAATGTGATGGAACAGAAAGTACTCCGGTAACTGTAAAAGTCAGAGATTTTAATTATGACAGCATACAGAAACTTGTGATCGGAAAAAACAGAATTAAGATAAGTAAAGACTACGATGAAGACTGTTATCCTTTTAGGGATCAGCGTAACTGGTATGCACTGGAAACAGGAGATTCTTCACGTTATATCACTTCACCGCGAGGTCTTGACAGTTATCCATTTTATGATATCCTGAAGAAAGTAGATGCAGATGGAAATCTGGAAGAGGTATGGGATTATGACGAATATAATCAGGGATGGAAACTTGAAAAAAACAGCAGGTATGTTGTCTGCTGGCGTATAGATGGGGATGCATCGATTGGTGATGAAACAGAACTGACTCTCAGCAGAATACCGGAAGTTACATCTGTAAAAGTCAAATCCATAGTACCGGCAGATATGACTTTTATTAAGAGCATGGAGACGGTACGCTTGAAATCAATGGTTGTGGAAGTGACCTTTGATGATGGAAGTACAGTAGAATATAATACAGAGAATTCCTGGGGTGATGATTACGGAAGAGATGTAGACTATGAGCTTGCAACCAGAAATGCAGATGGAAGTTATGACTCTGTGGAAGAGAGTATGAGTGATCTGACCGCAGGAGATTATGTTTACAGAATTAGCTTTGATGGTGTATATGCAGAAGATATTCCTGTAAAAGTTGTGGATCCTTCTGAAAAAGTCACAGATAAGATTAAAGATGATCAGACAACAGAAATGTCCAATAAGGACAAAATGATTTTGGAATATACAGCAAAAGAAACCGGTCGTTATGAAGTGAAATTCAATGTTCCGATTTCTGAGATAAAAGTCAGATCAGCAGAAGGTAAGAAACCGGCAAACTCTTCAGTAGAGAAATATAAAACATATGTGAACTTTGAAAAAGATGTTACATACTACATCTACATAAAAGCAGATGAGTATTGTCCGGAACTTACCGTAGATGTAACACCGGTAACCAGACCATCCGAAATGACTGCAACAACATTAAAGAAAACTTATATCGCCGGTATTGATGATTTTAAAGGCGAAAACATTCAGACTGAGGTAACGCTTGGTGACAAGACAAGAACAGTCAGAGGAACTGACAAAATTGGCGGTTACTATCTTCAGTATAAGGCACAGAAGAAAGACACAGAAGATATTGTCTATGATGGCGGCAGACTGACAGCCGGTACCTGGGAAGTTTCTCCGTATCTGAGTGCAAGCATCAGTACGGGAAGTGCAGTAGCTGTAGAAATGGCAGAGATTCCTGTAACTGCTGCAGATATTACAGCAGAAAAAATGGATCTTTCCAAACTTCCGAAATTTACTCAGGATCAGTATGAATCACTGAAAGGTAAAACAAACAGAGAAAGACAGTGGTATGCATTTACCGCAAAAGAAGCAGGCACCTATTATGCAGAAGAAGACGGTGACATTACAGAGCTTGTAACATTCTATAAAGATGGAGAAGAAGCTTATAATGAAGCTGGCTTGAGAATCAGTCTTGAAGCAGGAGAAACATGCCTGGTTAAAGTCGAGACAGACTGCGATACCAGTGTAAGAATTGTAAAACAGGAGAAAGCGGAGATTGAAAAACCTGAAGAAATTTCTGAGCTGCAGCTTCAGGATGGAACAGAAAAAGCAGTTTCCATTTCTGCCGGAAATACCATAAAGTGTACCTTTACTCCAGATGAGGATGGATATTATACAATCCAGTCAGAAAATCTTGAAGGTGATGAAGAAGGAGTTGATACTTGTGTGGATTTAAGTTGTGGTGGAAATAATCTGGATTCAAACGATGACGGTAGCGAAGATCACAACTTTAAACTTACTTCTTTACTGGAAAAAGGAAAAACCTATACTTATACAGTCAGATTATATGACAAAAAGTCAGATGGATCCTTTAAGCTTCTCTTTAACAAAACAGAAGTACAGCCGATTACAGATGTGAAACTTGTGTTGAGAGAAGATGCATCTGCAGATGATGTTACAATTTTTGATAATTTCTCCAATACCTATGAGGCACTGGTTACTTATGCCAATGGCGAAGAAGAGAGAATCGGACTGGATGAACTGTTTACCGTTCACTATGAGAATACTCTCGATGTTACATTACGGCTTGACAGAAAAACTCTGATGGAGAAGGAAACAGAATACAAGGTAATCTTTAATACATATTCCAAAGTTAACCATGACGGTGAAAATGAAACAGAATTTACAACTACTGTCAAAGTAAAAGGCGCAGGATATCTGAAAGCATTTGAACTGGGCAAAGAGAATGACATTTCAGAATATACAAATGATTACAGAAGTTTTACACCTTCTGAAAGTGGAGAGTACATTCTGACTGTAAAAGGTGATGATCCTGAAGCAGTAGATAGAATCAAGGTATATTCAGATATAGCAACATACTGGAGTGGCTCAGCTTATTTAACAGCTGGTAAAGATTTGAATTATGAAGGAGAAACAACTTATTCTGTTCAGCTTGAAAAGGGACATACCTATTTTATGAATGTTTCCTCCTATAAAGCAGGTAACACTATCTCTATCAAAAAAGCAGCCAAAACACTGAAAGGTCTGAAACTTCTGTCAGTTCCCGATCAGAAGAACTGTCTGCCTGACGGATTGAATGTACTGTCCCTGAAAGGTCTGAAAGCACAGGCATATTATACAGATGGAACATCCGAAACCATTACATATGGCACACCGGATTCTACAGGCAGATATCTGCACCACAGTGGTTTGGAATGGATCAACAATGATCTTGCAAGAGCTTATGTAAGTCTGGGCAAATATCAGATCAGTTTTGACCTGACAGCAGAGTCCTGGGATAACGTTCAGGAGATCAAAGCAGGTCAGATTTACACACCGGAGGCAGAGAAAGGGGATACCCTTATCTATAAATTTGTTCCGGAAAAAACAACAGCTTATCGGGTGAATGTGACAGGTGGATATCTCTTATATGTAAAGGCAGATGGCGTCGTAAGTGACGGTCTGTACAACCATGATGGAGAAATTCAGATGGAAGAAGGAAAAGCTTATTATCTGCATATTCATGCAGACAGTTCAGATCTGAACTTCCATGTAGTACCAGAGGACGAACCACTTCCATGTAAATGGGAAGAAACAGACAGAAAAGAAGCTACCTGTACAGAAGACGGATATGTTGTAACAATCTGTAAACTTCATGGAGAAAAAAATACTACCCGTATTCTGGCTAAAGGTCATACACCTGGTGAATGGACAGTAACAAAAGAAGCAACTGCGCTGGCAGAAGGAAGCCAGGAACAGAGATGTACCGTATGCGGAGATGTTATTCAGATAAAGAAAATTGCCAAACTGAAAGCTAAAATCAAGCTGAATGTTCCGAAGACACTTCCACTGAAAGTAAAACAGACCTTCCAGATCAAGGCTTCCAGCCTTGCCAAAGGTGATAAAGTAGCTTCCTTTAAGAGCAGCAATACCAAGATCGTAACGGTAACATCCAGTGGCAAGATCACAGGTAAGAAAGCAGGAACGGCAACTGTCACAGTGAAACTGAAAAGCGGACTTGCCTCTCAGATAAAAGTGAAAGTTCAGAAATCTGATGTGGCAGCAACTTCTGTTACAGTACTGAACAAATCCACAAACAAAAAGATTTCAGGTACAGTTACTCTGAAGATGAAAAAGAAACTGACACTTGCAACAACCGTTGCACCGGTTACCTGCAAACAGAAAGTTACTTTCACTTCTTCCAATAAGAAGATTGCAACAGTAACCTCCAGTGGTGTGATCACAGCAAAGAAAAAAGGTACAGTGACGATCACAGTGAAAGTTGGCAGGAAGTCTGCCAAAGTTAAGATCAAAGTAAAATAAAAAGAGAAACCTGTAAATGAAAACAAAAAAGAAACATTTAAGATCAGATCTGCTTCCTGTAATTCTCATGACAGGGGTATTGCCGCTGGTTGTGAAAGGACAGAAAGTGGGAGTGACACTGGGAAAATATTCCTGGTTTCCGGACGGAAGTTTTCAGTATGATTTCTTTATCTACTGGAAAAGTATCCTTTTTCTGATCCTGGTTGGATGGATGGCGGTCATGCTCGTTGACCGCCGGATCATCCGGCAACTGAAATTCAGGCATATCCGGATGTGTATACCTTTACTGGTATATGGTGGACTGACAGTGCTATCCACTGCTTTATCTGTGGATAAAGACCTTTCCCTGAAAGGTATGTGGCAGCAGTATGAATCTGTATGGGTTCTTCTGGGATACATGATCGCTGTTTTTTACTGTATGCAGGTAATCGAGTCGCTGAAAGATGTGCGGATGATTCTGACAGCAACAGCAGCAGGAGCTTTTGTCCAGGGAATTCTTGGACTTGCACAGTTCACTGGAAAAGATTTCTTTTCTACAGAAGCAGGGAAGACATTTCTTACGGTCGGTATGGATTCCTCTGTAAAAGAAGCACTGAGGTTTCATTATGGAGAAAATTCAGAAGTATATATGGCTTCTTATACGCCGGACTATGCGGGTATTTATCTGGTGGTACTTTTTCCAATCGTGTTTTTCCTGGCAGTTACAGCCGGAAAAATATGGCAGAAAGTCCTGTGGAGTATTCTTTTTGGGATTTTAGTGATCTGTCTCTGGGGCAGTGGTTCCAGGGCTGGACTTCTGGCAGCAGGGATACTTCTGATAACAGGAACGCTTTTTCAGGTCATTCGAAACAAAAAGCAGAAAAGTTTTATTTATGGGATTGTGGGCATCTGTCTGGCGGCAGGGCTTCTGATTAGTTATGATCTGGTGAATGATCATACCATAACAAAAGCAGTGGCAGAGATTTTTCATAAAGAAAGTTACGATCTGACAGAAATCGAAACAGAATCCGACGGCGTTCTTCTGACCTACAGACAGAACAGGATACGGATTACACCTGAGACTACAGACATGGGGCAGATACTGACAGCAACTTTTAATGATGAAAGTAAAGACACTGCTGTCTGGAATACAGAAAAAAACTGTTTTGTGTTTGAAGATACCCAGTATGAGGATCTGGAATTTGATGCTTATTCTCAGGACAGTGTTCAGTATCTGATCATGAAAAATCAGGAGATTACCTGGAACTTTTATAAAAGGCCTGACAGTGACCGCTATGTGTACATAAATCAGTACAGCAAAGAAGACACAATCCAGAATGCAGCAGCAGTATGGAAAGGGCACGAAAAAGCATTGTCCGGCAGAGGGTATATCTGGGGCAGAACCATTCCACTGATCCTGAAACATCTGATCTGGGGAAGTGGTCCGGACACTTTTGCAGCAGAATTTCCCCAGACAGATTATGTAATGAAAGCCAATACAGGAGCCGGAATGTATCAGCAGCTTCCAACCAAAGCACACAGTCTGTATCTCCAGACTGCACTTCAGACAGGAGTACTTTCGCTGCTCTGCCTTATGCTCTTTTGGGGAAGATATCTGTTCTGCTTTATAAAAACTTTTTTTGGTAATAAAAATAAAGCAGCCGGCGGAATAAAACTGGCAGTATTTCTTGGTATCGCAGGATTCCTGTTTATGGGATTCCTGAATGATTCCAACCTGGCAGTGTCACCGGTATTCTGGTGCCTTCTGGGAACCGGTATCGCTGTTGAAAAAATCAATTAAATCAGTACATATGGAACCACAGTGGGGATGTAAAGTTCCCTGCTGTGTTTTTTTACGTACTAAATCAGGATTGTCCACATATATTTACTGTAAAGGGGAGGTGAATACCATCCGGAAAGAAGCTGTGCAGAACCTTCTTACAGGAAATATCCGGACACTTCTGAAAGAAGCAGAACCGGACTATGAGAAATTGTACGAGATACGTCTGAGAGTAGGGAGACCAGTGTTTCTCATAGGAGAAAAAGGAGAACATTTTCTGAAGGGCAACAGCGGTCCGGCATATCTGGTAACTGCCGATGATCTGAGAAATACGCTGGAGTATATCAGCGGATATTCTCTCTATGCATATGAGGATGAGCTTCGCCAGGGATACCTGAGTATTCAGGGAGGACATCGTGTGGGAGTAACCGGAAAAGTAATTCTGGATGGAGATCATATCCGGGGAATGAAATATGTTTCCTGTATGAATATAAGGCTGGCACATCAGATTCCAGGCTGTGCAGACCGGGTGATGCCTTTCATTCAGAAAAAAGACTGGATCTCCCACACCCTGATCCTTTCACCGCCCAGATGCGGTAAAACCACTTTGCTTCGGGATATCATACGCCAGATCAGTAATGGAAGGCAGGGAATCCCGGGAAAGACAGTAGGGGTTGTGGATGAGAGAAGCGAACTGGCAGGCTGTTACCAGGGAATTCCCCAGAATGATCTGGGAATACGGACCGACGTGTTGGATGGATGTCCAAAAGCAGAAGGTATGAAAATGCTGATCCGTTCCATGTCACCTGTGGTGGTGGCAGTCGATGAACTTGGAAGAGAAGAAGATTTTCGGGCTGTGGAAGATGTGATCCACTGTGGCTGTAAGCTGATCACAACAGCTCATGGGAATTCTCTGGAAGATATCATGGAACAGCCATTGTTCCGGAAACTTGGAGAAATGAAAATATTTGAACGGTATATCATTCTTGGAAGAGGCAAAAAAGCAGGAGAGATCCGAGAGATTCTGGACAGGAGTGGACGACCATGCTGAAAGTGATGGGGCTTGTGCTGATTCTGACTGCTGCTGTGGGAACAGGATATTCCATCAGCAGGGAATTATCTTTACGGGAAAAAAATCTCCGACAGTATCTTATGTTGATCATTTCTCTGAAAGGTGAGATCCGCTATGGCAACAGTTCTCTGGCAGAAGCTTTTCAGCGAACTGTCCCCAGACTTCAGGGCCCTTTTCGTGAGCTGGCAGAAAAACTTGCAAAAGAGCTTGGCTCGGTGGAAGGAATCACTCTGGAACAGCTTTTATGTGGAAAACATTCTGCTGAAATTAAAAACATGCATGTTACGGCAGAAGAACAGAAGTTTATATGTTCCCTTGGAAACAGAATGGGATATCTGGACAGGGAGACTGAAGTGCGGCAGCTGGAATTGTATGAAGAAGAGCTGAAAAGACATATTGAAGAAATTCATACAACAATTCCATCAAAAAAGAAAATATACAGAACTCTTGGAATTATGGGAGGTTTTCTGATGGTCATCCTTCTGTGGTGACAGATATGGGGAGGAAGCAAAGTGGAAGTCAGTATCATATTCAAAATAGCAGCAGTGGGGATTCTGGTTTCCATTCTTTCACAGATACTGAAGCACAGTGGAAGAGATGAAGAGGCATTTCTTGTAAGCCTTTCCGGGCTCCTTATTGTTCTGTTCTGGGTGGTGCCCTATATTTATGAATTATTTGAAAGTGTTCAGAGACTGTTTGTTTTATGAAAGGAGTGCAGTGCACGAAACAATTCGCAGGTATCATGATTTGTTTATATCAGTAAGGAGCAGCAGATATGGATATCATTAAAATTTCACTTCTTGGAGTTTGCGGTGTTGTTCTGGGTTTTTTGCTGAAAGGTACAGGACCGGAATATGCAGGTTTTATCACTATGGGAATCGGCATCATGATTCTGGGACTGGCTGTAGGAAAACTGGAATACCTTTTTCAGTCAGTAAGCCAGCTGAAAGACATGCTTCCTGTAAGCCAGGAATATTTTGCAACTCTGATAAAAATGATAGGCGTAACTTATATTGGACAGTTTTCAGCAGGTATTTGTAAGGACGCAGGCCATCAGTCTACAGCAGCCCAGATCGAACTGTTCTGTAAACTTTCGGTAATGGTCTTAAGTATGCCTGTACTGATGGCACTTCTGAATATGATACAGGAATTTCTCACATGAAAAAATCAAAATTTTTCATAAGAAAAATAAGAAAGATATCAGTGCTCTTTTTCATGGGAATAGTGCTGAGTTTTACGGTAGTCACTCTGTCTGGAACGAAACAGGTACATGGGGCAGAATCCGGAATAACCACGTCAGAGACAGAAAAGGCGTCAGGAGAAACAGAAAGTATAGACGAAACAGAAAACACAGACCAGGATACAGCTACAGAAATTCTGGAAGATTTGGATCTTAGTGAAGTACAGCAGATGCTGGATGACATGCTGGGAACAGAATCGTTTTCCCTGAAAAAAGCTGTCTCTGATTTTATGACAGGAAAAGAAAAGATATCAAAAGAAGCGGTACAGAGGATTCTGTATGGCTTTTTGTTTTCAGGGATGGAAGAAGAGAAAGAGCAGATCATAAAACTTCTGTTCCTGATGTTTCTAGCAGCTGTTTTTGCCAATTTTGCAGAGATTTTTGATAACGGACAGATTGGGGAGATCAGTTTTTATGTGGTGTACCTTATGACATTCATGATTCTTATGGATTCCTTTTCCGGAATGAGTGCTTCTCTGGAAAAAACAGTTACCTGGATGAAAGAATTTATGCGTAGTCTGGCACCGGCATATTTTGTGACAGTATCTGCCTCCACTGGTGCTGCATCAGCGGCTGTTTTTTATGAAGGGGTGTTGATACTGGTGTGGATGATCCAGTGGGGTCTTCTGAATCTGCTTCTTCCTGGGGCAAGATTTTATGTGATCCTCCAGCTGGTAAACCACCTTTCCAGAGAGGACATGCTGGACAAAATGGCAGAACTTCTCTACACAGCCATAAGCTGGGGACAGAAAACTTTTCTGGCAACAGCTGTGGGACTTCAGGTGGTGCGGAATCTGGTGGCACCTGTCATGGATTCCCTGAAAAGAGGGATGCTTGGCAAAGCAGCAGGTTCACTTCCGGCAGTGGGAAATGCGGTAAGCATGGTAACAGAGCTGGTAGTTACCAGCGCAGTTCTGGTAAGGAACAGTCTGGGGGTAGTGATCTTGCTGGCTCTTGTGCTGGCTGGTGCAGGACCGGTGATACATTATGGACTGTTGTCTTTTGTCTACCGGCTTCTGGCAGCAGTGGCACAGCCGGTGTCAGATAAGAGGATCGTAGGAGCTTTTTCTACTATGGGGGAAGGCTGTGTACTTCTTTTACGCATACTTTTTACAGCGGAAATTTTGTGTATGCTGGCGTTTCTTGTGCTGATGGCAGGTATTGCTTCATAGAAAGGAGCAGGGATGAAAGAGGAGATTACCGGACTGGTACGGAATCTGGCAGTTTTTTATATTATTTTTACCTCAGTGATTCAGCTGGTACCGAATAAGAAATATGAACGTTATGTTCGGAATTTTATGGCACTTCTTCTTATCTACATGGTATGTACCGCAGTCTTTTCCATAATGGGAAAAACAGCACATATCACAGAGGCGTTTTCAGAAGAATACCAGAAAGAAACTGCCAGACTGGATCAGCAGCAGGGGCAGGAACTGCAGCTGTTTTATCTGAACAGGGAATATGAAAAAGAGATACAGAAAAGAATTCTTGAAATTCTGGAAAATACAGGCATAAAACAGGCAGAAGTTACCGTACATATAGAAGGAGAAAATCTGTCAGTGGTGATCTGTCTGCAAAAAGACATAACAGAGGAGCAGGAAAGGAGGTTGGAAGATGCACTCTGGCAGGAATTTGAGATCGGAAAAGAAAAGTATCAGATCATTACTGGGGGGAATGGGAAAACAGCAATGGATACTGCTGCTGCTTCTGGGACTTCTTCTGACAGTGGCAGCAATGCCAGTATCCAGGCATACCAGTGAAACTACTACTGTACAGAAAAATATTCTGGATACCGGCAGTCAGGTAGAAAAGTCCCAGGTGGAACAGAAACTTGCAGATCTGCTGGAAAGTGTAGAAGGTGTGGGAAAAGTGAAAGTCATGGTTATGACAGGTGGAAACAAAAGTCTCTATCTGTCAGAAGAGACAGAAATTACAGGAGTACTTATTGCAGCAGAAGGAGCAGGAGATCCGGTCATTGTTCAGAATATTCAACAGGCAGTAATGGCATTATTTCAGGTAGACGCTCATAAAATTAAAATAATGAAAATGAAATGAGGAGAGTAAAGTGAAAAAAATCGTGAAAAAGAATCAGGTGATCATCACATCTCTGGCAATCCTTATTGCAGTTGCAGGGTATCTGAATTTTGCAGATGTGGATCTGGGATTCAAAGACAAGGAGGCAAGTACAGACAGCAGCAGTATTCTGGATCAGGTAGAATATGATCTGTCAGATGAAACAGCCCTTCTGGATGAGAACGGGGCAGATGGCAGTATCGGAGACAGCACAGACGTCAGCAGTACTCCGGGAGAAGCCGTACTTACATCCGCATCTGATTTTGCAGCACAGGCAAAACTTTCCAGAGAACAGATCCGTTCTCAGAATAAGGCAGACCTGCAGGAAATCCTCAATAACACAGAAGTAGGCGATGACCAGAAACAGCAGGCAGTGAACACCATGGTATCCATGACAGATGTGGCAGAAAAAGAAGCTGCTGCAGAGATGCTTCTGGAAGCAAAAGGATTTGAGAACGTGGTGGTCAATCTGACCGGTGAAACAGCAGATGTGGTTGTACCGGATACAGATCTGGAAGATGCAAAGCGGGCACAGATTGAAGATATCGTAAAACGTAAAACAGGAATTGCACCGGAAAACATTGTGATCACACCACTGAATCAGAGTGAGAAAACAGAAGAAACTTCAGAAGAAGACCAGGAGACTTCTGATACAGCCGGTGAGGATACACAGACAGATGCTGAAAACAGCAGCGAAGATCAGGAAACTTCAGCAGAACCGGAAATTCAGACAAAAGGAATCTATGATTAATCTTCAATAGACTGACTTCAATATATAAATTTCTTGACAGTGTGGCATTCTATATACTAGAATAAAAAGTTGTATAGAAATAGGAATGAATAATTATAAACAGGAGGCCAGACGTGTCTAAGTTTGCGAAAGAAATAGAAAAAAGAAGAACCTTTGCCATTATCTCTCATCCTGATGCAGGTAAGACCACTCTGACAGAGAAATTTCTGCTGTATGGAGGGGCCATCAATCTGGCCGGAAGTGTTAAAGGAAAGGCAACGGCCCGCCATGCAGTGTCAGACTGGATGGAAATAGAGAAAGAAAGAGGTATTTCCGTAACTTCTTCTGTATTACAGTTTCATTATGACGGTTATTGTATTAATATTCTGGATACGCCAGGACATCAGGACTTCTCAGAGGATACTTACAGAACCCTGATGGCAGCAGATTCAGCAGTTATGGTTATCGACGGAAGTAAAGGTGTAGAGGCACAGACCAGAAAGCTTTTCAAAGTCTGTGTTATGCGTCATATTCCGATTTTTACCTTTATCAACAAAATGGACCGGGATGCCAATGATACATTTGATCTTCTGGATGAAATCGAAAAAGAGCTGGGGATCGCCACATGCCCCATTAACTGGCCAATCGGTTCCGGCAAGAAATTCAGAGGTGTCTATGACAGAAATACCCATAAAGTCCTGACTTTCTCTGATACACAGAAAGGAACCAAAGAAGGAGTCATCGAGGAGATCGACATTGATGATCCACGACTGGATGAGATCGTAGATCCGGATCAGAGAGAACAGCTGATGGAAGAGATTGAACTTCTGGATGGAGCCAGCGTGGATTTTGACCAGGAGCAGGTAAGTAAGGGAAATATGACACCTGTATTTTTCGGTTCTGCACTGACCAACTTTGGTGTGGAGACATTTCTGGAGCATTTTCTTAAGATGACTACATCACCACTTCCGAGAATGTCAGATCAGGGTGAGATTGATCCGATGTCTGATGATTTTTCAGCTTTTGTATTCAAGATCCAGGCCAACATGAACAAGGCTCACAGAGACAGAATCGCATTTATGCGTATCTGCTCCGGTAAATTTGATGCTTCTCAGGAAGTTTATCATGTACAGGGCGACAAAAAAATGCGTCTTCTTCAGCCACAGCAGATGATGGCAGAGTCCCGTCATGTGGTAGATGAGGCTTTTGCCGGCGATATTATCGGAGTTTTTGACCCAGGCATTTTTTCCATCGGTGATACTAT
>OLPT01001241.1_pt1 | contig 15965 bp, 13 predicted proteins | sample 1673051 | NCBI WGS metagenome assembly OLPT01 (sample SAMEA3136750, study PRJEB25190) | human gut metagenome | biome: human gut; feature: human-associated habitat; material: faeces | place: Austria | collected 2013
CAATAGCAAATCCATTTACCATTCCCATCATACTTCCCATAGACACATCCAGCTGTCTGGAAATCTTGGTAAGGGCATCCAGGTTGATCACTGAACCAATATAACTGTCTTTGATGTCTGTGATCTCTGTATTACTGAAATAGCCACTGAAATAATCATCCCCAAGATCAAAGGTATCATTTAATTTGTCCTGATCCATAAATACACAGAGACCGCCTGTATAGTCATAGATTCCTGCTACCTGGAAGGTGTACTCATCGTCTTCATATTTTTCTTTCAGAGTGATACTGTCTCCCACACCGATTTTGTACTTGTCTGCATAGGCAGAGGAAATATACACTCCTTTTGAAAGATCTGCATCTACATATTTACTGTCCTCTTTGATTCCGTACAAGAGAATCTCTTCGCTTTTGACTTTGCCTGGAATGGTGTTCAGAGAATAGGCACTGAACTCCTCTGCATCCTCATTGTCAGTTTCCGTATCGTTATTAAAAAGCAGCATGTCCACAAAACTGTCCAGTTTATTTCCGCCACCCATGACGCTTACCGGCACAGACAGCATATACTGATATTTTGCCAGCATGTTATTTTGGATCTCCAGCTGATAATGATCCAGTGCTGAAGGCAGAAGAAGTCCAAAGAACAGAAGCAGATTGGCAAAAACGACACCTATGAATAACACGATGTAATTACTGAAATTCTGAAAGATCACCCTGAGACGGAATCTGGTAAATATCCGCATTCTTTGGCTTAAATATAAAGCTCTCCTCTGTTTTTTTCCGGACAAATCTCTTCTGAGGAATTTCAGTGGAGAAAGCCGCAGCTTATGATGAAGGATTCCAAAATTCACCACAAGCATGATCGCCACCGGAACCACTGTGGTTAAAAGAAAGGCTTCTGCATTCCAGACAGTTTCATAGGTCGGAAGGCTATAACTTCCATAATACATTCCAGCGCATACCCCTTTAAAAACAGTATAGCCCAGTATATTTCCCACCACTGCGCCCATCAGTGTTACAAGCACAGGAAGAGTCATATAATGTCGGATCAGTTCTCCTCTGGTATAGCCAGAAGCCCGCAGGGTTCCGATCACTGCTGCCTCTTTGGTGATGGTATTACTGGTAGTAATGCCAAAAACAAATGCCATGATCACAATAACAATATAAAGAAGCACTATCATCATAGCCTTGTCACCGCCCATATCATCTCCGGTAAATTTGATTGCCTGGTTCTGATAACGAGGAACAAAACTTTCCAATGTAACGACTTTTCCCATGTCTTTCATAAGATCTTCGGAAACATCTTTTTCTTCTTTTTCTGTTTTTGGTGCTTCGTTATAAGTCCAGGCATAATTGTACTGAAGTTTGTCCTGGTCAAGGTTATCAAACTCTTCCTCTGTCACAACTCCAACACCGAATTTTACAGAATCAAACATAGTATCGTTATTATTCTGAAACAGTGCACTGTAATCAGACAACGCCACCAGACCGGTAATGGTCCAGTCTTTTTTGCCATCGCTTAAGGTATCTCCTACTTTCAGTTGGTTGTTATCAGCATACATACGGTCAATGGCGATCTCTCCTGTTTTGTCAGGCAGTTCTCCATCCATCAGGCAAACCTTGTTAACCTCTGTACGGTTTTTGAAAAAACGCATGGTGCTGTCGTTTGTGAGAGCATCTTCTATATAATAGTTCTCGTATATTTTCACACCCAGTTCTTCGATGGCTTCTTTCTGACCCCGGTAAATCTTTTCACCGGTGCTGAAGTTTCCATCTTCCACATTGTATTTACTGAAACTTTCGTCATAAGCAATCAACATACTCCCATCTGCAACAAGGAAGCCGGATACCATTCCAATGGTGGCGAGCATCAGAAGAAAAACAACCAGGTATTTACCAAATTCGCTTTTCAGTTCTCTTGGAAGGCGTCTTCGTAAAGGATTCTTCATAAATGCCTCCTTACCATTCCAGATCTGTTGCCGGAATCTTATGTTCATTGACGTAATTCTTTCGGATCATTCCATCACGAAGTTTTACTACCCTGTCTGCCATATCTTTGATGGCATCGTTATGGGTGACCATCACTATGGTATTTCCGTATTTCCGGTTAACGGTCTCAATGAGCTTCAGGATCTCTTTGGAAGTATTGTAATCCAGGGCACCGGTAGGTTCATCACAGAGAAGGATGTCCGGATTTTTTACAATGGCACGTCCTATAGCTGTACGCTGCTGCTGACCACCGGAAAGCTGGTTAGGAAGTTTCCGCTGGTGTTCGTAAATTCCCAGTGTATGAAGAAGCTCGTCTACATCCAGAGCTTTTTTGCTGAGATATGCTCCTACTTCTATATTCTCACGTACCGTCAGGTTGGGAATCAGATTGTACATCTGAAAGATATATCCCAGATGGCTTCTTCTGTATCTGGACAGTTTTTTTTCCGTCATATCTGCCAGGCACTCTCCCTCTATGGAAATGCTGCCTTCATCTGCACTGTCTATGCCGCCGATGATATTCAGGAGTGTGGACTTTCCCGAACCGGAAGGTCCCAGTAATACACAGAATTCACCTTTTTCAATATCAAGATCCAGTCCCTTCAGCACATCCACCTTGCTGTCACCTGAACCAAAGGATTTTTTTATCCCTCTTATTTCCAAAAACATAATATTTCTCCTTTTCCTAAAAGTACTGTTAAACTATCTTTAGTTAGATGCGCCTATTATTATATTTTATGTTAGTCTAAACTATCCTCCTTGTCAAGAGACATACATATTTTCGGAAATTTTCGTTCAGGTTTTTGTTTTATGTACAAAGCAAAAAATCTGCTGCAATCCACTTTGTTCACAGACTGCAACAGATTATAAAAACGTTGGGGCTTCTGCCCCTGGTATCTTACATAATAAATTCCATAATTCGTTCTGCAATAAATACTGCAGCACAGGCACAAACCGCAACTGTAAGAAGGCTCTTTTCTTTATATGCCACGATCAGTGCCACAATCAGTGCCGCTGCTCCGGAAATGATCCCTGCCGATGTGGCAGTGAGGATTGCCGGAAAAGTCATAGCTGCCAGACATGCATAAGGCACATAATATAAGAAAGATTTTATGAAAGGACTGGTGATCTCTTTCTTAAAAAGGACCAGAGGAAGCATACGGATCAGGTAGGTGACACCTGCCATCACCAGAATATAAATATATACGTTATTCATGATTCAGCCTCCTTCTCTTCAGGTATCGGGCTGAAATGGGCTGCCAGTCCTGCCACGATCAGTGTTGTGATAATAATCACAAAACCGGAAGACACCTTATTCAGCACAGGTACCACCGCAAAAACAGTGCTGATCGCCATGGCTCCGATCACCACACCAAGAACCGACTTGTTCTTCTTAGCAGGAGGAATGATCACTGCAAGGAACATTCCATAAATAGCCACATTCAGGGCACTTACCAGAAATCCAGGAAGTACATTACCAAGAACTGCCCCTACCAGTGTACCAAAGGTCCATCCTGGAATCGCCATGCTCATAACACCATAGTTATACCAGGGGCTTAATCTTCCTTCCTGGCTGGCACTGACACCAAAAATCTCGTCTGTCACACCAAAAGCCACTGCCAGACGATGACCTGTGGAAATATTTTTTTCCAGTTTCTGGGAAAGAGAAAAGGACATCAGACAATAACGAAGATTGATCACCAGCTGTGTCAGTGCCATCTCCCACATGGAACCACCTGCAACAATAATTCCCAGACCTGCAAACTGACCTGCGGAAGTCAGGTTGGTCAGGGAAATAAGGACTGCCTGCCAGGCGGTAAGTCCGCCGGATACTGCCATCATACCAAAGGTGAAAGAAACTGCAAAATATCCCAGACCTATGGGAATCCCATCCTGGATTCCTCTTTTAAAATTCATCTGGTTCATGACATTCTAGTCCTCCAGACTGCTCAGTACGCGGAATCCGTTGTTTTTCAGAACGTTTTCTGTTACAAACACATCTTCTGCCTGAACGATCATGATAGGAAGACAGTTACCTCTGTGATAGGATGTGTAAATATAATCCAGATTTACGTTGCAGTCACCTAAGACTTTCAGTACTTCATTCAGACCTCCAACCTGGTCTTTCAGATCTACTGCAATAACTTCTGTGGTACGGTTCATATAACCGTTCTCATTAAGAAGCTTTTCGGCTTCATCTGCCTTGTCTGTTACCATACGGAACAGGGCAAACTCCGGTGCATCAAAGCATGCAAATCCGTAAATATCGATTCCCGCTTCTGCCAGAAGTCCGGTTACCTTCTGAAGGCTTCCTGCTTTATTTTCTACAAAGATAATATTCTGTTTGATCATAGTTCTCTCTCCCCTGAGTTTCTTTATCTACAGCTCTTCATCTACGTATTTCTGAATATTGGATGCATTCACATATTTCTTCAGATGCTCTCCGTCTGTGATCACCAGTGTAGGCGCCTGCATGATACCAAACTGACGTGCCATATCAGGATTCTTCTCTGCATCAATAATCTCCAGATCTTCTCCCTCCAGCATCTTCTTTGCCATACGACAGTTGGGGCAGGTACTGGTGGTAAAAAGATACTTGTGTGTCTCTACCGGCTCTACCTTCACATCATCATCGGTCACAGTCACCATGCTGGTATGTATCTTCTTGAGAGTGGAATGGCTAATATCATATAAAGTACGGTTCTTGTATTCCTGTGCCTTACCGTCATTCCAGTTCTGTACAGGGCGGTAATATCCTGTGATACGGCTGTAAACTTCTGCTTTCTTGCCGCATTTTGGACAGGTAAAATGCTCACCGCTGATATATCCATGCTCTCTGCATACAGAGTAAGTAGGAGAAATTGTATAATATGGAAGTCTGTAATTCTCAGCAATCTTGCGAACCAGAGATGCTGCTGCTTTCCAGTCCGGAAGCTTCTCGCCCAGAAATGCATGGAATACAGTACCTGAGGTATATAATGTCTGCAGCTCATCCTGAATATCCAGTGCATCAAAAATATCAGAACTGAACTCTACCGGGAGATGGGAACTGTTGGTATAGTAAGGAGTATCTCCTTTACTTCCTGCTGTACGGATGTCCGGCCAACGTTTACGGTCATGTTTTGCCAGACGGTAAGCTGTGGACTCTGCCGGTGTTGCCTCCAGGTTAAAGAGCTCGCCCGGATACTGCTCCTGATAATCAGAAAGACGGTTCCGCATATGCTTCAGAACTTCTTTTGTGAATTTCTGTGTACGTGAATCTGTCATATCACAGCCAAGCCAGCAGGCATTCAATCCTGCTTCATTCATTCCTATCAGTCCAATGGTGGAGAAATGATTGTCGAAGCTTCCCAGATATCTCTTTGTGTATGGATATAAGCCTTCATTCAGAAGCTTGGTGATCACTTCTCGTTTAATGTGAAGAGATCTGGCGGAAATATCCATCAGACGGTCCAGCTTACGGTAAAACTCTTCTGGAGATTTGGACTGGTATGCGATACGTGGCATATTGATGGTAACTACTCCTACAGAACCGGTACTCTCACCGGAACCAAAGAATCCACCACTCTTTTTGCGGAGCTCACGAAGATCCAGACGAAGACGACAGCACATGCTGCGGATATCACTTGGTTTCATGTCACTGTTGATATAGTTGGAAAAATATGGTGTGCCATATTTGGCTGTCATTTCAAAAAGAAGGCGGTTATTCTCTGTATCTGACCAGTCAAATTCCTTTGTAATGGAATAAGTCGGTATGGGATACTGAAAACCACGTCCATTGGCATCACCTTCGATCATGGTCTCGATAAATGCCTTATTGACCATGTCCATTTCTTTCTTGCAGTCTTTGTATTTGAAGTCCATTTCCTTACCGCCTACAATGGCAGGAAGCTCTGCAAGGTCATCGGGAACAGTCCAGTCCAGTGTGATATTGGAAAATGGTGCCTGTGTGCCCCATCTGCTTGGAGTATTGACTCCATAAATAAAGGACTCTATACACTTCTTTACTTCTATGTAGCTTAAGTTATCCACCTTTACAAAAGGTGCAAGGTAAGTATCAAAAGAAGAAAACGCCTGTGCTCCTGCCCATTCGTTCTGCATGATACCAAGGAAATTCACCATCTGGTTACAGAGAACACTTAAATGTCTGGCAGGTGCGGAAGTGATCTTACCTTCAATGCCGCCCAGTCCTTCCTGAATCAGCTGCTTCAGGGACCATCCTGCACAGTATCCTGTCAGCATGGAAAGGTCATGGATATGAATATCCGCATTCCTGTGTGCCTCTGCAATCTCATTGTCATAGATCTCAGATAACCAGTAATTAGCTGTAACTGCACCGGAGTTGCTTAAAATAAGTCCCCCTACAGAATAAGTGACTGTCGAGTTTTCTTTTACTCTCCAGTCTTCTACTTTTACGTAACTGTCTACGATCTCTTTATAGTCAAGAATGGTGGACTTCATATTGCGGATCTTTTCTCTCTGTTTGCGGTACAGGATATATGCCTTGGCTACATCACTGTAACCAGCCTGGATCAGTACGTTCTCCACGCTGTCCTGAATGTCCTCTACAGTGACTTTATTATTATGGATCTTGTTCTGGAAATCTGCGGTTACACGAAGCCCCAGAAGATCGATCATATCTTTACTGTACATCTTTTCTTTGGCATCAAATGCCTTATCTATTGCAGCTGTGATCTTGGACATCTGAAAGTCTGCGATCTGGCCATCTCTCTTTACGACCTGAAACATCTACTCATTCCTCCCTTGTTTGCTGCACGTTGTCTCAAACGCTGTAGGACTATTGTATCAAACTCTCTATGCTTCGTCAATACGCAAAAACACTATATGTTGTGTCCATTTTATTGTACTACAACTATATAGTGTTTGTATAAAAAATCTTTTTTGTACGGATTTTCCTCGATTTCAAGCCATTTCCAGGATTACTCAGGCATTACTTTCCGGAAAATTTCTGCCGGTATCCGTGCCTGGACATAGATTCCATTTTCTTTATATTCTTCTGAAAGAAGGGTGCCATACTCCCGGATGATCTGGATCTTGCCGGCCTCTCTGTAGTCATATAACTCTTCCAGATATACCTGTCCTTCTGCGAGGATTTTGCCGAGAATATCCTTAAGCTCATCCAGACCTTCTCCTGTACGTGCAGAACATTTTATTACATAATCTGCCCGCAGATCCCGAATCTGAAGTTCTGGCACTCTGTCCTGCTTGTTCAGAAGGGTAATTGTTTTTTTGCCGGTTGCTCCAAGTTCTCTCAGTGTCTCATAAACAATATGCATCTGTACTTCTGCCTGAGGGTTAGATGCATCTACCACATGAATGATATAATCTGCATATTTCGCCTCTTCCAGCGTACTTTTGAAAGCTTCTACCAGATGATGGGGCAGCTTGCGGATGAATCCTACTGTATCTGTCAGAAGAATCTGCTGTCCGTCTTTCAGTTCCAGCACTCTGGTAGTAGGATCCAGTGTGGCAAACAGTTTGTCTTCTGCCAGAATCCCTGCACCGGTAAGCTTATTGAGAAGGGTAGACTTGCCTGCATTCGTATAGCCTACAATAGCAGCCGTCTTAAGGCTACCTCTGGCACGTTTCCCCCGGATCAGGTCTCTGTGCTTCTCCACCTGCGCAAGTTCTGCCTTCAATGCAGAAATACGGTTGCGGATCAGACGTCTGTCCGTTTCCAGTTTCTTTTCTCCAGGGCCCCTGGTACCGATACCACCACCCAGTCTGGAAAGAGATTCCCGAAGTCCTACCAGTCTGGCTGCGCGATACCGGAGCTGCGCCAGCTCTACCTGGATCTTTCCTTCACTGGTCCGTGCCCGTGCCGCAAATATATCAAGGATCAGCAATGTACGATCCATGACCTTGCTGTCCAGTACCTGCTCCATATTTCTCATCTGGATCGGGGAAAGTTCATCATCACAGATGATTCCGGTTGCCTCCTTTTCCCAGATCATATCCCGGATTTCTTCCAGTTTACCGGTTCCTACATAAGTTCCCGGATGCATGTGTTCCAGATTCTGGATCACCGTGCCTACTACTTCAGCTCCTGCCGTGGCTGCCAGTTCTGCCAGCTCCGCCAGGGAACTCTCTGTATCATCACCGTTTCGCTCACTGATTCCCACCAGGATCACGCGCTCCACCGGCTGTTCATTTTCGTATACGATTCCCACTTACTGTCCGTTTCCTTCCGTTGTTGTATCTGCCGCTGTATCATCCGCCTGCTGTGTATTGTCAATTCCGGTATTCTCCAGTCCGGTAAGTACCCTGGTCTGCAGAAATTCATACTCTTTCTGCATCGTCTCATCTTCCGGATAATCTGCCACATAATCTTTTGCCTCTTCCAATGCAGATGCAAAATCACCGTTTTTCTCATATACAGCCACCAGAGCTTTCTGCAGCTCTTTTACCTGATCTCCGCTGGCTGCTTCCATGGCATCTTTATAATACGTTGCCGCATCCGCATAATCCCCTGCATCTGCTGCAATGGACGCCAGCTGTTCCAGCGCATCCGCATCTTTTGGATGTTTTTCCATATATTTCTGGAATGCAGCCTTTGCATCCTCCATCTTTTTCTCTGAAGTATACAGTTTGCCAAGCGCCAGATATGCTCTGTCCGCACCCTTATCTGCCGCCTGTGTCAGCATTTTGACCGCATTTTCCGTATCACCTTTGATGACATACAGTTTCCCGATATTTTCATAATCAGATGCAGAAGATGGTTTCAGTTTCAACCCCTGCTCCAGATATTTCTGTGCTTCCTGCGTCCTGCCTGCATTCTGCAGATTCTCGCTGATATGTCCATACAGTTCCGCATCCGAATCATTCAGGGACACTGCCTTATCATAATCCTTCAGGCAGGCATCCGGCTGTCCGTCTGCCAGCAATACACTTCCTCTGAGATAGTATACTTCCCAGTTTTTCTTATCATAATCCACCAGTCCGTCATAAGTCTTGATGGCTGCCTTGGTATCTCCGGATTTGTACTGTGCCAGTGCCTTGTAGTAGCACACATCCAATTCCTGTGCACGGATTCTTCCCAGAGACTGATCCAGAGCCTTCTGAAAACTGCTGACCGCATCCTCATATTTAGCTTCTTTCATCTGACTGATACCAAGCTGCTTATATTCCAGTGCCTTCTTCTCTGATTTGCTGGTACAGCCGCCCAGGAAAAGGGACATGCCCAGCAGACCGGTCAAAAAAAGCACCATTCCTTTTTTCTTCATATCGCTTCTCATTCCTCCATATTCCACCCATCTACCCCCGGAATCTGACCTCTTTGTTTCAGAAACCACGGTACACTGCACTTCCTTATAGTATGCCATGAATAAAGACGCACTGCAAGAAAATTTATCTCAGTCGAGAATACTCCCACTTTCACATATTTCCCACAAAAGGCCTGCCACATGTTTTCCTGCATGTAACAGACCTTTCTTGCATCCTGCTCTATCCTATAAGTCAATATTGGAAGAATTCAGATATTTCTCCTGCTCCGGTGTCAATGTATCAATGGATTTGCCAAGAAAACGAAGTTTTCTGTTGGCAACTTCCAGATCTACGTTACGCGGAACACTGATCAGTTTCTCTGTCAGATTATTCGCATTTTCTACCAGATATTTTGCACTCAGTGCCTGAATTGCAAAACTCATATCCATGATTTCTGCCGGATGACCATCACCTGCTGCCAGATTGACCAGACGGCCTTCTGCCAGTACATAGATCCATTTATCCTCTGAAATCTGATAACCTACGATATTTTTACGCTGATCAATGGTATCCAGTGCGATCTCACGAAGACGTTTCATGTCGATCTCTACATCAAAATGTCCTGCGTTGCACAGGATTGCGCCATTTTTCATCACTTTGAAATCGTCCTCGCTGATGACGCCGGCACAACCGGTTACTGTGATAAAGAAATCACCGATCTTTGCTGCCTCGTTCATTGGCATTACATCAAATCCGTCCATCACTGCCTCAATCGCCTTGATCGGGTCTACTTCAGTCACAATAACTTTTGCACCCAGACCTTTAGCACGCATAGCCACGCCTTTTCCACACCAGCCATATCCTGCAACAACCACATATTTTCCTGCCACGATCAGGTTTGTGGTACGGTTGATACCGTCAAATACAGACTGTCCGGTTCCGTAACGGTTGTCAAACAGATGTTTGCAGTCTGCATTATTTACCAGTACCATCGGGAATTTCAGTTCATCATTTTTTGCCATGGCGATCAGGCGGATGATACCGGTTGTTGTCTCCTCACAACCTCCGATGACATACTGCAGTTTATCCTGCATCTTTGTATGAAGCATATGCACCAGATCCCCGCCGTCATCAATGATGATATTGCAGTTGTTCTCCAGAACACTTGTGATATGCTGATCATATTCTTCCGGTGTACAGTCATACCATGCATATACATTTAAACCGTCAGCCACCAGTGCTGCCGCCACATCATCCTGCGTGGAAAGCGGGTTACTTCCTGTGATATACATTTCCGCACCGCCTGCTGCCAGTACCTTGCACAGATATGCGGTCTTTGCCTCCAGATGAATGGAAAGAGCAATACGGATGCCCTCAAAAGGTCTTTCTTTGGAAAAATCATCTTCCAGACTGCGAAGCAGCGGACAGTTTTTCCGAACCCAGTCTATTTTGTGTGCTCCGGATGGAGCAAGATTGATATCTTTGATCGCGCTCATTCATTTCCTCCTGTATCTTGTAAACTATACTCTCATTTATCGAAGTTACCTGTGTAATTATCGTAGTTACCTGTGTGCTGTGATGTGAGTATCAAAAATAGCATTTATCACTCACGATTGTTCTTCTTCACTGTGCTGCCGTTCCTTTTCCGCAATGATCGCTTCATTCAGTGACAGCATTTTCGCATCCAGCTTGGACGTGATTGCCGCACAATCCCGCAGTTCCCGGCTGATATACTCCGGAGCATTTCCCTCAAATTTGTAATAGATCTTATGCTCCAGGCTTGCCCAGAAATCCATGGCAATGGTCCTGATCTGAATCTCTACTTTCGTCGGATTGATCCCGTTGGTGGTCTGTATCGGAACCGTGATCAGCATGTGATAGCTGCGGTATCCGCTCTCCTTTGGATGCTTCATATAATCTTTGATATAAAGAATCGTAAATTCTTTCTGCTTTCCAATCATCTCTGCCAGACGATAGATATCGGATGTAAAGGAGCACACGATACGCACACCTGCAATATCATTGATATGCTCCACCATGTTTTCCATGGTATTTTCCAGCCCGTGCCGGCTTAATTTTTTTGCAATGCTGTTCGGCGTTTTTATGCGGGATTTGATATATTCAATTGGATTGTACTGGTGAATGTATTGAAATTCATCATTCATGATATCCAGCTTTGTCCGGACTTCCTTGATCGCCGCATTATATAAAAACATCAAACTTTGCCAGTCATAGGCATTTTCCCCTCGTTCCGCTGTCTCTTCTGCCATCTATCCTAAAAAACCTCCTGAATTTCACTTGGCAGACCTTCTTTCTGTCCCTCATATAAAGTACATCGGTTGGCCGTCTTATCCATTGTATCATATTTTTCTATGATTTTTGTCTGTTTGCGCGCTTTCTTTATTTATTTTTAAGAAATCCTTTTTCTGCCAGCCGGGTCTCGATCTCATCCAGTATTTTTTCAGAATCAGCTTCCACCGTATGGAGATGACTGTTGCCGGTGAGGACCTTTAATGGCAGATCCGCTGTCTCACCCATTTTCCGGATAAACTCATCCACATCCCGGCGGTTTTTCAAAATCAGATCCGCACTGAGCTGTCCGTAGATCTCATGCTCTACGATCACGTCACAGACATAACCGCCGCAATCAACCATCAGATACAGTTCCTCCTGCATCTGTGCGTCGGTATGGTTCACTGCAAAAATTCTCCGGCACAGATTCTGACCGTGCTCCGGATCATACAGCACATATCCTTTATTTGTACTCAGAATATTGCGGTTGGTCGCACGCAACAGTGCGATGTCCTGCACGATCACCTGGCGGCTCACGCCAAACTCCTTTGCCAGTTCCGTTCCGGACAATGGACGGTTTTCCTGTTTTAAACGATTCATCAGTTCTATTCTGCGTGTTGCTCCATCCGTCATATCAATCCTCCTCAATCACCTGAATCTCCAAAAAATCAAAATTAATCTGTTCAATAAAACTATCCTGGTAAAAACGAGCTTTTGCATGACGTTTAAACTCATCAATATTGTGTTCCAGCCAGATCGGTTTTCCCAGATCAAACACGTAACATACTTCTTCCAGTGCATGAAATACTTTGTGCGTGCGGGTCTCATCGCTGTCATCACAGATCGTCGTATCCCGCAGCATCCGGTTGTCTTTAAATTCTTTTGCCCATAAACGAAACATATTCTTACCCTCTTCTCTGTCTGCTGGCTTCATACATCAGAATACCTGCTGCCATGGCTGCATTCAGTGACTCCAGCTGTCCACCCATCGGAATCCGGATATAGGTATCCGCCAGTTTTGCAGTCTCCGCTGTCAGCCCGTTTCCTTCATTTCCGATCAGGAATGCAGTTCCTCCCGTGTAATCCGGTTCATCATAGCATACACTGCCCTCCAGATGTGCCGCATAGACACGGATGCCCTTTTCCTGCAACTGACCAAGCGTCCCATGCAGATCCTCCGTAATATAAAACGGTACCCGGAAAATGCTCCCCATGGTGGAACGGATCGTCTTAGGATTGTAAATATCCACGGTACACTTGTCCATGATCACACCGGAAATTCCGGCACCTTCCCCGGTCCGGAACATCGTTCCGAGATTGCCCGGATCCTGGACATTTTCCAGCACCAGCCAGACACCGTCTGTATCCTCCAGCATATCTTCCAGCCGGTTTTCTTTCATTTTCACAAGACAGAGCACTCCCTGAGGCGTTTTTGTATCAGACACCGCAGCAAATACGGAATCTGACAACATCTCCCAGTCGGTTCCTTCAAAAACACCTTCATGTGCCGGATCTTTTGCAAAAGATTCGGAAACGTACACTTTCCCGATCCGCTCTTTCGGTGTCTCCCGGAACATCCGGATCCCTTCCACCACATACAGTTGCTGCTGCCGTCTTGCTCTTGCATTTTTTATCAGTTTGCTCAGGGCTTTCACCTGTGCATTTGCTGTACTTGTTATCATATGAAGTTCCTTTTCTTAAATGATATCTTTTATTTTTTAGAATTGTGGGAGTACGAAGTACGGAACAATTCGTATGGCATCTTTTTACCCCAACATCTTTTTTATTATACTTGCTATGCACAAAAAAAGCAATTTACACCTTTCCGTGCAAACTGCTTTTTTCTGTTCTTATTTACCGTTCAACCCTGCAATTCACAAGCGAACCTTAGATTGACAGGTTCTTTCCTACGTTAAACTGATAATCAGAGATATGTTTCTCCATAGCCAGTGCTTCATCCACATCATAATCTACGAATTTGCCATCTTTGTAGGCAACAACACGGTTGCTTTTGCCTTCGCAGAGCAGATCTACGGCATAAGCACCCATAGTAGATGCATAGACACGGTCTTTACATGTCGGGCTTCCGCCACGCTGCATGTGACCAAGGATGGTTGCTCTTGTCTCCATTCCGGTTGCAGCCTCAATACGTCTTGCCAGAGATGTGGAATGTCCGATACCTTCAGCATTGATGATGATATAATGTCTCTTGCCACGTTTCCGGTTTGCAATGATATTGTTTACGATCTTCTGCTCGTCGAAATCATATTTCTCCGGAATCAGTACCTGCTCAGCACCGTTTGCAAGACCACACCATAATGCGATATATCCTGCATCACGTCCCATTACCTCGATAATACTGCAGCGCTCATGGGAAGATGCTGTATCACGGATTTTGTCAATGGCTTCCATTGCTGTATTAACAGCTGTATCAAAACCAATAGTATAATCAGTACAGGAAATATCCAGATCGATCGTTCCCGGAATACCGATCGTGTTGATTCCCTGTGCAGCCAGTTTCTGAGCTCCACGGAAAGAACCGTCACCACCGATTACGATGATTCCTTCGATCCCGTGCTTTCTGCACATTTCCGCACCAAGCTTCTGTCCTTCTTCTGTACGGAATTCCGGACATCTTGCTGTCTGAAGTATTGTACCACCTCTCTGGATGATATCAGATACATCTTTTGCTTCCATATCTACGATATCTTCAGCAATTAATCCTGTATAACCTCTTCTTATACCCTTTACTTTTTTTCCCTTTGAGATTGCCTGACGCACTACCGCACGGATAGCTGCATTCATACCCGGTGCATCTCCACCGCTTGTTAACACACCAATTGTCTGTATTTCCTTAGCCATGACAAAACCTCCTATACCTGTATCATTTTCATTTTTTCCTCATGTTGCTACTATTCTAATCTTTTTTTTACATTTTTTCAATGGACTTTTCCAAAACTTTGATATTTTTTTCACCAAGTTTTTTATTTAATTCATTTACAAGCTCATTATTTGCAAAAACGGTCATGTTTGCCCCGAGCCGTTTCATGGCATGCTCTTTTGCCAGGTAAATTACTACCTGATCCTGTCCATCTGACCCGGATAACAATGCCAGGGTTTCGTTTTCCTGCTGTTCAAAAGTCTCCCGGTCTGCAAACTGGATCCACAGTTCCCGTCTCGCATCATCAAAAGAATAGATTTTTTCACAGATCAGTTTGCCGTTTTTATCCTCTTCCGCAGACACCCGGCCACGGATAAATACTTTCTGTTCTTCCTGCATCAGCAGATGATACCGTTCATACTCCCGCGGAAACACAATGACTTCGACACTTCCGTACAGATCCTCGACCGTTAGAAATGCCATCGCTTTGTTCTGTTTTGTATACTTCACGTTTTTTGCCGTAATGATACCGCCGATCATGGCTTTCTCATCATCTGTGATACCTCTGGCAGTTCCACTTTCTTCATCCAGGACAAAATCTCCGGTGGTCTTTGTAATATTTTTCCGCCATTTTGCTTCATATTCCTGCAGTGGATGACCGCTGACATAGATACCAAGCACTTCTTTCTCCATGGCAAGCATCTCTTCCCTGGAAAATTCGCCGCAGTCCGGCAGACGGATCTCGAACTGCTTCTTCTCCTCCGGTGCCACCATGTCAAAGAGGGACATTTGTCCTGCCATCGTGGTCTTGCGGTCATTGGTAATCTGATCCATCAGCTTTCCGTACACCTGCATAAACTGTTTGCGCGTGCCACCCAGATCATCAAAAGCTCCGCCTTTGATGAAGTTTTCCACGGCACGACGGTTCATCTCCCTGCCGCTCATACGATCAATAAAATCCTTCAGGGATTTAAAACGCCCATTCTCCGTGCGCTCCTGTACCAGTGCATCGATCACCGGACGGCCGATACTCTTGATGGCAGACAGTCCATAGCGGATATCTTTGCCGGACACGGAAAATCCCGCATATCCGTCATTGACATTTGGCGGCAGCACGGCAATCCCCATCTGACGGCACACCTGAATATATTCTGCCACTTTTGTAGAGTTATCAATCACAGATGTCATCAGGGCAGCCATAAATTCCACCGGATAGTAATATTTCAGATATGCAGTCTGGTAAGACACCACCGCATACGCTGCTGCATGGGATTTGTTGAAGGCATATTTTGCAAAATCTGTCATCTCATCGAAAATCTTGTTGGCAACTTCCTCGGAAATACCGTTTGCCATACAGCCCGGCACGCCCTCTTCTTCGTTGCCATACACAAAATTCTGACGCTCTCTGGCCATGACATCGCCTTTTTTCTTGGACATGGCACGACGTACCAGATCACTTCGTCCCAGTGTATAACCTGCCAGATCCCGCACGATCTGCATGACCTGCTCCTGATAAACGATACATCCATACGTCGGAGCCAGGATCGGTTCCAGCTGCGGACAGTCATACACAATGGAAG
>OLPT01001249.1_pt1 | contig 15924 bp, 8 predicted proteins | sample 1673051 | NCBI WGS metagenome assembly OLPT01 (sample SAMEA3136750, study PRJEB25190) | human gut metagenome | biome: human gut; feature: human-associated habitat; material: faeces | place: Austria | collected 2013
ATGTAGACGTAGTCGAGCCCGTCGCCCGCGGCCTCGGCGGCAATGCGCGCGTTGATGTCGGCCATGTCGGGGATGCGGTCGAAATTGGTGCCCTCGGAGCTCGCGAGCAGCACGGCCTCGCCGTACTTGGCGGCCTCTTTGTACGCCTTGTTGGCAAAGTTGCCGGTCACGACGTAGCCGGCGCGCCCGCGGCGCATGAGGTTCATCGGGATGCCCGCAAACTGCAGCGTGGCGCCGCCCTGCAAAAACAGGACGCGGTAGTTGTCGGGGATGCTTAGCAGGCGACGCAGGGTTGCCTCGGCGTCGTCGATGATCTGCTGGTACATGCTAGATCGATGACTCATCTCGAGCACGGACATGCCGCAACCGCGGTAGTCCATCATCTCGTCGGCGATCTCGGCGAGCACGCTTGTAGGCAGCGCGGCCGGGCCAGCTGAGAAGTTGTGCACACGTGCCATCTTCTAGTTCCCCTCGTAGTCGTTTGAACGTTCGGGATACTTTAGCACAGTGGAGCGCCGGGCGCGACTGCATCACGGTAAAACTCGAGTGCGCCGCTATGATTTACAGGATGGTTACATGGGGGAGGGGCGACCTTACCTGATGGCTCGCATCCGATCTGCCTCTGCTTTTGCCTGCTTCCAAGGTCGCACGCGGCCTTTTACGAGGTCATCGTAGCCGCGGGAGATGGAGTACTGGGCAGCCATATGAGCTTCGTGGTGGTTGTCAATTACCGAGCCAGAAGTGTTTTGCAAGAATGGAACTTTTTCAATTGGCATGCAGAGCCCCCCTGTATTGCTTTCCCATTCAATCTATATCGATGATAGCGTGCGGGCGCCTTACAGGGTTGGGGCAAAGCGATGGGCGGTAGGAAAACTTGGACCTCCGGCCGGCTGGTCCGTGCATCTATGTTCACAATTGAATCATTTTGGCGGTGGTTTTGTTGCGCAATAAAGCGTGCTTGAACCATGGTCGACCTTTATAGGGGACTGTTCGCCGGGTGATAGTGACCGTCTGCAGAAACGGTTCCGTTGGACATCTTTGTTCTTCGAGTTGCGCAAGTCCCTCATGGTATGATTAAAAGCACGTCGTGTCAGACCGGTGTCAATAAAAGGTCAGAAATGGCGGCATCGAATGCAATTACGGCATAGGGGATGCTGATGAGCGAAGCAAACTACTTGGAGAGGCTGGAGAAGACGCCTATCTCGGAGCTTAGTTTTGACGATGTGCGGCTTAAGCGTTCAATTCATAATGCTGGTTTCTGCTACTTGCCCGATCTTTTGTCTCTTACCGATAAAGAGATAGACGCTTGTTTTGATAGCAGATATGCCGATTCAATCATAAGGATGCGAAAGAAATACCGTGCGGCCCCCGACGACTTCGCGGCCTCCATGCTTCAGCCCAAGATGGTCGAGAATCCGACGAACGTGAAAGTCCTGCCGAAAAGCCGACCTCCTCGCGAGTCAAATACCGAGACAGCGTCTTCGATAGAGCAATATGAATACGACTTGAGCCGTTTTCCGCTCACACGCTCGCATGGGTTGTTTTCGGCAAAGTTGGAGGAATTTGAAGAAAGAGCTCGGGGTGCCTTTGACGACCTTGGCTCAAGGTCTGAAAACGTTATGGTTTATCAGGCGTTTGAAGAATTCTCGGCAGACCTTGATGAGCTCAGCACTGCTTTTGAAGAACTCATAAAACGTTACCCGACAAAGCCTCGCATTGTTCTGATGCTGATTGATAGGTGTTTGCCGAACGCTTTTATGGTTTATGTTGCTGACAAGGCGCGCAGGGTTTTCAACGAACATAACCTATGGGGCAATTTTTTCGCGAGTCTTGGCATTTGCGACAGTAACGTACAGGGGCTTGTAAAGCATATTTTTATAAAACATGTTGAAGAGCGTGGAATGCCTTTGTATGGTCGTGATGAGGAAGTTAATTACTACTTCTACACCGCACTCCTCCACGGAGGCTTATCAGAAGATTCTTGGTCAAACCTGTGGGAGAAATTACTTCCGCTTGCGAAAGAAGTTTCTAAAGGCAGTCTAGGTTTTGGCGGAGAGATGGACGGGCGCTCCGTTCTTAGGGAGCTAAAGAACCCCGAGAGTCGGTATGCTCCCGAAAAGGCAGTCCTTAACATTCTTGAGAAAGCGCCCGATTCAACCATTGCTCCATTATTTGAGGCGTCCATGCGCGTGGCGGCGCAAATTGTTGACTCGAATAGGGCTGGAAGCCGCTACACGATGCTATCTAGTTTCGGTCTGCCTGAAGCCGCAATGCAGGCCCTTCGTGACAACCAAGAGCGTGTGCCGCCCTTGGCGAACGGAGGAAGGGCTGCTGCTGAGACGCAAGAGCGTAGAAGTGGCACCCACCGATTGATCTATCTTCCGATTGCCAGTTTGCAGCTGGATTTATCTGAGGGCGTTGTGACCATGCGCTGGCCGCGCCAACAGTTCCCGCTGCATTTTGCTGGTGACAAGATTGACTATTATGTTGACGGCGAGCTAAAGGCAAGCTCTGAATTCGATATGAGTGTCGGAAAATGCATTTTGAATGCCGTCGGTATTGCCGTTAACCCTCGGGCTCGTTACGACGTGGAATTGAAGCTCATGCAGAAAGATGAGCGAGCGGGTGACTACATCGAGCTTAGTTCTTTGAGCCAGTCGTTCAGTAGGAACAAGCCCGGTTGTTTTGAATTTATAAAGGACGCTAAGGGCTTCTACCGCTTACGTGGCAAGAACGAGCGGTTAACGAAAAAGCGTCGTATCGCATACATTGTTAAAGACGGATACAAAATCGTTCCCGGGCAAGGCATGAAAGCCGTTTCGGAGTATGAGGCTTCTGGCGATTGGGATGAAAACCAGATCTTCATCTATGATGTGGAGCCCGGTTAGGCAGGTTCGGTTGTTGACGAACTTACGGGCGAGGAAGTTGCCGTTTGGCAAGAACGTTATGTCGCAAAGGTTGATAAGCATCGCATTATCGGAGAAACGAGCGACGGCGTTGACTTGTATGGGCGCGTTCCGAACGAACTCAATACCAGCGACGGCCTGCCCTCTGTGAGCATTGAAGCGCTTGATGGCGCGAGCGCCCTAAAAGACTTGGACATCATGTGCTGCTGCGATGGCGAGCTGGTGTCGATGCCTCGTTGCGCCACATATGAGGATGATACTGAAAATTCAGGTATTGCAAGAATAGAATTCAATCCCTCAAAAACGAGTCAATTCAGTTGGCATATTGAAGAGTGCGTCCTAGAGGCGAGGCAGAAATCTGCCGGTGGTAAGGTTGTTTTCCGCTACCGATTCGCAGTGGTGCCCATACAAGAATTTAGGCCTCTGTCAATCAGCATTGATCACGGGCGTGCTGTAGCCGAATATGGCTTCCAGGCGTGTCTTCCCATTGATGTTGTGCGTATTTATGAAGAAGGCGATGCGGGAGGCGAATGCGACAGGCTTAATTCCCTCAATGCCTGGGAGCGGTATGAAGCGAAGGCCCTCCTGAAGGATGAGTTCTTGCATCTCCGTATTCGTTCGAGGGAGAGCGGCAAAGAAACCGATGCCAAACTTGCTCTTGCTGCAATAGGCGTTGACATGCCAGAAAGACTCGCAAATCTATCCAAGGAGCGTCCAATCTGTTTGGCAGATGCGTTGGAACTCGGCCCCAGTGCGGCAAACTTTAAGATTATCTCCTATGGTTGGAGGTACAACAGGGCTGCGCTGGTGATGCTCGGTTCAAAACCCCTTTTCTTCAAGAACCTCAAACAGCCTGGCGAATACGGATTTAATCTATTTAGACATGCAAGCCTCTTTCAACAGACTGACTATAGGGCATCCAGCCGTCTTCCTCTGAGGTTGTCCCTGTGCTATGGCGATGACGTATCAACGGGAGAACTGATTCCAGCTTGGACCGATGTTCAAATGCTTGACTGCGCCGAAGGGCTCGGCATTAACGGCTGGAGGCTATCGCCGGGAGAATCCCTTGGATATGTTCTTCGGTTTGAAGGCAAGCCCTTGTGTGACATTCATTTCAGGTTCTTTAGGCGTTCTAAGTATAAGGAAAGAGACGAAAAGCCGATTGCTACGGCCTTTGCGGAAAAGGGCTCTGTGGAGGTCGCTCTTCCGTCAAGCGTGGTAAGGCAGCTGGGCAACAAGAGAGAGGTCGCAGTTGAAATGTCACCGAGCGACGTCTTTGGAGACCCTCGACGAGAATACGCGACCAGTATCATTCTTAAATAGCAGGAGCAAATAATGACGGATGTAAAAGAATTCAACCCCATTGAGACTGCGCGCAAAGTGGAGGACTCTTATCGCGAGTACATTGCCACTACTATTCACTTTGATGACGTGGATTTGCAGAAGCAGCTCGAGGCGATTCTTAGCGAGCCGGGATATCTCGCAAAGGGTCCGTTTCTTGAGGCGGCGCCTCCGTACCGCAAGGATAAAACAGTGGCTGACCTGGTGGATGAGGAACTTCTCTGCAAGGGCATGATGAGTTTGGGCGGTGGAGATGCGCGTAACTTTGACCCCTATCGCCCTTTATACGTGCATCAGGTTAAGGCTATCGAAAAGAGCGTGGCGGGGCGAAACTATGCCGTCGTTACGGGTACAGGTTCGGGCAAGACTGAGTGCTTCCTGCTTCCGATTTTGAATGATATCCTCACAGAATTCGAAAAGAGCGGGCGCTCTGCTGGTGTCCGCGCCATGATTCTTTACCCGATGAACGCTCTCGCAAACGATCAGCTTAAACGATTGCGTAAGTTACTGAAGGGCACCGAAATTACTTTCGGGCGTTATACCGGCGACACTGAGGAGAAAGAGTCCGTGGCTCTCCGTAAGTGGAAAGACGAAAACCCGGATCAAACTAGACTGCCAAATGAAATCATCTCTCGCGAGAGGATACGTGAGAATCCACCCAACATTTTGCTTACAAACTACTCTATGCTTGAGTATCTTCTCCTGCGTCCGGAGGACGCGCCGTTGTTCGGAGGGGCATTTGGCACAAACTGGCGACATATTGTCATCGATGAGGCGCACGTTTATTCAGGCGCGCTTGGTACCGAAATCGCGTATTTGTTGCGTCGAGTAAAGGCTCGTATCGAATCAGAAACGGGAGAGCTGCCCAAGCTTCATTGTTATGCAACTTCCGCAACAATCGGCTCAGATGAAGATATGCCAAAGGTGGCTACATTTGCTCGTGATCTTTTTGGTGAGCCTTTCTCAAGTGATCCCGCAAATCTTGACGTCATCACGAGCGAGAAAGATCAGCCCCAAGACGCCCTTGACGAAAAGCCATGGGGCACGCTTTCTCTAGATATTTGGGCGGAACTTCGCAGGGAACTTTCCGATCCCGAAAACGCAAACGTAGAAGACATTCGCAGCGCGCTCGCATCTGGTGGAGCTCCTGAAGAGGTCGTAGCGAGACTAGACGGCGAGTCCCCTCTAATGGGGTTGGGAAAGGTTCTTTTAGGTGAATCATCTGCGGCAAAACTGGTGAGACGCTGCGAGCGTCTTTTCGACCTCACTGATCTTGGCACCATTGAGGAGCTTGAGATCGAAGGGCTCACGGGAGATAAGAGGGGTGTGGAAATCCTTACTGCTATGGTCGAGGTGCTTTCCTCTGCGCAGCGCTCCAGGGATGTCCCCATTCTTACGAGCCGGTACCATTCGTTTTTACGAGCTCCTGAGGGCATCTATTTAAATCTGCATACACGTAAGCTGACTCCTCACAAAACGATTGCAGAGCATTATGACGATGAAAACGATACTCCTGTATATGAGGTGTCGGTCTGTCGCCACTGTGGTCAGGCTTATATCTTAGGCGTTGAAAAATCGGACTCTGAAGCCAAGACCGCTTGGTTAAACCCCAGGCATGAGGGAACGGATTCCGACGATGAGTTCCTTCCAAGAACCTACTACCGACTTCTTTCCGATGAGACGGAGCGCGATTCTGACGAAAAGGTTCAATGGCTGTGTCCGATATGTGGCTCTCTTTGGCATGAGGCCGAAGGCGGTGCGCATCGTTTTGAGCACGCGGGCGTTTCGCGCATCCCGGTCGCACTCAATGAAAACGAAAAGAGGCAAGCGGATGAGGAGGAAGCGCGCTGTCGACACTGTGGCTACCAGTCTCCAGTGGCAATTCAGCCGATGCGTGTTTCGCCTGAAGCTGCGGGTAGCGTCGTCTGCTATGACCTGGTCAGAGACATTCCGCCTTTTGATGAAGAGGAAAAAGACGAGGATGATTTGTTCGCAGACCTTGACGAAGAGCGCAGGGCTGGAAGCGTTATCTGCTTCTCGGATAAGCGCCAGGATGCTGCCTTTTTCGCACCTGCAATGGACAGGACCTATGGAAGTATCACGCATCGCCAACTAATTCGAGAAGCGGTGGAGGCCCTGTCTCGTGATGACGAGGGTTGCTCACCGAGTTCGGTTATCAATTGGATAACAAGTGTGGCAAGAAGACGCTATCCGGGAGTTTTGGGCTCTGATAGGAAGGGGAAGGCGACGGCTTGGGTCCTTGATGAGCTTGCGGCTGAGGACTCGCGCAACAGCCTTGAAGGCCTTGGCATTGTAAGGATAGAACCGACCGAATTCAATGAAGGGTTTTCCCATCCAGGGGTGAAGAAGCTTGTTGCGAACCAAGTTAATAACCTCAATGCAGCTGGGGCTACCTGGCTTTCGCCCGAAGATTATATTCTGTTTGCCAAGGTCTGTTTAGAGTTGCTCCGCGAAAGAAACGCTATTGAAGTCCCCGAAGGAGTTCCTGACCTTAGGAATAACCATGAGAAGCGCGGTAACCTTGTGGTACTTGAGAGCGGTGGCTCCAGGGCGAGGGATATTGTCGAGTTTGCGGGAGCTTCTGCGAAGGGCACCGAAAACAAGCGCAGCGCCTTCATTCGCAAGTATTGCAAAAGGGAATATGGTATCGAGTTGTCTAGAGAAGACTCGCGTTCGATATTGCAGAGTCTGTTTCAGTTTACGGGGGAGTATCTGACTTGTAAGCTGTTTAGGGGCGAAGGCTACCTCATCGATTCGAAGGAGCACTTTAGGCTCAATAGGGACATATGGACAATGTACCCGCATTCTGACGATGACGTAGTTTATCGCTGCGATGCATGCGGATGCGCAACTCACTTAGATACGCATGGCACCTGCATGACTGCGAAGTGTGACGGCACGATGGTGAAAATGACTTTCGCTCAAGCGATGGACAAGGATCGCTTCTATAAAATGGTATATCAGGACGAGGCTCTTCCTCTCGACATTGAGGAACATACAGCCCAGCTGTCTTCCAAAAAGGCGAGAGAAATACAGAGCGAATTTATCAAAGGCAACGTTAATGTTTTGAGTTGCACGACCACGTTTGAGCTGGGTGTGGACGTTGGCGATTTGAGGGCCATTTTTATGAGAAACGTTCCACCTAGTACCGCGAATTATACGCAACGAGCCGGTCGCGTTGGACGCCGCGCGGGTAAACCCGGATATGCCATAACGTTTGCTCGCCTGCGACCACACGACATTGCATACTTTGAGGATCCGGCAAAGATAATTGTCGGTAATACGAGGGTGCCGATGTGCTATTTAGATAACGATGCCATTGCGATACGCCATGTTTTTGCCGTTGCTATGTCCGAGTTCTTCCGCTATGCGAGCCGGAGTTTGGGCAAAGACTATTCTCATAAGTACAACGACTTCATGAACTTATCTGAAGAAGATCCAGAGGGTCTCTGTAATCTTCGCCATTATCTTGCGTCACGGCCGGAGAGCATTTACAAACAACTCGCTTGTATCATTCCGCAAGAACTGACTGTGGCGGATGAAATTGGCGTTGATCAATGGAAATGGACGGACAAACTCGTCGGTCCTGTCGATCAACGTGGAGCCAATGTCTGCGGTAGGCTGCTTCTCACGCATAACCTAAAACATGGCGATTTTGAGCGCATTCAGGAAGGTATCGAACTGAGTGAGGGTACCGATTATAGTCGCGCCTACAAGTTGCAAAAAATCAGAGAGTCTCTCGAGAATAAAAGAACTATCGAAATCCTTGCTGAGAACGGCATTTTGCCAAAGTATGGATTCCCTACCGATCTCGTTGAACTTCATCTTCCTCCTGTTGAGAAGTCATTGGCGGAGAACAGGCTTTCTCTTTCTAGGGGGATGCGGCAAGCTATCAGGGAATATGCACCCGGCGCAGAAATCGTTGCTGGTAAGACGCTTTGGAAATCTGTTGGCATTAGAAAGATGAGGGGGCAAGAACTGGATGAACGCAGGTACGGAAAGTGCCCTAAATGCGAAGCCTTTGTATGGCCTATCGAAAACTACAGCGATAAGGGCGAATGTCCCGTTTGTCACACTGAGTTTGCTCTTGAAAAGAAAATGCTCGTCCCATCTTATGGTTTTGTTGGCATAGAGAGTGAAAAGGGCATTGGCATTAGAAAGCCACGTCTAAGAGGATATTCGTCTGTGTATTTCAGTCAACATTGGCCAAACGAGACGATGTCCGCTGAGCATCGTTTTCCTGGTGGCGCGGTTCGGAGCAAATATGCCGAAAATGGTCAGCTTTGTGTGACCAACAGTCCTTCTAAGGGTTTTCGGGTCTGCTCTTACTGCAGTCGTGCCGCCGTTGGTGGGGAGAGAATCAAGCACAGTTACTTGTGCGAAAAAAGCGGAATTACCCCTACCATTAAAAGATACAGCGCTTTGGGAACTTCCTTCGTGAGCGATGTCCTTGAACTCGTATTTGATTTTAACGTTACAGTTCACTTTGATGATGCCGACTGGGAAGCTGTGATGTGGGCGTTGTTCACTGCAGCGGCTAAAATCCTTGAGGTTCCCGAGACTGAACTCGGGGGGACTACGTATAAAAATGACGCCGGCGGTTTCTCGGTGCTTATCTATGACGATGTGCCTGGAGGCGCGGGTCACGCGCGTCAGCTCAGCGATGAAGTCCCACAGCTTATTGAAGAAGCATATAAGGTCGTAGACGGTCATTGCGGCTGTGGCGAAGAAACTTGCTGCTACGGTTGTATTGCAAATTATTACAACCAAGTTGTGCAGGCGAATCTTTCCCGCGGTGCCGCAAGGCGAGTTTTGGAGACTCTTCTTACTGCCTCGTCATCCGGCAGCTCTGCTGATAATGCCGGTGAGGACAAAGAGCTCGATTGCAAGGCTGGTGTCTCCGACCCAGTTGATGGATTTGAGCTATGGGCCTCTGATGATGGCGCGAACAATGAGGCGCTTTCCTTGGCCGAAGCGATGAAACTGTCAATCCAATCCGATTCTTCGGATGAATGGACCGAGTTAGTTCGTGAATTGGTGGGCTACAATCCGCATTTGCGTTGGGAGACTCCGGACAAAGACGTGGAGCTATCTGATGCAAGCGGCGACAGCGCTTACGCCACGCTTGTTTGGCGCAAGTCCAAGGTCATTCTTCTTGATGAGGAAGCAGCGAGCGATTTCAAAGATGCATTTGGGTCTGCTTGGCGTAGCGTTTCTGGCTGGAGCCTGTTTGTCGTTGGCGAGTGCTCCGCCGAAGATGTGATGGGCGAGATTCATAAAGAGGCATAACTGTGGCTGCAAGAATGATACCGAGCCTTGGTCCAGCTGAATACGATGATCGAAGTCGTGAAGGGGAGATTTACTATGCCCTAAGTAAGTTACCCGATGATTTTACGGTTATCCATTCATACAAGATGTTGGATGTTGTGGATGGAAACGCGATCGAGCAGAGAGAAGCCGATTTCATCGTGTTTAATCGCAAGCTCGGCATTCTTGTTATCGAGGCGAAAGCGGGGAGAATTCGCTGCGAAAACGGTGAGTGGTTGTACGGTAGCGGCGTGTCAATGAGAAGGCACGGGGGTCCTTACCGGCAGGCGGATAGTATCAAATGGAAGCTCATTAATCGATTTGAAGATGTAGGGTTGAGAGAACTGTGCAATAGGTGCAAGGTTGCTCACGCGGTTTGGCTTCCGTCTTTGGGCGCCCACGAGCTCGGTTTTATCGACTACTCTCCTGAGGCTTCTCGCGATATTACTCTGTGCAAGACGGACCTTGGGGATCCAACTCAACAAATAGTTCGCATCATGAGCATGGATGTCGGAGGAAGGGAGACGAGGCTTTCCAATGATGAGGCTAAAGAGGTCTTGCATAAAGTGCTCCTGCTGGAGTTCGATATCGTCCCGACGAATTCGGTGGACTATCGATATAACGACTTCGTGTTCGCAAGGCTGCTGGACTCGCAGGCTCGCGTGTTGAATTTCATAAAGGATCAGAAGACAGCGGTAATTAACGGGGCGGCAGGAACTGGCAAAACTCTCATTGCAATTGAGAGAGCTAAGCAGGCCGCCTGTACGGGCAGGGTTCTCTTTTTGTGCTTTAACTCGCTTTTGAAGGAAGAGATTACTAGAAGGTGCAACGATGTCCCGGAAATTGACGTCTATACAATTCCGGGCTACGCCTGCAAGGCCTGCAATTCTCTCGAGCCAAACTATGCCTGCCTGACCGAAGAGCTCATGGAGCACCCTGACTCGTTTCCCTATCAGCACATCGTAATAGACGAAGGCCAAGACTTTGGCCTCAAAGCCATTGAAGATGCGATGGTGCTCGAAACCTTGCGTTCTATCGTGGATTCGAGGCCGGAAAGCACGATGTATCTCTTTTACGATAAAAGGCAGTTTGTCCAAGGCTCAACTATGCCCAGCTTCCTTATGGATGCCGATTGCAAGCTAACGCTTTATGTAAACTGCCGGAATACGGAGGCTATCGAGAAGTCTTCCCTGAGTGCTCTTGGTGAAGCGCACGGTTTTAGAATGCAGGTTATGGCTAGGCTCGGAAAACCTCCATTGCTTATGATTAATTGTGACGCCGCCGCGCAAGAGGCATTTGTGGATAAGCACATTGATTTACTCAAGAATGCCGGTATTAATGACATTGTGGTTATCACATGCAAGACACTGGAAAACTCTAAGCTGTCGAGTTGTTTCACTGGCGATCAGAGCTTAAAGAGATGGAAAGGTCAGAAGGTTCCCGTCCATACGGTGAGAAAGTTCAAGGGGATGGAGGCTGCTGCGGTAATTATGATTGATGTTGATCAAGCCTTATGGGAACAGCCGTCCATGAGCTACATGCCTGAGCCTGGAACTTTGTTTTATACGGCTGCTTCGAGGGCACGGCATGAGCTCAGAATTGTTTGCGACATGAATGAGGATGCCTGCAACCACGCGCTCGTGGCGATGGGCGTAAAAGCGAATAGGCGCCCCGCCAAGAAGCTCGCAACTGTTCTGGGAGCAGTATTGGTTGGATAGGGCACCGGCGCGCCCTGTCGCCCTTTGTGGACCCAGGATTGTGCCCTAGGGGTTTGCTGCTATTCATGCCATGTGTGGGCGGCAGCTAAATCACCGGGATATACCGTGACAAATACTCCTTTAGAGCGGGGTCGCACACATAGAGATACGTTCCCAGCATACCGCGCGTCATGAGAACGTAGTAGGCGTTGACGATGATCTTTCGCAGGTCATCGTCGCTCGCCTTTTTCTTTGCGACGGCATCTTTAAAGTTCGCTTTGTTAACGCAGACGGCTCCTATATCGGTGTCGTAATAAATGTCTGGTCCCAGAATTACGAAGCCGTAGTTGAGGTCGTAGCCCTGCACCGTGTGGATACATCCGACTTCGTTTACGGCGTTGGCGGAGTTAACCCAATCCTTTTGGCTCGAGTTCCAACGTTTAGGGATGTCCTCGATGATGATATCGAACGCGTCTTTGTATTTCTTCGTTTGCCACTTCCACGCAAAGCCTGCCGTCATACGGGATAGGCCAACTTCTTCTTCCTTGGCTTGCTGCAGAGAACAGAAATCCTCAAATCGGTTGACGATTCCAAACTGGTATCTGGGGATATCGCTGTCCGGATCCCCGGCCCGCGAATCGTAAGGCTCCGATGAAAAGAGTTCTTTGAACTTCATGCCGGTGTGCATGTACGCCTTGTTGTCGAGTAAGTCGTAGACAAAATCGAGGTATTCGTCACCACCGCGCACGCGCATTTGTGTGCTTAGGCCGAACTCTTCAGTTTCAATGCCCGCTTCTTCGAGCTGATTGAGTCGCTGCTCAAGGCCGTCCCGATTAAGTCCGGATGCACGAACCTGCTGTTTGGGGTCGTAGAACAGGTACGCCTTGTCACAGCATGTGAATATCCAGTCAACCTGGTTGCTCGAGCGCGGAAGGCCGAGGCGATCGCAGGTATTGTAAAAAGCCCCGATGCCGGCGCCGACGGTCAAGCAGTTTCCCAGTCGGTGTGCCTCGTCGACAAGCAGGATGTCATACCGATTCTTTTTGGTAACATCACTGGGGGTCAGGATATCTCCGGGCTTTAACCCAGGAAGGAAGTGCGTGAGCCTTTTGAGCGTCTTGCTCAGAGACTCCATGGGTGTCACGAAACCGACCCGCAGGCCGGATAGCTTGGGTTCGTTTTTGATTTTGAACATGAGGCTTATGGCAAGGATGGTTTTGCCTGTTCCGGGCGCGCCGTTTACGACGGTTACGCGTTTCTTCTTGGGGCTGCCGTGCTCAACGTCTTTCTGTTCCTGCTCGAGACGCTTGTAAATCGTCTCAATCGTTTCATATTGATCGGGTGTGAGCGTTTTGAAAGGCGAAAATTTAAACAGGTCAGTGTTCTTGAGCTCTTCGATGGGGTGAATTGCATAGTTTTCTTCGCGTAGTTTTGTCCATAGCGTTCGGAACTTCTGGCGGTACTGAGGTCGCTCAAAGTAATCGAATTGGGCATAGCCATTGTTGCCATTGGTTACCTGGTATTTTTCGTCAGCGCAGAACAGTTCGATGAGCCTGTTTTCAAACTCAAATGTCGCCGACTGATTGAAGGTTGGGTTGTCGATCAGTAGTGTTCGATCGAAATCCTTGTCCACGTTTGCGGCGTGTTGCTTCATGCGGCGTTGATAGTTGGTTGTTTGGCCAATGTATGCTGTCTTCTTTTTACTGTTGGTCAGGATGTAGAGAACAGGCCAGCTCTCGTCATGGTGAGCCCCGGGCTCTGGCGTGCCAAAGTCTTGTAGCGATTCGCTTGCCTCGAAGGGCTTGGGTAGGGGAAGCGTGTATTGCCGAAGGGCGAACTCATTACTCACGCTGGCCCGCCTTTCTGTATTCGTCAGATGATGCGTTGATGGGGTAGCGCTCGCTATTGCGCATGAGTTTGGACGAGAGAGCGGTTGGGAGATCGATTCCGTTTAGATCGGCAAAACGCAGGAGAAAGATGAGCGTGTCGGCGACCTCGTCTTCGATGGTTTGTCGTTGCTCGGTGTCTTCGAACATTTCTGCAATGCGCTCGTCGCTCATAAAACGAAAGAGCTGAAGGAGCTCGGAGGACTCAGTTGCCATGCCGATGGCGAGTTCCTTTGACGTGTGATATTTGCGCCAGTCGCGTGCATCACAAAAGTCCCTGACCTGTTCCGTCATGGCATCGAGCTTATCCATCGTCCGCAACCTCCCTGATGTTCATTGTTTTATTATGGCCGTATCTGGGGTTTATTGCACATCATTTGGGCGTGCGACTTATGCGGTCGCGATTGTCCAGTAGGAGTTTCATCATGAAGATCAATGTTGATGTAGACCAGCTGCGCGAGAATCTGCTCAATCGTGCAGGGAATGCGGCAGGCGTGGGATTTCCGGCCGCCATGCTCGACGTAGTGGATATCGAGGATGAGTCGCCGCAAGAGCTCCTAGCCCGAGCCGAACACGAAGGCCTCGACCTCCGCGACTTTGCCGTCGACGATGACTAGGGTAGCTAATTTGGGAAGGGCGTCTGCACCCGCAGCTGCGCGAAAATGCACGATAGGCCGTTGCAATGGAGTCTAATGAGCTCGCGACCGTTCTATTTTGACTGTACGCTGGCTAAGTGAGTAGGCTTTATTGGAAATCCTGAGCACCCGACAAATTTGCTTCAACAAACCCGCAGGTCACAGACTTGTGCTTTGGTGACGTGGTCGGCGATTTGACAAAAGTCTACTCACTTGGTTTTGAGAGACACTAATTGTCCGCAACGAGACCCCAGCCGGGGAGATTGATGCTCAAATGTAGCCAATTCGGGACGGCTACTCCGCCCCTCTTAGGGGCAAGGCAGGGGTTGCGGTGACTTTACGCACAAAAAATGCCGGGGGACATCCCCCGGCTCTTGGAGGTCCCTCTATTCGAGGGTACCGACTTCTTTATAGCATGAGATCGGACGGCTTTCAAATTGCGCCATGTGGATGGGATGGCGCGCCTGATAAAGCCCTCAATGAATGGCATCCAACTAGCGTTCGTGATACAAAGAAGTCGGTCATCTCAAAAGAGAAGGCTTCCAAGTGCCGGGGACGTTTTCCCCGGCTTTTTTCATTTCGGTGTCAATTCAAATGTATTTAACCTATCCCCTTAATAAGTTGCGGTGAAATAGGGACTGAAATGGCTGTTCAGAGGCTTATTCAATCCCTATTTCACCGCAACTTATGGGTGGGGATGGCTACGACGCCAGGGTGGCGATGACGGCTTCGTCGCCGGCGTATATGAGGGTGTTGCCGTCGGGGATGATCGTCTGGCCGTCGCGCTTGAGCATCACGACGATAAAGGGGTGCTTGCCTTGCGGCACGTCGCGCAGGCGCTGGCCGGCCAGGCGACCGTGGGGCGTTACGGTGACCTCCCGCAGCGTAACCTCGGCACGCTCCTCAAACGTTGGAGCGGCCATCACCAACAGGTCGCCTTCCTCGATCACGGTATCCCCGTTGGGCAGTACCGGGTGCGCGCCATCGCGCAGCACCAGGACCACGAGCATGTCCGTTGCACTGCCAATATCCGCGAGCGAGCGTCCGGCAAACGGATGTCCAGCTCCCACCTTGAGCTTGACGAACGACATACCTTCTTCGTCGCGGTAATCGTTAAACGTGCGGCGCACGTCGCCTTCTGCATCGATCATATCGAGTTTTTTCGCCACCGCCGGCAGCAGCGAACCCTGCACCACAATGCTCGACACGGCAATCACAAACACCAGGTCAAACAGGTCATGTCCACCGGGAACGCCGGCCACCACGGCAAAGAGGCTAAAGACGACCGAAGCCGCGCCGCGTAGGCCCGCCCAGCTTACGAGCGCTACCTGGCGAGGGTTTGTCTTAAAGGGCGCCAGCAGCAGACCGACGGCGATGGGGCGGCTCACGAAGAGCATAAACGCCATGAGTGCCAGGCCCGGCAGCAGCATTTGCGGCAGGCGGGCGGGCGTCACGAGCAGGCCGAGCAAAAAGAAGATTGTCATCTCGGCCATCTCGGTGAGGGTGTCGAAGAAGTGCGCCAGCTCGACCTTACCGGTGATGTCGCTCGCGCCTAGCACGATGCCGGCAAGGTACACGGCTAAAAAGCCGTTGCCGCCCAGGTAGCTCGGCAGCGCGTAGGCGACGATGGCCACGGCGAACAAGAAGATGGTCTGCGCGCCCTCGGCTGTTGCATGCGCGCGCTCGATCAGGCGGCCCGATGCCCAGCCGATGACAAGGCCCAGGCCCACGCTTAGGATGATCTGCTTGGCCAGCAGCACGGGGATGTTAATGTCGCCGCCGGCCGCGAGGGTCGCGAGCACGGCGGTGAGCATGTAGGCGACGGGATCGTTGGAGCCCGATTCGACCTCGAGCAGTGAGTCGGTGCCACCTCTCAGCGACAGGCTGTGCTCGCGCAGCACGCTAAAGACGCTCGCCGCATCGGTAGACGCCACGACCGATCCCAGCAGCAGACCGCCGATCCAGTCGAAGCCCAGTACAAAGTGCGCAAACGCACCCGTAATGCCGGCAGTGATGACGACGCCGAGGGTGCTCAGCAGCACCGCGGGCGCGGCGACAGGCTTGGCGCGGTCGATGTTGGTGTTAAAGCCGCCGTAGAACATGATGAACAGCAGCGCCGTGCTGCAGACGG
>OLPT01001251.1_pt1 | contig 15914 bp, 14 predicted proteins | sample 1673051 | NCBI WGS metagenome assembly OLPT01 (sample SAMEA3136750, study PRJEB25190) | human gut metagenome | biome: human gut; feature: human-associated habitat; material: faeces | place: Austria | collected 2013
CTGCTTATTCCCTGGTGGCTTTCAAAAGCCCCCATATAAAAAAAAGAGAGCCTCCCGCTCTCTTTTTTCATATCATCCAACTCTAAGTTTAAACTTCTGTATCTCCTTCTCCGAAGACACTCTCTCAATCTCCGCTCCAAGGCTTCTCAGCTTCTCCTCGAAGCACTCATATCCTCTCTGGATATACACGATATCATCGACCACGGTAATACCCTCCGCAGCCAGTCCTGCGATCACAAGAGCAGCTCCTGCTCTCAGATCCGGCCGTCCGACAGGGTAATGGCCGGGATGCCCTTGCCCGGCAGCGCCCGGGCGCCGGTGATAATCGCACTGTTTCCTTCCACCTTCACATTGGCTCCCATGCGGGTGAGCTCATCGATGTATTTGAAACGGTTCTCAAAAATACTCTCTGTCACAATGCTGGTTCCCGAAGCCAGAGCCAGGGTTACACCGATCTGGGGCTGCATGTCCGTCGGATAGCCCGGATACGGCTGGGTCTTTACATGGGTGTTCCGGAGACGCTTGGACGCGACCACACGCACCGCATCATCAAACTCTTCCACCTCGCAGCCGATCTCCTCAAGCTTCGCTGTGGTAGCCTCCAGATGTTTCGGAATCACGTTTTTCACCATGATATCGCCCTTGGTGGCTGCTGCGGCAAACATAAAGGTTCCTGCCTCGATCTGGTCCGGAATGATAGAGTACTCCGTGCGATGAAGCTTCTCCACTCCGCGGATACGGATCACATCGGTTCCTGCACCCTTGATGTTGGCTCCCATGCTGTTCAGGAAGTTTGCCACATCAACAACGTGAGGCTCACGAGCGGAGTTCTCGATGATCGTATAGCCCTCTGCCATGGAAGCTGCCATCATAATATTGATGGTCGCACCTACAGAAACGGTATCCAGGAAAATATGACTTCCTCTTAAACGCTCTGCCTTGGCAATGATAGATCCATGACAGATCTCCACCTCAGAGATTTAAAACCCTTCAGATGAAGGTCTATGGGACGGCTTCCGATATTGCAGCCGCCGGGAAGGGGAACTTCCGCTCTCTTATATTTACCCAGCAAGGCTCCCAGAAGATAATAAGACGCTCTGATCTTTTTGATATATTCATAATCGACACTGCAGTCACCGATCATAGATCCATTGATTGCAGCTTTATGACGGTCCAGTCTGTCCACCTTCGCGCCGATTCCGGCAATGGCCTCCAGAAGTACATTGATATCCTGAACATCAGGCAGGTTATCGATCACCACGGTCTCATCCGTCATGATCGCTGCTGCCAGGATGCCGAGCGCCGCGTTTTTCGCTCCGCCGATCTCTACCTCGCCAACTAACGGATTTCCACCTTTAATTATATATTGATCCATAAAGACACCTCAAATATTCTTTTTTATTCAGACTCAGGCAGCTTCACAATCCTGCCCTTTACCGATAAAAGCCACCGCATGCAAAGAAAATCTCTCCCGTAGGTTCAGGGCTTCTCTTCTCATCTTCGGTGGCACCATTGTCCTCGCTTACGCATCGAAACTAATGATTATTATAGTCTTTTTCGCCCTGTTTGTAAACAAAAATTAAGATTTCGGTAATTTTAGCTTGAAATCATAATATTTTCTTAAATTTTTAAGCCATTTTTATGCATATTATCCAATATTCAGGACATAATCAGGTGATTCCATGGATACATTTCCCTGCATGTTTATTTTTCGACCTATCTGATAAGTATCCGGCTCACTCCTTTTTCAGGGCCTCTGCCACCAGCTCCACCGTCTCCCGGATGCCCAGAGTTTCCTCATCCACGGTCAGCTGTGCATATTTTTCATAAAGCGGGGTACGCTCTTCGTAAAGCCCTTTTAAGGTCTGTCCTTCTTTCAGCACCACTCCCCTGTCTTTTAAATTTCCCAGGCGACGGACCAGAACGTCATAGGGAAGCTTCAGATAGACCACGGTACCAATCTCACTTAAATGTTCCATGGCCTCTTTTCCATAGATGACGCTGCCTCCTGTGGCAATGACGCTCCACTCCGGATTCAGTTCGCTGTTGATCTTATTTTCTACCTCCAGAAAGCCTTCGATTCCTCTTTCTGAGATAATCTCATGTAAAAGTTTTCCTTCCGCTTCCTGGATCACCAGATCGGAATCGATAAAACGGTAGCCGAGCACCTTCGCCAGGACTACGCCAACGGTACTTTTGCCGGATCCCGGCATTCCGATGAGAACAACATTTTTCATAAAGGCTCCTCCTTCTTTAGTTCCCGATGATACTTCCATCAGTGGCATTGATAGTCATGTAGCTGATTCTCGTCCCTTCTTCCACGCCATAGGCCTCCGCCACAGAGCCCGTGGCTGTCCCGATAAAACTCCAGGCAGGCACCAGAACGCCTGTATAGACCTCCACTCCGTTCTCTGTGGTAACGTTGCTGTCTTCCTGCAGAAGATCCTTGCTGATGACCCTCACATACCCCAGGCGCACCTCAGATATATTCAGATCTCCCGTAAGGACTCCAGCATCTATCGTCAGACTACCCTCCAGCATTTCCTCAAAAATCTGAGAAATTTCTGAAAAAGGCAGAAGGAACGCATAATCATCCTGCCAGTCCTCGATCTCAACCGGCGCCATCCAGTTGAAAGAGACAAGGCCGTTTTTTCCATAGACCACGTTAATATCTTCCTGGGGCCAGTTCATGAGACCGTCGTCCTGAATGTCACAATAGGTTGCTGTGGAAGTACGGATCACCGGCACGCCATCCACACTTCTGCAATAGGAAAAGCGCCTCACCGGCTCCTCATCCGTCTGCTGAACCATGGCATCCAGCTTGCTCCACCAGAAAAGCATCCCGTCTTTGCCCTCCCAGAGCTCTGTCTCCTCCAGTCCAAGCGTTCTCATCAGCTCGCTTCCCTGCTTCTGGAGATCCACCTCTGCCAGATTTTCCTCATGGATCCGGTTTACCCCATTCTGGGCTTCGTTCAGCTTTTCCGCATCCTGACTGGAAAAAACATCCGCATAAGGGAGGTACATCGTAAACTGCACCGGATTCAGTTCATCCATATAGTGCTGCATTGTGCAGGAAAAAAAGCCGTTATCCATCATGGCAAACCCCAGAAATTCACTTCTGCCTGCAAGGTCTTTCAGCTCCTTTCTCTCCCAGTTGGTTCCATCCGCTGTGCTCCAGGAAAGCTCCTCACAGAGCATGACGAGATTCTGGGTCATAAGCTGCTCTCTCCAGTCGCTTTCCTTCTCGGCCGTCTCTCCCAAGAGCTCCTGCAGTGTAGTAAAATCATCCTCCGTATTAAAATAGAAGGTTTTCTTTCCATCCAGGAAATCACAGAGAAGCTTCCAGGCATCCGCGTAGCTGTCCGGAGGCTTGGGTTTTACCATCTCTGTCTGGCCGGAATAGAGCTCCTCGTAGGTACTCCCTTCTGTAAAAGTTTCCACATTCTCACCAACAGGAACCTCCTGAACCTCCGCAGCCGCCTCGCCGGTCCCCATGGTAAACCCGACTTCCTTCTTCTGAAGACTTGCCTGGCTGGAAGCATTATAACCGTACTCCTCCTCGATCTCCGTCTCTTTGATTTCCGTATCATAGTCGAACCCCTGCCTGATCTCATAGAAAGCGCCGCCCTTCATGAGGGCTTTTTCCATGCGTTCCATCTCCTCACTGGAAAAATTCCGGCTTCTGATCTTTTTCAGCTGGATTCCTTCCACCTCCGGCACAATGACCCGCGCGTTGGCCAACAGGCGGAAATTGCTGAAATCTTTATCGCAGAGGTAACGCACGGGAGCCTGAACCTGCTCCTGCACGCTGCTCTCATCTCCCTGATTTAAAAGCACACTCTCCTGCTCTTTTTTCGGAACCACCACCTGAAGGCTGGAATTCCGGCTGCAGCCATTCAGCAAAAGACTCCCCAGAAGAAAACCTGTCAGCAAAATTCTCCCTTTTCTCATTCGTCCGTCTCCTCCTGAAATACCACGCTGATTTTCGTTCCCTGACCCACAACGCTCTCGATCACAAGGTTCGCCCTGTGAATCTCGGCGATTTTCTGGCAGAGCGCCAGACCCATGCCAATGCCTCCGGCCTTCCGGCTCCGGGATTTATCTACCATATAAAAGGCCTCCGTAATCCGCGGTATCTCTTCCTCCGGAATTCCTTTTCCGGAATCCCGGACCCAGATGCAGCCCTTTTCCCCGTGAAGCTCAATGACAGAGCCCGGCTTCGAGGCCTTGATGGCGTTGTCCAGAAGGTTCACCAGAAGGCTTTCCATCAGGTCCACATCCATCTCACACTCCCAGCTCTCGGAGGAAGCCAGAAGCTCCATCTGACTGTCCTGCATATGGTAGCGCTCCAGATCGGCCACCTCCCGGACCAGTCTGTCCACCGGGTAAGGTTCCTTGTGAATCCGGTCCTCGTCATAAAGACCGATGAGGGTCATCATTTTTCCAGAAAGACGCTCCAGACGACGGCATTCGGAATTGATGTGCTCCAGAGCTTTTTTCTGCTGCTCCTCGGAAATTTTCACATGGAGAAGCGTGTCGGAATAGCCGATAATCGAAGTCATGGGCGTCTTGAGCTCATGAGTCAGACTTCCCAGCAGCTGACGCCGCCGCTCGGAAACGGTCTCCAGCTCCTCCATCTGTTCCTCCATCTTGTCCGCCATCCGGTTGAAAGCCACGCTCACCTTGCCGATCTCGTCATTTCGACGAACCCGACAGCGCCGCTCCCAGTCACCCCGGCTGATGGCCCCCGCGGTGTTCTCAAGCTCCGTCAGCGGTTTTAAGACCATCCGCACGAGCCAGAATACAATATCCACAGCAAAAAAGATCACCACCAGATAGATCATGATGAAAAGCCACATCTGCTTTGTCATTTCCTCATAAATGCCGGAAATATCCTTCACAAGAATGAGCTGGAACTTGAGATTTTCCTTTTTCTCCGTCTTCAGCGTCTGCCCCATGACCAGAAGATGGCGGTTGTCCGTTTTCTGCAGGACATAGGCCGGATCCTGGTCATTAAACCGCGCATCCTCCCCACTCACCAGCGTATAGCCCGTGAGATTCACGACCTCCTGGCCGTTTTTCAGCAGAATGTAATCCGTCCCGCCGTATTTCTGCACGGTATAATTCAGAAAGGATTTCCTCGTCACCTCGCTGAAACGGGAGAGCGGATTGTTGTTGATCTCCTGGGCGATGACATAAGAATTGACCTTCATCTGCTGCTGGTAGCTGCTGACGGTCTGGTTCAGGTTGTACTTCCAGGTCTCGTACAGCATGCCGCCTCCGAAAATCCCCATGGCAATGAAAAGCACCACTGCCGTCAGAAGGGAAATTTTCTTCCATAACTTCATCCTTAATCCTCCAGACGGTATCCGATCTTGGGAATCGTCTTGATCACATCAAAAAGTTCCAGTTTTTTCCGAAGCTGGCCGATGTGGACGTCCACGGTCCTGGTCTCCCCGAGATAATCGCTTCCCCAGACCTGATTTAAGAGCTGTTCCCGGGTAAAAGCCATGTTTTTATTCTTCGCCAGCAGCACCAGAAGATCGTACTCCAGGGGTTTTAAGCTGACTTCCTGGCCGTTTTTTGTGACCTGATGCTCATTTAAGTTGATCTCGATATCACCCACAGTGATCCGGCTGATCTGCCGTCCGGTCCGCTCCAGCACTTTTTCAACGCGGACCAGAAGCTCCAGCACCTCGAAAGGCTTGACAATGTAATCCTCCGCTCCGGAACGAAGTCCCCGGATCTTCGAGCCCACGTCGCTTTTCGCCGTGAGATAGATCACTGGAATCTTCGCCTCCTTCATAAGGTCCATAAGCTCGAAGCCGTCTTTTCCCGGAAGCATCACGTCCAGAAGGGCCAGGTCGAAATTCCTGTCCGTTTTTAAGAGCTCTTCCACCTCGTTCCCGTCGAAAAGCGCCTCCGTATCGTACCCCGCCACTGTAAGATTCATGGAGATCAGCTCAGAAATGGCAGTATCATCCTCTATGACCAAAATTCTGTTTTTCAAAATATCCCTCTTTTCTATTTTTTCTCTTTCCAGCTTTTCAGCTCCTGATAGAGCCTTGCGATGGGAAGTCCCACCACATTGTTGTAGTCCCCCCGGATTCCTTTGACAAAAATCGCCGCTTTTCCCTGGATTCCGTAAGCCCCTGCCTTATCCATGGGCTCCCCGGTGGCGATGTAGTCACAGATCTCCCGCTCCGTCATCGGATAAAAGGAGACGTCCGTCCCCTCGGAAAACGTCCTGCTCTCCTGGGAAAAATGCCCGCTCTCCTTTTTGATGCGAATCAGGGTCACGCCGGTATACACCTGATGGGTTCTGCCGGAAAGCTCTTTCAGCATGGCTTCTGCACCTGCTTCCCCGGCGGGTTTTCCCAGCTTTTTCCCATCGATGGACACCATGGTATCGGCCCCGACGATCAGAACGGAATCCTCGGCAAAGCCCTGCGTTTTCACCAGTTCCGCCACGGCTCCCGCCTTTCTTTTGGAGAGCTCCTCCACCATTCGGTCCGGGGCCTCCACCTCGATGTTTTCATCTGCTTCACTTACAATCACTTCAAATCTAAACCCAGCCCGGGCCATAAGTTCCCGCCTTCTCGGAGAAGAAGAAGCAAGCACAATCTTTTCCATATATAGAATCTCCGTTTTCTCTTTTTTCGTTTCGACACCTGCGAATTGCTCTGCTGACAGGCAGCTCACGCAATTCTGGTTCGTCTTATTCTACCATGCCGCTTATTTTTTCACAAGGAAGATATTTGTATTTCCATGACGGACAACCCCCTCCTCATCGCCACAACAAAAATCCGGCTGCCGGAGTTTCTTGCTCCTGCAGCCGGAAAAAATATCTTTACGCTCTCCTGGAAATCTTCTTCCGAATCGTCTGGCGGTCGTAATTATTCATGCTCTTTCGCACCATCTCAGAATCCGTGGGACAGTCGTAAGTGAGGTTTCCGAAACGCTGCCGCCCCTCGCTTCCTTTTCCCAGAACCAGCACGACGGTCTTCTCCCCCGCGTCCTGAATTGCCCGGTGAATCGCCAGCGCCCGGTCCTCAATGCACTCGCAGGGACAGCCCACCATCTCCACATAATGACCGGTCTCCTCGGAAATCCTGGTCACAGATTCCGTCCCCGGATCATCCGTCGTGAGATAAACCCGGTTGGAAAAAAGCCCGGAAATCAGTCCCAGATCCCGCCGCCGGTTCAATGCTTTGTCTCCTGGACAGCCGAAGACCGTGTAGATCTCATAGCCCGGATATTCCTTGTATACAGAATCATAGAGCTTCTCGAAGCTCAGCCGGTTATGAGCGTAATCCACGATGGCCACCAGTTTCCGGTCGCGGCTCTCGAACTCTTCCATCCGTCCCTTCACCTGCACATTGGCCAGAGCCTCCTTCATGGAGTCCACATCCACCCCGTAGGCATAAGCCGCCGTGATGGCCGCCAGCGCATTTTCCACATTGAAAAGGCCGTGCATCCGGAGATTGAACTTCTCATGGAACCGGTCGCAGCGCACCCAGAAGGAAATCCTTCCCCCGTGCATCTCGATATCGTGTCCCCAGATATCCGGCGCTCCCGTGGTTCCGAAAGTCAGCACCTTCTCCGCAATCTGAGAGGCAGAAAGGATTCTCTCTTTCTCCGCGCTGTCCAGATTCACGCAGGCCACCTTCGTCTGCTTGAAAAGAGAAAGCTTCGAGGTAAAATAATCCTCGAAATTTTCATGCTCACAGGGACTGATGTGATCCTCGGAGATGTTGAGGAAGATCCCCACATCAAATTTCAGCCCCCGTACTCTCTTATATTTCAGCGCCTGGCTGGAGACCTCCATCGTCAGATAACGGATGCTCTCGTCCGCACAGTTCCGGATATGGCGGTGGATTTCCATAGCCTCCGGCGTAGTCATCTTCGCCGGTACCAGTTCTTTTCCGTCGTAGATATCCACGGAGGAAAGGATGCCTGTCTCCTTCCCCTGCTGCTTCTTCTCCCAGACATCCAGGATCGCCTTAATATAATAGGAAGTGGTCGTCTTTCCCTTGGTCCCCGTGACGCCGGTGAGATGAAGCGGCAGCGGCTCCGTCCGGTAGGAAATGGCCGCCAGCACCGGCATGGCCTTCCGGATATCTTTCACCTGAATCCAGGCGATCTCTTCCGAAAGCTCGTACCGCTTCTCGCTCACATAACAGATACAGCCCCGCTCCAGGGCCTCCTTTAAATACTCCACCCGGAAGTTTTTCCCTTTGCATACAAAGATTCCGCCGGAAACCACCTCCTTGGAATCAAAGGTCAGCCCCCTGACCTCCGTCTCTTCTTCTCCATCTATACAAAAAGCCGCCGTCATATCGGCGCTTTCCAATTTCTCCAGATATTCCTTCAACTGTTCCATTCTTTATCCTGCCCCTCATATATTTGTGTAACCGGTAATCCAGCGGAATTTCCTGTTACATGAAAAAGCAGCAGCTCTGACGCGAACTGCTGCCGTAAAGCCTAACAGAATTATAGCTGTTGTGGCTCACAAAAGTATACAAGGTTTTGTAATCAAAATGTAAATTTATTACCTCTGCAAAATGCTCCGGAGATCTTTTTCCCTGAGATTTCCCAGGTTTTCCAGGCCTGCGGGAGAATTGTATACATTCCCTTCTGCGGAAACCCGGTAAACCTCTGCCTTTTCAAAGGGCTGCCCTAAGAAATGTCCGCTTCTGGATAGTGTATACAATACCATATCGTGATAGTCCTTCCAGAGCTCCTTTAAGTTCTCCTTCACCTCTTCTTTTTCCTCTTCCGTCAGGCGAAGGCTTCCGTCCCAGGCCGGATTTCCCACGCCATGACCCGCGCCGTGGCCGTCTGCCTCATCCCGGACGAGATAGAGGACGCCGTTGCATTTTCTCCGGTTCAATCCATCCAGGAAGCCTCTGGTGAGAACGCGGTTTCTGTTCTCTCCTGTCAGGGTAACGCTGGTTCCATATACAATATCCCGACGGCTCAGAGCATCCATGGAATACATAAGGCTCTCATAAAGATAGGAACTCTTTCCCATTTTCTCCAGGTTGATATCCGAGCAGGCATCAAGACAGAGCATGGGAACCAGATTCCGGTGATCGCTGAAAAACTGATCATACTCTTCATTCAGAAGCGTTCCCTTCGTGAAAACCAGAAACCAGCTGTTCTGATACCGGGCCGCCCGCTCCAGGATCTCCCGCTCCATCAGCGGCTCTCCACCGGTGAGAAAGAAAAAGCGGATACCCAGCTTTTCCGCCTCCCGGAACAGAACATCCCACTCGTTTACCGTCATGAGCTCTTCCTGATGTTTCGTATGAATATAACCGTTCTCACACCCTGGACAGGACAGATTGCAATGGACCGAAATATCTGCCTGCAGAAATACCGGAACATGAATCCCGGCTTCTCTTGCCTTCAGACGCCTTCCGGCTGCCTGGGCCCCGGAAATTTTCAGGTATGAATAAAGATCAAAAATTTCTCTCATACAAAACACCCTCTTTCGCCTTTTTTCGACTGGTACTTTTTGCATTTATTATAGCTTATTTGTGAAAGATGTCCAGTATTTTTTAATTTTTCCGTCAAATCGACAAAAGCGGCTCATGTGTCTATGAACCGCCCTTGCATTTTAAGCTTATTTATTTTTCAGCGCTTCCATCTCTTCCTGCACCTGTTTCAGATTCTCACGGATGGACAGGCTCTGGGGACAGACTTTCTCGCATTTTCCACAGGCTTTGCACTTATCGGCCCGCTCTGCTTCCGGCAGATACTTGAAATAATTCTGTCTGGTGATCTCCTCATTTCCGTACATGGCAAGGTCGTTCCAGATCCGGAAGTTCTTCGGAATATTGACGCCATGCGGGCAGGGCATACAGTAAGCGCAGCCCGTACAGCCATTCTTCGTTCTGGCCTTGATGGTAGCGGCAACTCCCTCCACGATTTTCTCTTCCTTCTCAGTCAGAGGCTCAAAATTGCCGAAAGTTTTCAGGTTGTCCTCCACCTGCTCCATCGTGGACATACCGCTTAATACCACATGGACATCCGGATGGGATGCCACCCAGCGAAGGGCCCAGGAAGAAGTGCTGGCCTCCGGTCTTGCCTCCTTGAATGGAGCTTCTACTTCCTCGGGAAGAGCTGCCAGGGAACCGCCTTTGACCGGCTCCATGATTACCAAGGGAACACCCAGCTTCTCAGCCAGCGCATAGCCCTTATCGCCTGCCTGAATGTCACGGTCTATGTAGTTGTACTGGATCTGGCAGAAATCCCAGGGACGGCTCGTCAGAATCTCCTCAAAGACTTCATAATCATCGTGGAAGGAAAAGCCGATATAACGGATCTTTCCGGCCTCACGCATGGACTCCACGAAAGGAAGCACATCCAGCTCTTTTACCTTTTCCCAGGCTTCCTTGTCCAGGGCATGCAGAAGATAAAAATCCACATGATCCACAGCCAGGCGCTCCAGCTGCTCGTCAAAAATTCTCTTTACATCCTCTTTTTTCTCCAGCTTCCAGATCGGAAATTTTGTGGCCAGATAGAAGGAATCCCGGTCATATTTTTTCAGTACCTTACCCACAAAAGGCTCGCTGTCTCCATTGTGATACGGGTAAGCCGTATCGATATAGGTAACGCCGGCCTTGATGGCTGTATCCAGCATTTTCTCTGCTTCCGGCTCATCGATCTTTCCATCCGGCGTCTGTGGAAAACGCATGCATCCAAAACCTAAAAGTGACGTAGAAATCCCCAGTTTTTCAAATTTGCTGTACTTCATTTTTCTACCTCCATAGATGTGATCAGACTCTGTCTGTACTTATCAGTATAGCAGTTTTTTTCTCATTTGCAAGCGGGCACTCCGACCTTTCCTCGGCCCGGAAACCGTCTTTTTGTCCCTCCTTTCTTGCTTCTCCCCCATCAGGATGATATGATTAAAAAAAAGCCCATTCGGCAGAAAGAAGGTACCTATGAAAAAATTTCTGTTTTACATCTCCGCCCTCTCCCTTCTGGGCTCTCTTCCCGTCTCCGCCAATGATGAGACGGACGAAACCTGGGCTGTCTACTGGTATCTCTGCGGCAGCGACCTGGAAAGCCAGTACGGCTGTGCCACGGAGGATCTCTCCGAGATGCTGGAGGTCTCTCTCCCGGAAAATGTCACCGTTGTCGTTGAGACCGGCGGCGCCACGGAATGGCAGAATGAAACCGTCGATCCCTCTTGCCTGGAGCGCTATGTCTACCAGGACGAGGAGCTGAGTTTTGTGGATTCCGTCCCTTCCGCCAGCATGGGGGAGGCTTCCACCCTGGCCGATTTTCTTGACTTCTGCTCCACCAATTATCCCGCGGATCACACAGCTGTGATCTTCTGGGATCACGGTTCCGGCAGCGCTTCCGGCGTCTCCTTCGATGAGATCTACGATTACGACTCTCTGACCCTGGATGAGATCTACAACGCTTTTGCCTCCGTCTACGAGCTCTCAGAAGAAAATCCTCCTCTCGACCTCGTGGGCTTTGACGCCTGCCTCATGGCCACCGTTGACACAGCCTCCATGCTCTCCGACGTGGCTTCCTACATGGTTGCCAGCGAAGAGACCGAGCCCGGAAACGGCTGGTACTATACCGGCTGGCTGGGCGCTCTTGCCGAAGATCCTTCCATGGACGGTGCAACACTTGGTACCGCTATCTGCGATTCTTTCCAGGAGGGCTGTGAGATCTACGGAACAGACGATGAGATCACGCTCTCGGTCATCGATCTTTCCCGGATCAGCCCCCTTCTGGTGGCTTACGACAATCTCGGAAAGGAAGCCCTCTCCTACGCCTGCGCCGATCCGATCTTTTTCTCCGAGTTTGGCAGAAGCGCCCTCCAGTCGGAAAATTACGGCGGAAATACGGAGGATCAGGGCTACACCAATATGGTGGACTTAGGCGACCTGGTAAACAACAGCGCCGCACTTTTCACCGATACGGGCTCGGACGTGCTCTCCGCCCTGGAGGACTGCGTTGTATACAAGGTCAATGGCCCCTACCGTGAAAAATCCTCCGGCCTTTCCTGCTACTATTCCTACAGTGGAAATACCGACGATTTCATTCAGTACGCTTCCGTCGGCGCCAGCGACGCTTTCCGCTATCTCTACAGCTACGAGCTCAGCGGCAGCCTCGATGAGGATGGCATCGCCTATGTAAGCGAGATGGGCTACGGGGAACTCCCGGAAATCCCCTCCCTGGCCGAAGATGGCTCCGGCGATTATCCCCTCACTTTAAATGACGAGGGCTATGCAGTCATGGAACTGGATGCAGACACGGCCAACCTCTTAAAGGGCGTCTATTTCCAGCTGGCCTACATGGATGTGGAGGACGATATTCTTCTCTATCTCGGCCGTGACAACGATATTGACATGGACTGGGAAAACGGCGTCTTCACTGACAATTTCCGCGGCGTCTGGGGCTCCATTGACGGCAATCTCTGCTACATGGAGATCGTCTATGAGGGCGACGATTACAATCTCTACAGCGTTCCCGTGAAGCTCAACGGCGAGGACTACCATCTCCGGGTCGTTTACGATTATAGTGCGGAGGAATTTACCATCCTCGGCGCCAGAAAAGGCATCGATGACAACGGCATGTCCGACCGGAATCTGATTCAGCTTCAGCCCGGCGATGAGATCACCACGATCCATTACGCCTCCACGATCTCCGGGGATGACGATTTTACCCCGGTGGAAATCGACACCTTCACCGTCACTGAGAATACAACCTTTGAGGAGACCGAGATGGGCGACGGCCAGTTCCTCATGCTTTTCGAAATGGTGGACCTGAAAAATGAATCCGTCTACTCCGATCCGATCATCTTCACCGTCACCGACGGCGAGATTGAAGCGGAACTGTAATTCGAGCCCCTTTTGCAGGCAGCTGCTTTCTTTTCCGGAAGCGGCTGCCTGTTTCTCTTTGTTATGCCTTGCAATCCTATTTGCTTCATGATACACTGGGCGTGCTGCTTTTTACAGTATTTTTATCAGAAGGAGAATATCTATGACTTCAACCGCATCAGCCAAAAAGGATTCTGCCGGAGGCCTTTTTGCCAGATATGTCTCCCAGAATATCCTGGGAATGCTCGGATTATCTGCCTATGTGCTGGCAGATACTTTTTTCATCTCCCTGGCCCAGGGTGCGGACGGTATCACCGCCCTGAACCTGGTTCTGCCTCTCTACAGCCTGATCTTCGCTATCGGATCGATGATCGGCGTAGGTTCCGCCACCCGTTTTAAAATTTATCGCGCCAGAGGAGATCAGGAAGCGGATTACTATTTTTCCAACGCCATCATTTTTGCCGTGATCTTCGGCCTGATCTTTTCTCTCGCCGGCCTCTTTTTCCCGGGCCCCATCGTAAGGCTTCTGGGAGGCACGGAGGACATTGTGGCCATTGGTATACCGTATACAAGAATTTTTATGCTTTTCGGACCCTTTTTCATGATGAACTACATCTGCAATGCCTTCGTCCGGAACGACGGAAATCCGTCCCTTGCCATGACAGCCACTTTTTCCAGCAGTATCTTCAATATCGTCATGGACTATGTTCTGATGTTCCCACTGAAAATGGGAATGCCCGGCGCGGCTCTGGCCACTGCCTTCTCTCCCATCGTGGGAATCGGTATCTGCTGTATCCATTTTTTTTCCAAAAAGAACTCCGTCCGTTTCCGTCTGCAGCTTCCTTCGCTTCGACGTCTCGGCCGGGCCTGCCAGCTGGGTGTAGCGGCTTTTATGGGTGAGATTTCCTCCGGTGTGACCACCATGGTCTTCAATTTCCTGATTCTCGGGCTCACCGGAAATACCGGCATCGCTGCCTATGGCGTCGTCGCCAACGTGGCTCTGGTGGCCACAGCGGTCTTCAACGGTATCTCCCAGGGGTCCCAGCCCCTTCTCAGTGATTATTATGGAAAAAATGACGACAAATCCGTACAGAAGATTCTCCGCCTTTCCATCATCACCGGAATCGCCGCGGCTGTCCTCATCATCCTTGTCACAAACCTGATTCCGGATGTAATTGTCGCCGTCTTCAACAACGAGAACAACGCAGAAATGGCTTCCTATGCGGTCTTCGGCGTCCAGCTCTATTTCACTGGCTTTCTCTTCGCCGGCTTTAACATCATCGGCACTGGTTTCTTAAGCGCCACGGAAAGTGCTGCCTGGGCCTTCATCACCTCTGTGCTCCGTGGTTTTGTGGCCATCAGCCTCTGTGCACTGCTCCTCTCCGCCCTCTTTGGCATGACCGGCGTCTGGCTGGCCTTCCCGGTGGCCGAGTTCATCACCTCCGTTCTCATGGTGATCGCCATCGCGCAGAACGTCCGGAAAATGCGGACTAAATAAGATTGCAATTAAAAACGCAGACTTCTCTTTTTATCGAGAATCTGCGTTTTTTTGCGAGCACAAGCCAAGTAGCCATGTTTACCGTCTGCGGGGCCGTCTTTTAAAAAGCCCTGCAAACAGAAGAGCCAGAACCAGGACTCCCAGAGAAATCGCGAACCAGATGAGATTCGCAGAAATGCCGGTCGAGGTCTCTTCCCCCATACCGCCTGGCATGTTGCCGGGAACAAAATTGTCATTCCCGTTTCCGTTACCATTGCCGCCCATGGGCTCACCCCCGTTCTGATCAAAGTTTCCCGGGGCAGCGGGCATGTTGGCGTTGTCCTGAGAGGTGGTCTGAGTGGAAGTGGACTCAGATTCAGATTCAGACTCCTGCGTCGTGGTCTTCTTGCCTGCCACTTCCTGATCCGCCGTCTGGTCCGAAGTGTTTTCCGGCACAGTATCCTGCTCTAAGGTCTGCTCTGAAGCAGTTTGTGGCAGTGACTCTTGAATCATCTGATGCTCCACAGCTTTTGTCTCTGCTTCTGTCTCCTCTGTTGTTGTGCCTGCTTTCGTTTCCTGCATTTTTGTATCTTCTTTCACATCTGCACTGTCTTTTTCCGCTGTACCCGCTACCGTCTGCATCAGCGCAGTTTCCGTACTGACATTGTTTTCTTCAGTTACTTCCGTTTCTGCAGCTTCTGCATTTTCCGTCTCTTTATTTTCTTCTGATTTGCTTTCACTCTTCTGGTCCGTACTGCCCGGCGTTCCACCACCAGGCATCTGCACCATATTGCCCGGTGCTCCGCCCTCGCCCATATCCGGCATCTCACCCTTTTTCCTGTCCGGCGGGCCTCCCTGCGGCATGTTATCAGGCATTTCCCCGTCTCCCGTACCCGCAAAAGCTTCTCTGGCGTCATCGCCTCCCGGAGCGCCGCCTCCATTGTTCATGGTGCCCATAACGCTTAAGTCCACGTCAGAAGCATCAATGAGCGTCGTCGCACTCCTCTGCTCCTCCTCCGTAGTGGGAATCATACCATTCAGCTGACCCTCAATGGATTCCCCGCGAAGCTTCACCACCGTACAAAGCATCTCAGCCGCTGCCTCATACTCCTCATAGGTATAGAACGCTGTCGAATCACTCTCCACGAGAGAGTCGATCCGGCTTCTGGTCCGGTTATAAAAAGTCTCAAACCCACCGCCATTGATATACTCATCCACCAGCTGCTGAAGGCAGGAAAGATATTTCTCATGATACTCCTCATTTTCCATCAGAGTATCAAAGAACGTAGTCCCTGAAAAAGCATTGTCGATGGGACTGTTTATCACAGAGGAAGCATCATTTCCCATTCCCATGCCACCAAAAGCCAGATTGTAATCCCAGGGGATCAGATTCAGCTTTCCGCCGGACTCATAGAGATAATAATTGTGCGCCATATTTCCGGAAAGGCTGTCATCAGTGGTCGATTCTGTTGCTTCTCAAGTCGTAAAGCACATCTTTGAGCTTGCGGCAGAGGGCTTGACACCTCCGGCAATTGCAAGACAGCTAACGGAGGAAAAGGTGCTTATCCCATCGGCGTACACCCTCCAAT
>OLPT01001260.1_pt1 | contig 15831 bp, 10 predicted proteins | sample 1673051 | NCBI WGS metagenome assembly OLPT01 (sample SAMEA3136750, study PRJEB25190) | human gut metagenome | biome: human gut; feature: human-associated habitat; material: faeces | place: Austria | collected 2013
ACATGCCATTCGTACAGTTAGTAGACGAAAAAGGTGATATGGGAGAGACTACACCATTTGCCGGTATTTTCGTAAAGAAAGCAGATCCGGAAGTATTAAAAGATTTGGATGAGAGAAAACTTCTCTTCGACGCGCCGAAGTTTGAACACAGCTATCCACACTGCTGGAGATGTGATACACCACTGATTTACTACGCTCGTGAGTCATGGTTCATCAAGATGACAGAAGTTAAAAACGATTTGATCGCCAACAACAACACGATCAACTGGATCCCGGAAAGCATCGGAAAAGGACGTTTCGGCGACTGGCTGGAAAACGTTCAGGACTGGGGTATCAGCCGTAACCGCTACTGGGGAACTCCGTTAAATATCTGGGAGTGCGAGTGCGGATGCCAGCATTCAATCGGAAGTATTGAAGAACTGAAATCTATGTCCGACAACTGTCCGGATGAGATCGAATTACACCGTCCATATATCGACAATGTAACGATCAAGTGTCCGAAGTGCGGCAAGCCAATGCACCGCGTACCGGAAGTTATCGACTGCTGGTTTGACAGTGGATCTATGCCGTTTGCACAGTACCACTATCCATTTGAAAATCAGGATCTGTTCGAGAAGCATTTCCCGGCAGACTTTATTTCCGAGGCAGTAGACCAGACACGTGGATGGTTCTATTCCTTACTGGCTATTTCCACATTGATTTTCAACAAAGCTCCGTATAAGAATGTTATCGTTCTGGGACATGTACAGGATGAGAATGGACAGAAGATGAGTAAATCCAAGGGAAATGCAGTTGATCCGTTTGATGCACTGGAGAAATACGGAGCAGATGCGATCCGCTGGTATTTCTATGTAAACAGTGCACCGTGGCTGCCGAACCGTTTCCATGGAAAAGCTGTTGTAGAAGGACAGAGAAAATTCATGGGAACTCTGTGGAATACTTATGCGTTTTTCGTACTGTATGCAAATATTGATAATTTCGATGCAACAAAATATGTACTGGAATATGATAAATTATCCGTTATGGATAAATGGTTATTATCCAAATTAAATACACTGATCAAAGACGTAGATGATCATCTTGCAAATTACAGAATCCCGGAAGCAGCAAGAGCACTTCAGGAATTTGTAGATGATATGAGTAACTGGTATGTAAGAAGAAGCCGTGAGCGTTTCTGGGCAAAAGGAATGGAGCAGGATAAGATCAATGCTTACATGACTCTGTACACAGCGCTTGTTGAAGTGAGCAAGGTTGCTGCACCGATGATTCCGTTCATGACAGAAGATATTTACCAGAACCTCGTAAGAAGCCTGGATGAGAGCGCACCGGAGAGTATCCACCTGTGCGATTATCCGACTGTAAATGAGGAGCACATTGACAAAGAACTGGAAGATAACATGGAGAAACTTCTGAAACTGGTTGTTATGGGACGTGCCTGCAGAAATACTGCAAATATCAAAAACCGTCAGCCGATTGGAAAAATGTATGTGAAAGCTGATTTTGAACTTCCGGAGTTCTATCAGGAGATTATCGAAGACGAATTGAATGTAAAAACTATGGAATTTACACAAGAAGTTCGTGATTTCACCTCCTATTCTTTCAAACCTCAGCTAAAGACGGTAGGTCCAAAATATGGTAAAATGTTAGGTGGAATCAAAGCTGCACTTGGCTCATTAGACGGAAACGCAGCAATGGATGAGCTGAATGCAACCGATTCTTTAAAACTGGATATCAATGGACAGGAGATTACTTTATTCCGCGAGGATCTTCTGATTGACACTGCACAGATGGAAGGCTATGTATCTGAAAATGATAACGGAATTACCGTTGTTCTGGACACGAACCTGACAGAAGAACTTCTGACAGAAGGATTTGTACGTGAGATCATCAGCAAAGTACAGACGATGCGTAAAGAAGCCGGATTTGAAGTTATGGATCAGATTGCGATCACATACGAGGGAACCGAGAAGGCTGAGAAGATTTTCGCGGAGCATGCAGATGAGATCGCCGGAGAGACTCTGGGCATAAGCGCAGTGAAACAGACACCGTCAGGATATGTGAAAGAATGGAAGATCAACGGAGAGAATGTAACACTCGGCGTGGAAAAACAGTAATCTGTGCCCCTCCGTAAAGAAAGGAATGTGAAAATGATCAATCCAAGATTTGAAAAACAGGCGTTTAAAAAAGAAGTTAAAAATAATGTAAAAACCCTGTTTCGTAAGACAATTGAAGAAGCAACCCCGCAGCAGTTATTCCAGGCAGTCTCTTATGCTGTAAAAGAAGCGATTATCGATGACTGGATCGCGACTCAGGAACAGTATGAGAAAGATGATCCGAAGATGGTTTATTACATGTCTATGGAATTTCTGATGGGACGTGCGCTTGGAAATAACCTGATCAATATGACCGCTTACAAAGAGGTGAAGGAAGCTTTAGATGAGCTTGGCATCGATCTTAATGCAATCGAGGACCAGGAGCCGGATCCGGCTCTTGGTAACGGCGGTCTTGGAAGACTGGCAGCTTGTTTTTTAGACTCGCTTGCAACACTGGGATATGCAGCTTACGGCTGTGGAATCCGCTACCGCTATGGTATGTTCAAGCAGAAGATTGAGGACGGCTATCAGGTAGAGACTCCGGATAACTGGTTAAAAGACGGAAACCCGTTTGAACTGAAACGTCCGGAGTATGCCAAAGAAGTACGTTTTGGCGGAAACATCCGTGTAGAGTATGACGAGCATGGAAAGACACATTTTGTACAGGAAAATTACGAATCTGTACTGGCTGTTCCGTATGATTATCCGATTGTCGGATACAACAACCATATCGTCAATACTTTACGAATCTGGGATGCAGAGCCAATCGTAGACTTCCAGTTAGATTCCTTTGACCGTGGAGATTATCACAAAGCGGTTGAGCAGCAGAACCTTGCGAAGAATATCGTAGAAGTGCTGTATCCGAACGATAATCACTACGCAGGAAAAGAACTGCGTCTGAAACAGCAGTATTTCTTCGTATCTGCAAGCTTACAGGCAGCAATTGCTAAATTTAAGAAAAAACATACAGATTTACATGAACTGCCGGAGAAGATTACAATTCAGATGAACGATACACATCCGACTGTAGCAGTTGCAGAGTTAATGCGAATCCTTCTGGATGAAGAAAATATGGAATGGAACGATGCATGGGAGATTACAACAAAGACCTGTGCTTACACAAACCATACGATCATGGCAGAAGCGCTGGAGAAATGGCCGATCGACCTGTTCTCAAAACTGCTTCCTAGAGTTTACCAGATCATTCAGGAGATCGACCGTCGTTTCGTAATCCAGGTACGTGAGATGTATCCAGGAAATGAAGAAAAAGTTGCAAAAATGCAGATTTTAAGAGACGGACAGGTAAAGATGGCACATCTGGCAATCGTTGCAGGATATTCTGTCAATGGTGTTGCGCGCCTGCATACAGAGATCCTGAAAAAACAGGAGCTGCGTGATTTCTACGAGATGATGCCGGAGAAATTTAACAACAAGACAAACGGTATCACACAGAGACGTTTTCTGATGCACGGAAATCCGCTGCTTGCAGACTGGGTAACAGAAAAACTCGGAACAAAGGACTGGATCACAGATTTGCCGAAGATGTCCGGACTGAAAAAATGGCTGGATGACGAGGAAGCTCTGAAAGAGTTTATGTCTATCAAATATGAAAATAAAGTACGTCTTGCAAAATACATCAAGGAGCATAACGGTATCGAAGTAGATCCGACATCTATTTTCGATGTGCAGGTAAAACGTCTGCATGAGTACAAACGTCAGCTTCTTAACATTTTACACGTCATGTACTTATACAATCAGATTAAAGAGCATCCGGAGAAGAGCTTCTATCCAAGAACATTTATCTTTGGAGCGAAGGCTTCCGCAGGTTATATCCGTGCAAAACAGATCATTAAGCTGATCAACTCCGTAGCAGATGTTGTAAATAATGACCGCAGTATTAACGGTAAATTGAAAGTTGTATTTATCGAAGATTACCGTGTATCTAATGCTGAGTGGATTTTTGCGGCAGCAGATGTCAGCGAACAGATTTCTACAGCATCCAAGGAAGCATCCGGAACCGGTAACATGAAATTTATGTTAAATGGTGCCGCAACTCTGGGAACGATGGATGGAGCAAATGTGGAAATTGTAGAAGAAGTCGGAGCGGATAATGCATTTATCTTTGGTCTGAGTTCTGATGAAGTTATTAACTATGAGCAGAATGGTGGATACGATTCACGCCAGATCTACAACAGCGATCCAGAACTCAAACGAGTGGTTGACCAGCTGGTAGACGGTACTTATGCACAGGGTGATACAGAGATGTATCGCGATCTTTACAACTCACTGTTAATGCCACAGGGAAATAATCAGGCAGATGTATATTTCATCCTGAAAGATTTCCGCTCTTATGCCGAGGCACAGGAGAAAGTAGAGGCAGCTTACAGAGATAAAGACAGATGGGCTAAGATGGTTCTGTTAAATACAGCATCCTGCGGTAAGTTCTCATCAGACAGAACGATTCAGGAATATGTAGATGATATCTGGAAACTGGACAAAGAGACAATTTCAGAAGAAATTTACGAATAAAATTTGCAAATAAATTTGTGAATAAGCAGACAAGTCCTTCCATACAGTGTATGGGAGGGCTTTTTGTATGCATAGATATTTGAAAAAAGCAGTGTGTTATCTGGCGATACTGATCTGTGTGCCGTATTTTGTGACAGCATTTTTAAATGGCTCCGGGCGGGGAGGAAGCGTGGAAGTGGATGAGACGTATGTGCGGGTGGAGAGTAGTGAGTCGGGAGATGGCTCGGGAAATGGTGCAGATATAGCAGATGGGGATGAGAATGGCGGTGGCTCGAAAAATAGAGATGGTTCGGGAGGTAGAGATGTGGATGACGATAGTGTGAAGAACAGTGGATCAAAAGAGAAAAATGGAAATAATAGTAATTTGAGAGGTAGTAAGAAAATTATAGAAATGCCCTTAGAAGATTACGGAATTAGTGTCATGGCGAAAGAAATGCCCGGCTCGTATAAAAAAGAAGCATGGAAAGCGCAGGCAGTACTTGTGCGTACCGCAATCTGCAAGAGAATGAACCACGACGGAAGTGATACTGTACTTGAGCAGAGCTATCTGACCGATGCACAGAAAAAACAGTTGTGGGGAAGCAATAAATATTATTCCTACTATAATAAATTAAAAAAAGCGTGGGAGGAGACGGATGGCGAGATCCTGACATGGAAAGGAAAACCGGCGTATGCACCATTTTGCAGGCTGACAAACGGAAGTACAAGGGATGCAATAGAGTCGCTGGGTGAAGAATATCCTTATCTCAAAAAAGTGACCTGTCCGAAAGATCTGGAAAATGAATGGCAGATCCAGACAACAATGGAGAAAAAATTAGATGCAAAAGTGACTGCACTCGATAGCGCCGGATATGTGAAAAAAGTGCGGGTTGGGGAAGAAATAATGAGCGGTGAAGCGTTCCGGGAGAAATATCATTTGGCGTCGTCGAGTTTTATTTTACAAAAATACGATGGAAAACTGCGCATTATCACATGCGGTGTCGGACATGGATACGGAATGAGCCAGTACACGGCAAATGAAATGGCGAAAAAGGGGAAAACTTATAAGGAGATACTCGGTTATTTTTATAAAAAGACGAAAATCCGGGAGGTTGCGGAGATCGTACAGGGGGAAGGAGGACGTAAAAATCCGGTAGGAAAGTAGACGATAATATAAAATTTAGAAAATGAATAAACTATGTGAATAAGGTTACCATGCGCTGGCAAAAATAAAGTCAGAGGTGGTGATTAGATGAATCAAGAGCAAAAAAAGAGACCAGGGCCGAAAAAAAGAAAACGAGGGCCTGCCGTTGCAGCCGTTTTGTGCTTTGTGGTAGCTATCGCAATAGTAGGAACATATACATTTAAAGACTACAAACAGGCGCAGAAAGAACAGTTGCAGGCAAAAATGGAACAAGAGAAGAAAGAAGCCGGAACGGACAAGATTGTGAACGAACCAGAAAAGAGTGCAGAAGAAAAAGGCGAAGGAAACACACCATTAGACAACGTTCCGAATACAGAAGAACCGGATAATAACGATGAAAATACAGGAGCCGGAGAAAGTACATCTGATAATGAAAATGATTCAGATGGAACAACAGCCGGAGAAACACAAACAACCGGAAGTCGGGCAATATCAGGATTTGACGGGAAGAGTGAACTGCTCTGGCCGGTAGACGGCAGCATCCTGATGAACTACAGCATGGATAAAACCGTGTACTTTAAGACATTGGATCAGTACAAATACAATCCGGCAGTTATTTTCTCCGCAGAAGTCGGAGATCAAGTCATAGCAGCAACAACAGGCGTCGTAAAATCGATTGACAAAACTGCACAGACCGGAACAACCGTAACCGTTGATATTGGTAACGGCTATGAGCTGATTTATGGACAACTCAAGGAAGTGCCGGTGAAGACCGGGCAGTCGGTTACGGCAAAAACAACACTCGGTTATGTTAGTGAACCGACCAAATACTACAGCGCAGAAGGCAGCAATGTTTATTTTGAAATGCGGAAAAATGGGCAGCCGGTTAATCCGATTGAGTTCTTAGTCGAATAGGGGACGGGGATTTTCTAGAAAATCCCCGTCCCCTATTCGAAAGTCCCTGTCCCTTTTTCGTAACTGGACGGGATATCGTGGATAAGTTATACTGTGATGTAGATAAGATGTGGAAAGATGTGTGGAAAATGAATTATACATATATTTTAAAATGTGCGGATGGCACGTTATACACAGGCTGGACGAATGATGTGGAAAAGCGTGTGAAAATGCATAACGAAGGAAAGGGCGCCAAGTACACGAAGTACCGGCGCCCAGTTGAGCTGGTTTATTATGAGACATTCCAGACAAAATCTGAAGCTATGCGACGGGAGTATGAGATCAAACAACTGCCGCGGAAGAAGAAAGAGCTTCTGCTCGCTACATTTCAATTAACGGAGAACAAAGTTGTACATAACGATGAAGTGGCAGAAGCTTCCACCCATAACGAATAAGTGGAAGATCTCATGACTTCCGAAATTCTTATGACGGCGGTTGAAAATCGGCAGTTTCAGTGCGTAGATCACGCCGCCGACAGTGTAAATGATACCACCTGCAAGGAGCCATCCGAAAGCTGCCTGTGACATGGAGTTAAGAAGTTGTGTAAATGCAAGTACGCAGGTCCAGCCCATGCCGATATACAGAACGGAAGATACCCACTTCGGGCAGTTGATCCAGAAAGCCTTGATGATGATTCCGGCGATCGCAATACCCCACACAATAGAGAGCAAAATGATTCCGGTTTTGCCACCAAGCACGAGCAGACAGATCGGAGTGTAGCTTCCGGCGATCAGGACACTAATCATCATATGGTCGATTTTTTTCAAAATTTTATTAATCCGCGGCGTGCGGTTAAATGTATGGTATGTGGTGCTGGCTGCATAGAGCAGAATCAGGCTGACCGCATAAATCGCAATGGAAATAATATAAATGCGGGAAGGCTCTCTTGCTGCTTTGATCAGAAGTGGAATAGCTGCAAAAATTGCCATTAACATTCCGATAAAATGAGTGATCGCACTTCCTGGATCTTTGATATATTTTTGTATTGTATCTGACATAAATACCGCCTCCTAGAAATCGATAGTTCGACACGTAGTATTAAATACTACATCTATTTATATCCATATTATATCTCAAAAAATAAAAAAAGCAACCCCTGAAACAAAAAAATTTGAAAATCAAAGTATTTGGTGACTATTATGTGTTTTTCATATATAGAAAAATAAATATTTGTATAGCTACTTTTTAACATATCAATATGAAAAGAAGCTTTTCTAATAGGGGTGATGATTCTTGTATTTACAATATAAGATAGCGGTCAGCGTGCTGGCGCTGGTCGCAAGAATTCCGGCACCGGTAATGGCAGCAGGATTGACACTTCCGTACTGACTGCGGTATGCAATAATATTTACTGGAATCAGCTGTAGTGATGAAATGTTCAGAATGAGAAAATTACACATTTCTTTGCTCGCAGTGCCTGGAGGAAGCACCGGACCGGGAGCTTTTCCAGACCGCCGTTCCTTTTCCAAATCTGAAAGTGCCTGCATGGCATTTAATCCGGCAGGAGTCGCAGCCCATCCAAGCCCTAATATGTTGGCAATAATATTTGTAGAAATATGTGGTATTGCTTTATGGGAAGAGGGTAGTTCTGGAAATAAAAAATGTAGGAAGGGCAAAAGTTTCGCAGAAAGTTTCCGGATCATGCCTGCTTCCTGGGCGATTTCCATCATTCCGGTCCAAAAAGCCATAACTCCTGAAATTGTGATGCAAAGCGTCACTGCTTCTTTAGAAGAATCCAGCGCCGCTTTTGTTATTTCCGGAATCTGCCCGGTGAATGCGGCGAAGAAAACACCTGCAATGATCATGCCTGCCCAGAGAAGATTTAACATAGGATACCTCGAAAGCATTTTTTATTACAAACTTAAATTATTTTATGAAAGAAAGGAAAAAGTTATGCTTAAGATAAAGGAGATATTTGCAACAAAGTGTGCATAGAATAAAAAAATATTCCGGAATTAAAAAATAAGAATTTATAAAGAAAAACAGCCATACAGTAATAGTATAGAAATATTGGTATAGGATTAGGGGAGTAAAAAAGGAACGATATGCAAGTATCATAGCTGTTGTTTTTTGACATTTTCATTAGAAAGAACAAAAATATATGCTAAATGGAGAATCTGGAAATGAAATGGTTTCTTATCGTGTCGGATCTGCTGATTCCGATGATCATTCTTGGAATTTTATGCTATGGAATCCTGCAGCAGGTTGCGGTTTATGATGTATTTGTAAAAGGCGCGAAAAGCGGTTTTCTGACTGTGGCGAAAATCATACCGACAATGGTAGGGCTTATGGTGGCAGTCGGAATCTTGAGGGCTTCAGGCTTGCTGACTTGTCTGTCGGAAGAAATCGGAAAGTTTACAAAATGGATTGGCTTTCCGGGCGAATTGGTGCCGCTTACAGTTGTAAAGATGTTTTCTTCTTCGGCAGCAACCGGTTTGCTATTAGATATTTATAAGGAATTTGGGACAGATTCGAGAAACGGATTAATTGCGTCCATCAGCATGGCAAGTACCGAAACGATTTTCTATACAATGAGTGTGTATTATATGACAGCAAAAGTTACAAAGACGAGGTACACACTGACTGGTGCATTGCTTGCAACTTTCGCCGGGCTTGCAGCAAGTGTGATACTTGCGGGAGCGATGTTGTGATTATTGCCAGAGACGAGATACGCTTTTTCGTATCTCGCTCTGATTAGCGGCCGTCAAATGCACCTGCATAAATGCGTGCATTTTCCTCGTAGCTATAACAAAATCCGACCTGGAAATTCCAGACCGGATCATATAGTAAAATTGATTTTAAGTTAAATACAAAATAAATATGAAACAGATAGCTATTTAGTATCTTTATTTTTACGATCGCTCTTATCTTTTGGATTCTTCATGATCCAGAAAGCGCCAATAATGCCGACAATATAAAGGATGCTTAAAAGGATTGTCGGATTGTCTTTTAAAAGATAAGTAACTGCAATGACAGCGGCAAGTGAAAGTAAAAGCTGAACCAGTGTGAAAATGCGTTTTTCGCGTTTTTCTTTTGCCTGTTGTAAAAGTTCCATGCGATGCTGTTCTAACCGGAGATATTCCATCAGATCCTCGTCTTTGATGTGGGAAAGAATCCACTGATCTCTGGAAAAATTATCGGAAGGATCGTCAATCGTACGATAATGAGCTGATCCGGTAGAGTCTGCATTTATAGAGTCTGCATTTATAGAGTCTGCATTTGTAGAGTCTGCATTTGTAGAGTCTGCATTTGTAGAGTCTGCATTTGCAGAGTTTGCATTTACAGAATCATTTTTCATGGAATCTGTCTTAACGGAATCTGAATTTTCAGCAGCAGAAGTTTTCTCCTCAGTTTCTTTTGTAGCATTTTCATTTCCTGTATTTTTCTCAAAAGGAGTTACCACATTTTCAGTGGTGTTATTCTTTTGCTCTTCGGTTGTTTTTTTCATGATTGTTTCAGCCATGTCTGTTCCTCCATTTTATAACGTACGTGGCAGGTCTCAAAGTGTGTCATCCGTCTCTGAACAAGTTCAGACGGATACCGCCTTTTGCACACTTATATATAATCCCATCGGATTGCTGCGTACTGCGTACTCTCGCAATTCGCCCCCGCTATTCGCATATCGTGGAGCTTACGCTCCTCTTACATGCTCATAACGTGGCAGGTCTCAAAGTGTGTCATCCGTCTCCGAACAAGTTCAGACGGATACCGCCTTTTGCACACTTATATATAATCCCATCGGATTGCTGCGTACTGCGTACTCTCGCAATTCGCCCCCGCTATTCGCATATCGTGGAGCTTACGCTCCTCTTACATGCTCATAACGTGGCAGGTCTTAAAGTGTGTCATCCGTCTCTGAACAAGTTCAGACGGATGACACACTTTTATCCCTTGGTATTATATACATTATGACAGGAAAAATAGAACATTGCAATGGAAGCCGGAAACATTTATACTAAATGATGGATTTTAGTTGTTGTTTGCAGATGGTTTGTGGGCAATAACGGATTTGGATTATAAAATGGAGAAAACAGATGCAATTAAGAAATGAAATCCCGGACACGTTCTGGAGTTTATTCCGTTCGGTGAACCGGGACATTTATATTGAAGCACTGTTGTGCATCAATGAAGAATATCAATATAATAATTATTTCCTGACGAGGGAAGTGTGTATCCAAGTGCTGGGGGACATGAATGCGAGAAAGCGGTTCAAGCTCCAGTGGGAGGAAAATGAGACAGAGTTCGACATGCTGGAGACGCCATCGTCGAGGATTCTGAACTGGCTTTTGAAGACCGGATGGCTGAAGCGGATTGAAGATTATCAAACGCTTGTTACGAACATTGTCATTCCGGATTATTCGGCTGTTTTTATTGAGGCGTTTGAGCGGCTGTCTTCAGAAGATATGCAGGACACGGAAATCTATATCCAGAATGTGTATGCGACATTATTTTCTTTTAAGAACGACAGCAGGGCGAACCTCGGAATGCTGCGGACGGCGCTTGTTAACACGAAGCGGCTGAATAAAGCATTGCAGGATATGCTTCATAATATGGATAAATTTTTTGCAAGACTTCTGGAGCAGAATAATTATGAAGATCTGCTGCGGGAACATCTGGATGGATATGTGGAAGAAATCGTACAGAAGAAATACCACATTTTGAAAACATCGGATAACTTCTATATTTATAAGATGGATATTAAAAAATGTCTGCGCGACATGCGGGAAGATGAAGAATGGATAGAAGAGATTCGTACCCGGGCGGCGCAGATGGGTGATACGAAAGATGATGTGTTGGATCTTCTGGATCAGATCGAGCGTGGATTTGATGACATTGAGCACCGGATCGCCAATATGGATAAAGAGCATGCGAAATATGTGCGTGCGACAGTGACGAGACTTAACTATCTGTTAAGTGGTGAGACGGATACGAAAGGTCTGGTCGTGCAGCTCTTGAACCGCATGTCCCAAACGGAGGATGCGCAGGAACAGGATGCGATGATCCGTGAAACCGGGGAGCGGATGAATCTCTCGCTTTTGGAAATTCTTTCGGAGAAATCGCTGTATAAGAGACGAAGACCAAGAACGGATTTTATCAGTAAAATGGCGCCGGATCAGGCATTGCCGGATCTTGATAAAGATGATGTACTCAAGCTAAACCGGATTCAGATGCGCTACAGCAGAAGCCAGATTGAGGAATTTATTGAGTCTTATATGGACGGAGAAGTAATGGACGCTTCCAAGATTTCGCTGATGGATGAAGAGGCGTTTGAGAAATTGATTCTTGCTTACGATTACAGTACAAGAAAGAACAGTAAATATATGGTGCTGGAGGAAGAACCGGATCAGATTGAAAATGGTTCTTATAAATATCCGGCACTCAAATTTGTAAGGAGACGCTTATGATCGAATATTTTGAACAGCTTTCGCAGGAAGAGCAGGAAGAAATAACAGAAGTTATCCAGATCCTGTACCGACAGACCTTCGTTCTGGAGCGGAAGTTTGATAAAAGACAGGGACGCATGGTTCCGGTGAGAGAATATCGTGTGTTGAGCAAACATCTGGAATTTATCCGTGCCTACTTCAAAGTGGCAGGAATTACTTTGCGGGAAAATGCGCATATGGGTGTGATTTACATTCAGGGCGAACAGCTCTGGGGTGAAAAATTATCGCGGCTTGCGACGATTTATCTGCTTGTTCTGAAACTGATTTACGATGAGCAGATGGAGACGGTTTCTTCGAGCAGCCACATTGTGACAACCGTTGGCGCATTAAACGGTAAAGCCGGCGAGTTCCGCGTGCTACGCGGTCTGCCGTCACCGACCGAAATGCGCAGAACGATTGCACTTTTAAAAAAATACCAGATCATAGAACCGCTTGATGTTCTGGAAGAATTAAACGAAGAGACGAGACTGGTCATTTACCCATGCATTCATACGGTACTTCTGGGCGATGACCTGCGGGCATTATTAGAGACATTCAGTGAGGAGGATACTATTGGAGACGAAACAACCATTCAAAATACTGTCGAAGATCTGTCTGAATAACTGGCATTACATTGATCAGAAAATACTGACATTCAGTGAAGGAATCAATTTCTTCACCGGACATTCGGGAAGTGGAAAATCAACCGTGATTGACGCGATGCAGATTGTATTATATGCAAATACAGACGGACGTGGATTTTTTAATAAAGCGGCAGCAGATGATTCCGACCGTTCCCTCATTGAATATTTGCGTGGAATGGTCAACATTAACGAACACAATGAATTTCAGTATCTGAGAAATCAGAATTTTTCCAGCACGATCGTACTGGAATTAGAGCAGAGTGATACAAAAGAAAAGCAGTGTATCGGCGTTGTGTTTGACGTAGATACGGCGACAAATGATATCAGCAGACTGTTTTTCTGGCACATGGGAGGTCTTCTGGAAAATAATTACCGTACCACATCCAGATGCCTGACGACGATGGAAATGCGTGAATATTTACAGCGTTCTTTCTCGGCGGAGCAGTTTTACTGTGGACCGAGCAATGAGAGATTCCGCCGCCAGATGTACGATATTTATCTTGGCGGACTGGATGCGGAGAAATTCCCACGACTTTTCAAACGTGCGATTCCATTTAAAATGAATATTAAACTGGAAGATTTTGTGAAAGAATATATTTGCATGGAGCAGGATATTCATATAGAAGACTTGCAGGAAAGCGTTATGCAGTATGCGAGAATGCGAAGCAAGATTGAGGAGACATTGAACGAAATTCAAAAGTTGCAGGATATCCATGGCAGATATGAAGCATTTCAGGAGAAAGAAAAAGAAGTTCTTTTATGTACTTATCAGATCGACCGCCTGGAAATGCTGAAGCTGGAAGGACAGATCCAGGCCTGCATGGATAAGGAAAAAGTGCGCAAAGAAGGCACCGGTGAGCAGGAAGCAATTTTATCGTTGCTTAAGAAAGAAGAAGTTGAACTGCAGAAACAGTATGAAGAGATTATTTTAAGAATTGCGAACAGCGGATATGCAAATCTGGAAGCTGAACTTGCGGCGGTAAATGAGACACTGGAACATTTACAGACAAGCCAGGGAAAATGGCAGCAGATCAGTGAACGGCTGGAAGCATGGAAAGAGCAGGATGTGGTTTCCAACCAGATGCTCTGGGACATGGAAAAGTTTACAAAAGGAACGATTATGGCAGAAGAGCTGGAGCGTCTGCAGGAGAGCTTTGGCGAAGTCCGCGAGGAACTGGAAGAGCAGAGACAGGAAGCACAGATGTCGCTCCGCAAAGTGAAGAAAGAAGAGAAAGAGGCAAGAGAAGAGTTAAAAGAGCTGAAACAGGGAAAGAAAGCTTATCCGAAAGAGCTGGAGGAAGCAAGATATGAGTTGCGTAACCGCCTACATGAGAAGTGCGGAAAGTTTGTAAATGTGCAGATCCTTGCCGACCTTCTCGATGTGAAAGACGAGACATGGCACAACGCTGTCGAAGGTTATCTTGGCAACAACAAGATGCTTCTGATCGTGGAACCGAAGTATGCAAAAGAAGCGATGGAACTGTATGAACAGATGGATCGGAAGAAATACCACCGCGTGTCCATTCTCGATACAGAAAAAGTGGTGGCAGGCGCAGGCAAGGATGGCTATGCGGTCAAAGATAACGGACTTGCAAAAGAAGTGAAAGCGAAAGAAGCATATGTGCAGGATTATATTGATTTCTTCCTTGGAAATGTAGAAAAATGTGATTCCGTAGAACAGCTCCGTAACTGCAAGATCGGTGTGACACCGGACTGTGTATTGTATCATAGTTTCCGTTTGCAGCATATGAATCCGGATCAGTACACAAGAAGAGCGTACATCGGTGAGACGAGTATGCGTCAGCGTGTCCGCCAGCTGGAAGAGCGCTGTGAGAAACTGGTAGAAGAACGCATGCCGCTGCAGGAATTATTAGAAGAGATCAAGAAAACATTGCAGCTTGAAATGCTGTCCCAGCCGGCAGAAGAATATCTTACTTTGCAGGCAGATGCAGAGAAGATTACAGAGCGTGAGAAACGGAAAAGTCAGCTTGTAAAACAGATGCAGCAAATGAAAGAAGCGTCTGTGGATGCTTGGGAGCAGGAAAAAGAAGACATCCGTAAGAAACAGGATGCAAAGAAGGCACAGATCACGGAAGTGCAGGAAGCAATCTGGAAGCAGACGCAGGAAATGCAGCAATTGCAGGAAGAACGTCTTCATGCGGAAGAAGCGCTGCTTGTGCAGAAACAGAAAATGGAACAGAGCAAATGGGATGACGCTTACGAACGGGAATTTCAGGAATATCTTGCAGGCAGACGCTCGGAAAATTATGAATATTTACAGAAACAGAAGATTGCTTCACGGTATCCGAAGATGGATGAGCGGGAAGAGGCTTATCAGAAGCTGGTAGAAGAAAGAAGTACTTATCTCAGAAGTTATGCGAATCGGACATTTTCTGCGACAAACAGAGACAATGAAGCATATGACAGACTGCTGGATGAGCTGCAGTGTGAAGAATTAGAGACATTTAAGGACGCAGCAAAAGATCAGGCAAGGGCAGCAGTAGAGCATTTCAAAGACGATTTTATTTTCAAAATCCGCAGTGCCATAAGAGAAGCTTATCAAAGACAGGATGAGCTGAACCGCATTATCAGTAAGCTTGATTTCGGTAAAGATAAATACCAGTTTGTCATTACGAAGAACAAAGGACCGGACGGAAAATATTATAAAATGTTCATGGATGATTCGCTCCAGATCCATCCGGCGTCACTGGATGACGGTATGGAAAATCAGATGAATCTTTTCACGATGGAGCATGAGGAGCAGTACGCGGATCTGATGGATGAGTTGATCAGTATTTTCCTGCCACCGGAGAATGCAACACCGGAAGAGCTGGAAGAAGCGAAGAAAAATATGGACAAATATGCAGATTACAGAACGTATTTATCCTTCGATATGCAGCAGATCGTGCATGGCGAAAAAGACATGAAAATCGGTTTGAGCAAAATGATCAAGAAAAATTCCGGCGGAGAAGGGCAGAACCCGCTGTATGTGGCACTTCTTGCCAGCTTTGCACAGATTTACCGGATTAACCTGTCTCCGAAAATGCACCGCAACCCGACAATCC
>OLPT01001272.1_pt1 | contig 15700 bp, 12 predicted proteins | sample 1673051 | NCBI WGS metagenome assembly OLPT01 (sample SAMEA3136750, study PRJEB25190) | human gut metagenome | biome: human gut; feature: human-associated habitat; material: faeces | place: Austria | collected 2013
GCAACGCACGGAACAATCCGTAGGCATCATAGTTGGGGCTTTTGCCCCCAACATCATATATAAATAATACTAGGATTATGCAAGATTGTACAATAAAGAAATGATATCTGTGAGGGAAAGATGAAAGAATTATTTACACGATGGGGAAGAAATCTAGATTCTGAACATGTTTTACAGGAATATCCAAGACCAATTATGATGAGAGAAACGCATTATGAAATTTTAAATGGCTGGTGGGAATATGCCTTTACACAGAATCAGAAGAAACCAAAGCAATATGATGGAAAAATATTAGTCCCGTTTTCACCAGAGAGTGTTTTATCAGGGGTATCCAGGCAGTTAATGCCGAATGAATATTTGTGGTACAGAACAAAGATAAAGTGTCAGGAATGGGATAATAAGGCATTACAAGAACGACTATTATTACATTTTGGAGCAGTAGATCAAAGTTGTAAAATCTGGATGAATGGACACTTTGTAGTAAGTCATGTGGGTGGTTATCTGCCATTTTCCTGCGATATTTCGGAGTATGTTCATAGTGGAGAGAATGAATTGGTAATTATGGTACAGGATCTGTCAGATACATCGTATCATGCAAAGGGCAAACAAAAATTGAAACGTGGAGGGATGTATTATACTGCTCAAAGTGGAATATGGCAGACTGTGTGGATGGAATATGTTCCGCAAGACCGGATAAAAAATGTAGAAACTAAATATATAAAAACTGAAAAACAAAAAGAAAAGTCAACTTTAAATAATTGCGTAAATGCATCGGAGAAGGTAAAAATATATATTCAGACAGTCTCAGAACAGAAAGATTTGACTGTACAAATAGATATTAGATTCCCGAAGATATATGCGAATGCGGAAGATAATGTAACGGATTTTATTGCATTATCACACACGATACCTGATGTGCAAAAATCAATATCAGGAAGAGCAAATACATGGATAGAGGTAGAAATTCAAAATGCAAAATACTGGTCTTGTGAAACTCCATATTTGTATTATTTTCATGTATCATTGATTGAATGTGAGGATGAGACAGATAAGACAGATAAGAAGCACGTTTTAGATGAAGTGGAAAGTTATTTTGCGATTCGTGATTTTACAATTCAACAGGATGAAGACCATATTCCGCGCATTTATTTGAATAAGAAGAAGTGCTTTTTGAAAGGAGTTCTGGATCAAGGCTATTGGCCGGATGGTCTTTATACAGAACCTTCAGAAGAAGCATGGATCTTTGATATTCTGGAAATGAAAAAAATAGGATTTAATATGGTCAGAAAGCATATTAAAATAGAACCGCAACGCTGGTATTATCATTGTGACCGACTTGGAGTGATTGTGTGGCAGGATATGGTAAATGGAGGAGAAAAGTATCAGAGTTGGTTCGTCACGTATCTGGCAACGGTGCTGTCTGGATTGGGGATTACAGTAAAAGATCATTATTCCAGATTATTTGCAAGACGAAGTCAGAAAGGAAGAATTGAATTTATCAACGAAGTAAAAGAAACGATTCAGTTACTAAAAAAACATCCGAGTATATGCACATGGGTCATTTTTAATGAAGGATGGGGACAATTTGCTACACAACGAATCACGGATATGGTGAGAAAGATAGATTCAGAACATTTGATAGATTCAGCAAGTGGTTGGTTTGATCAGGGAACAGGAGATTTTCAAAGTATACATAATTATTTCTTCCCTTTAAAAGTTAAACCGGAAGACGTCAGAGCAGCCGTATTGAGCGAATACGGAGGTTTTACATTAGAAGTAGAAGAACATACTGCATCAGAAAAGAAATATGGTTATGGAGGGTATAAAACGAAGACAGAGTATCAGAAGGTCTATCGTCAACTAGAATATAAAATAAAAAAATTAGAAGAACAGGGATTATGTGGATGTGTGTATACACAATGGAGTGATATAGAAGATGAGATTAATGGAATCTATACATATGACCGTGAAGTAAATAAATTGAGTTAGAGTAGAAAAAACGATTCTTGATGATCGCACTGCGGCGGATAAGAAGTATGTTGCATACTGCGACCCGCCGCAGGCGGAGAATCTAGAAAGCGAGATTCTTTTTAGATCAGGTGTGTACTTTCCAATTTTTCTGTAAATGCATCATTTAACTTGATGACTGGTTTCCTGAGGATCAGACCGAGCAACAATGCCGGAATCAGGAAGAGTGCTAATTTTCCAAGTTCAATCCAGTAGTTCATATTATAGAAACCGGCGATGCATTCACGCATAGCGTTCATGCTGTGTACAAATGGAAGTAAAGGATATACTTTCCGGAAAAATTCCGGCGCACACTGGATTGGGAAAGTTCCACCGCTTCCGGCTACCTGCATGACCATCAGCACAACTGCGATTGCTTTACCGATATCTCCAAAGGAAACAGTCAAAGCGTAAATAATGTTTACATATACAAGACTGCTAAAGCATCCTGCCAGTACAAATAATACAGGATGTTCACATTGGATGCCCAGGAAATAAAGATCGCCAAGACAGATCAATGCGCTCTGTAAAAATCCTATACAAAGGAGAAGAAGAATGCGTCCAATATATAACTGGTGTTCTTTCGGATTATTTAATTTGTGTTTTAAGTTGTCTGAAACATTTACTTTTAACATGGCAGCCATTACAACTGCGCCGACCCAAATCGCGAGTGTTGAGTAGAATGGAGCCATAGCAGATCCATAGTTCTCGATAGGGTAAATATGTGTTTCATTAAGCTTGACCGGTGATGCAAGGAATGAACCAATTGCCTCCGGATCCTCAGAGAGAAGGCTGGTCAGTAATTGAATGCCGTTGTCATCGGAAGATAGCATTGCAGTTGCTGCATTAGACATTTTACCGGATGCTTCATTTAAAAGAGAAGCGGAATCTGATAAAGCTTTCTGTACCTCTGTGAGATTTCCGGCTGCAGAGCCTGTCACCCCGGAAATGTCTTTCAGACTGTTATCTAACTGTCCAAGCAGTGAAGTAATAGAGCTGCCTGTGCTAGTCAGATCATTTGCCAGATCATCCAGACTACCCTTAACATTGTTTTCATAATCTTTTTTCACAGTACTGATTGAAGAATTACTCTGAGCGATCAAGCTGTCAATATTGTTCTTTAATTCGGTTGCATTTGCAGTTGCGGAAGTAATACCAGTAGCTGCATCGTTAATGGCATCACGGATTGCTTCTTGAGAAGCTTTCGCTTTCTGAATATTGCCGATTGCCTGCATAAGCATACCTTTTAAATGAGGCTCAGTAATAGAGTCAGCAATTTGGCTCAGAGAGTTTTCCAGTGACTGGTAACCATCTATCAGATTCTGCACACGTCCACTTACGGCAGTCAGTGCATTTGCACAAGCCTGTGCGTCTGAATTATAGGAATCCAGTGCATTTCCGACACAGGTGGATACCGCACTGTAGAAGGAAGCGCTCTGTGAAAGTGCCTGGTTGATGGAATCTGTTGTTCCTGTTAAAGCTGAATTCAGGGAATCAATACCATTTCCAGCCACGCCCAGAGCATTTACACTGGCTTTTGTACCGGAACCGGACTGACTTAAGAATTCTGTAGTGGTATTCAACATAATTGCCGCAGAATTTGCCATATCGGAAAATGCCTGTACAGTGCCGGCGGCAGAGGATAAGTCTGTTGAAATCTGCGCCAGTGCGGCTGAGAGGTTGTCGGCGATTGTCTGATCATCGGTCTCGTCAGCAACGTTATTAACAAGCTGAAAGGCTTCTAATGCGGTCTGGGATACCGTCTGTACAAATGTATCATTAATTTGCTGCTGTACGGCATTTGCGCCTTTTACGGTGACTTTCGGGGCAATTGCGTTTTCCTTTTCATTGATATAATATTTGATTTCAGGATGTGTTACATTGGATGTGAAAATACTCATCATGTCTTTACTGAAATCTTTTGGGATTACGATTGCCGCATAATATTTTCCGGATTTTACTCCTTCTTTCGCTTTCTTAGCACTTGTAAATGTCCAGTCAAGCTGCGAGTTACCTCTAAGAGTTGTTAGAACCTGATCTCCAAGGTTAAGGTTTACTGAGAGAAGTTCACCGCTATAACCTTCATCAGAGCTTGCTACAGCAACTTTTAAGTTTCCTGTATTTCCGTATGGATCCCAGCTTGCAGCGATATTGAACCACGCGTAAAGAGTCGGAATAACAGTGATTCCCATAATAACGATCATGGCAATGACATTTTTATGGATTTTCTTTAAATCATACTTAAAAATGCGAAGAATATTTTTCATGATTATTCCTCCTCCTTTCCGTGAAATCTTTTTACCATTTCATCAAAAGACATTCCAGCCAGCTGTTGCTGCTCGGCGAGTCTTGTGTGAATGAATTCTACAATAATAAGCCATGTTGCGATGGCGATGATAGATATGATCCAAAGAACCAAAAATACAATTTTCGATTCCAGACTGAACATCAGTATCAGGAAGATTAACGGAATAATAGTAATCGCAAGGAAACCATAGCGAATCATTTTCCGATAATTCTGTTCAAAATTCTGAGCTTTCTCAGCGGTCTGTGTACGTAAATCTTCCTGAGACAGAGAAGCCTTTAAAAGCATGGATAACTGAGTGCTCTTGCTTAATTGCTCATCTGGTTCTTCACAGACCATAAATTCTGTTTCAGACAGCTTCAGGTCGAACAGGCGGTTCAGTCCGGCCAGAAGAGGTCTTATTCCAAGTCCGATCAAAAGCGCAATCGGAACATAGCAGAGCAAGGTTAAAAGGTTGTGGATATAAACACTTCCATACATGCCTGCAATTGCTTCACGCATAGCAGCAACTCCATAAGTGAATGGAAGAAGCGGGTGTATTTTCTGGAAAAATGCCGGTGTCATTTCAATCGGATAGGTTCCGGAAGATCCTGGAATCTGAAGAATGACAAAGATTACACATAACGCTTTTCCAATATGCTTAAATGTCAGTGACAGAGCATAAATAATGTTGACATATACAAAGGAGCATACAAGCCCGGTCAGTACCAGCGCAAATGGGTGACGGCACTGAACGCCTGGAAGAAATACGTCTCCGACACATACAATCAGTCCCTGGACAAGACCTAGCAGCATGTATAAAAGCCAGCGCCCCAAATACATATTTGTGGCACTGTAAGAACGCATGGATCTGTCACGGTCTACTTCCATTTTGAAGATAGCAATCAGGACGATTCCTCCAACCCAGATTGCCAGGTTCGAATAGAATGGTGTCATGGAAGAACCGTAGTTTTTAACAGAATAGTAAGTTTCTGTATTCACATTTACTGGAGATGATACGAATTCAGCAATCGTATCGGAATCAATGCCTTCTAAAGAGGTAAGCTTCTGGAATGTCTCAGAACTTGTAATCGCATTGATGTCGGTACGGACGTTGTCCAGTCGGTTGATTACGGCATTCAGAGAGGACTGTGTTCCATTCAGTACGTTGTTCAGTTCTGTGAGGCTTGTGCCAAGCTGTGTCAGAATACTGTTTAACTGCTCAGTGGTAGCAGGTACACCGTTCAGTATTCCGTTCAGTTCACCTGTCAGACTGGAAAAAATATCCATAGTCTGATTTAACTGTGGAAATACGTTCTCATCAAGAGAGGTACGAAGACTCTGAATACCACTTAAGTTTGCTTTGTTGATTGTTTCCAACTGTGAAAGTGTATTGGTTGTTGTGGAAAGTGCGTTGCTAATACCATCGTTTCCGGCAGTCAGGCTGCTGATCAACTGCTGATTGCTCTGGTTCTGCTCAGAAAGTTTTGCGAGAGCAGAGTTGATTGTATTGGACTGTGCCGGTAATTGTGAAGCAAGCTGCTGCAGTGTTGCAATAATTTCACCGTTTTTGGTATTGACTTCCTGGGCATTATTCAAAGCATTTCCCACTTTCTGATTAATATCAGAAGCCTGGCCAGACAGCTTGCCGAATCCTTCAGAAGCCTGGCCATAAGCCTGTTCAATAATACTTAGACCATTTGAAATAGACTGGGATAATGCGGAAGTGAAGTCTCCGGTAGCTATTCGTGTCTCCTTTAATACGCTGTCTGCATCGGAAAGTGCATTTGCACCGGAAGTTGCTGCGTCGCCTAAAGCAGATGTGGCACTTTTTGCGTTATCGATCAAAGTCTGTGTACCACCGACACTGGAATTGAAGGAATCCAGAATCTTTTGGTACTCGGCAATATTATCATTTACTTTGTCAAGCATTGACACAAGATCAGAATTGACAGTATCGATAGTACCGGCCAGGTCAGTAACAGACTGCTTTAATACATTTGAAACCGATTCAGATGCAATGGATGAAAAGGTATTGTTGATTTGAAGCTGGATTGTGCTGGCACCACTGTCTGTGATTTTTGGTGCAATTGCATTGATTTTTTCATTAAGATAATAATCCAGTTTCGGAGTCTCCATCTTGCCGGAGAGGATACTCAGAAGAGAACTGCTAAAATCTTCCGGAATTACGATTGCCGCGTAATATTTTCCGGATTTGACTCCTTCAACAGCATTTTCTTCATTCGTAAAAGTCCATCCGAGTTGATCATTTTCTTTTAAATTTTTAATAATTTCATTCCCGGCATTGATTGTAAGATCATTGCTTGTTGCATCTTTGTCGTTATTGGCAACGGCTACTTTAATGCCGGAGGTGTTGCTGTATGGGTCAATATTGGCTGCAATATTGAACCAGGCATACAGAGAGGGGATAATACATACGCCGATCATGACCAGCACGGCAGCAGGACTGCGAAGCAGACGTTTCATGTCCCGGCGGAAAATCCGAAATGCGTTCCTCATAAGTAAAATGCTCCTTTTGTGTAAATATTTTTCTAGTAATAGATACGATGTTGATTATCTTATCAAAAAGTATTATATTAAGGAAGAAAGTGATTTACAACCGTTAAAAGGTTAAAAAGTGCTGATTAATAGACAGAAAATATTAAAAATGTTGCATTATATCAATATGTTATAAAAATTTAACATTATAATGAAAGAAAGAGCAGGAAACATATGCAGAAGAAGACAGACCGTCGGGTCCGCAAGACAAAGACCCAGCTTAGAAATGGGCTCGCCATGCTTATGAAGGAGAAAAGTGTAGGTGAGATTACAGTAAAAGAATTGGTAGATCAGGTAGATATTAACAGATCTACTTTTTATTTGCATTATCCAGATATATCTGGGCTGTTGTATGAGATTGAGAATGATCTGGCAGAGGAGATGGAACGTGCGATCAGAGAGCATCCAATTGAAAAGCGAGAGGATAATGGATTTTATTTTCTTCAGGACATATTTCAAGTGTTAGACAACAATCGAGAGATTGTTTCTGCTTTGGTCGGACCTTACGGAGATATGCGATTTATTCAGAAAGTGGAAGTTATTCTGGCAAGAAACAGCAGGGAAGTGTTAGAGCAGATGTTTCCGGAAAAAAGTGATCAGATGGATTACTTTTATGCATATTGCCTGAATGGCTGTCTTGGATTTGTAAAGACCTGGCTTGCCGATAAAAAGTCCTGTACACCAGAGTTCGCAGCAGATTTTATCTATCGAATGGTGGTCAGTTCTATGCGTGCTTTTTGTGAAACTCGTGAGGAAGTGTAGGAGTATACAATGTACTCTTAGTGAAATGTAACAAAAGAGCTTTCCCTATTTTGGTACATTCTTTTATTGACGGGAAAGTGTCAAAAGGATATAATTGAACTATCAAATGTAAGAGCTTACAAGGACGGTAAATGCCTTACGATTTTTTTTAAATTTAAAATGTAAGCGTTTACAATTCGTAAAGCATTTCAGTTCGAAAAGTTCTTCGTTGCGTTAGGAAGATGGCTGAAACAGGGGATTAGGAAAGCACAGGTTATCAGTCAGAGATCCTAGTTACAACAAAATATAGAAAGTGAGGACAAGCAATGAAAAAGAGGTTATTAGCAGTATTACTGACAGCAGCTATGGTACTCGGAATGACAGCTTGCGGATCTAAATCCAATAGCGGAAGCTCAGACAAAAAAGAAGAAGCTCAGTCAACCGATGATATCAAAGAGTGCACAATCAAGTTCCAGTATTGGGCAGATAACACAGATTATTCTTCCCTGATGCAGGACATCATCAAGAAGTTCAACGAGGAGAATGAGTACGGAATCACTGTTGAAGGTGAAGAAGTTCCTTGGGATGGTGGAGGATATTCCAACACACTGTTCAACGCAGCTATGGGTGGTGGAGCACCGGATGTAGCAACCTTTAAGCTTTCCGCAACACCGATGTTCACAAACAATAACCTGCTTGCAGACTTAACACCTTATGTTGATGCATGGGATAAGAAAGATGACATTTCTGACAACATCTACGACGTAATGAAAAAGGCAGGCGGATCTGACGATTCACTCTATCTGATGCCATGGAACATTCAGGTACTCTATGTATACTACAGACCATCAATCTTCAAAGAGGCTGGTATCACAGAGACACCTAAGACATACGATGAGTTCCTTGAAGACATTAAGAAATGTACAATGGATACAAATGGTGATGGAAAGACAGACGTATACGGATTTGGTATGCGTGGTGCTTCCGGTGGACAGGAGCCATGGGGAAGTTTCATCTATGGTGAAGGTGGAAGCTTTGATGATCTGACATCTGATGCATCTGTACAGGGTATGCAGGACTTCATCGATCTGTATAAGAACGGATATGTTCCGGAGTCAGCTACGAACGATGGATTCAACGAGACAGTTGCTAACTTCAAGTCTGGAAAGACAGCTATGTTCATACATCATATTGGATCTTCTAAAGGTATGGTAGAAGAACTTGGTGATGATGTTGATGCATTCATCATTCCAAAAGGAAAAGGACAGTGGACATCCATGGGAGATACAGAGACTGTAATGTTCGATTCTTGCGAGAACAAAGCAGCAGCATTTGAGTGGATGAAATATCTTGCAACAGAAGAAGGACAGGAAATGTGGTGTGAAGGAACAGGACAGGTTCCAGTAAGCCAGACTGTTCAGCAGGAAGATTACTTCCAGAATGACAAATTCATGAAAGTATCTATGGAAGGTGTCGATATCGCGGGTACAGTTCCGGTAAAAGATACAACAACTGAGTGGATCACGAACTGGCCGGCAACAATTTCCCAGGCTCTGACAGGCGAGATTACAGCTAAAGAGTGTATGGATAAGCTGGACAAAGCTCTTAACGAGTAGAACTAGATTTTGTAACAACTAGATAATAATTGATTTATGAAACTGCCTTGTCAGGCAACTGGCAGGGCAGTATGATTGAAAGGGAAAGAACACGATGGTAAAAAAGAAAAGTATCTATCCATATTTATTGGTAGCACCTGCTCTGATTATCATTTTGTGCGTAGTATTCATTCCGGTTATTAATGCGATTGGAATGAGTTTCCAGAGTTATGATTTGAGAAGACCGAATGACATTGCGTTTGTCGGACTTGCAAATTACATCGCGGCATTTAAAGATGAGCTGTTCTGGAAAGCACTTTGGAAGACGATTCTCTGGGTGGTATTTGGCGTTGGATTTCAGTTTGTATTTGGTTTTATACTGGCGTTGCTTCTTAACAAGAAGTTCAGAGGCCGCGGAGTTGTTCGTGCAGTCAGCCTGATTCCATGGGTCACACCTGGTATTTTGATCGGTCTTATGTGGAGATGGATGTATGACGGTAACTATGGTGTACTCAATGACATTCTTCAAAAATTACACATAATTAATAAGAGCATACCATTTTTAGCACAGACGAATACAGCATTTCCGGCAGTTGTAGTAACGATTATCTGGCAGGGAATTCCATTCTTTGCACTGATGATTCTTGCAGGACTGCAGGGAATTCCAGGAGAACTTTATGAAGCAGCCGACATGGATGGCGCGACAGGATTCCAGAAGTTATTTAAGATTACAATTCCAAGTATTAAGAATACAATCTTTATCACAGGACTTCTGAGAATTATCTGGGTTGCAAACTCAGTCGATGTTATCTTTAACATGACGGAAGGCGGACCGGCTTATGCAACACAGACACTGAGTGTATATGTATTTAATAAAGCTCAGGCGTTGAACTTAGGATACTCATCAGCAATGGCAATCTTACTGGCACTTGTACTTTGCCTGGTTGCAGTTCCGTATTTGATCTTTACATTTAGAGAGGAGGATAAGTAGTATGAAGAGGGAATCATTCTTAAAGAGATTTTTAACATTATATCTTCCACTGATCGTAATATTACTTTTCATCCTGTTCCCGTTTTATTGGACATTTATTACATCTATAAAACCGGACACAGAGTTATACGGAGCAGTTACATACTGGCCAAGACAAGTTCAATGGGAGAACTACACGAAACTGTTTACTACAACAGTAAATTTCCTGGCTGCCATGAAGAATAGCTTTATTGTTGCGGCAGTAACAACAGTTGTTTCTCTGACAGCATCAACATTAGCATCATATGCGTTTTCAAGATACAGATTTGCAGGACGTAGAGCGATGATGGCATTGTTTTTAAGCAATAATATGTTCCCTACGGTATTGCTTTTAATCCCATTATACTCTATAATGAGAAATCTGGGGTTACTTTATACTCCATGGGCTCTTGTACTCGCATATACAACGTTCACACTTCCATTTTCTGTATGGTTGCTGAATGGATTTTTTAACGACTTGCCACTATCACTTGAAGAAGCAGCATTGGTTGATGGATGTAATAGAAGGATGGCATTTTTCAAGATCATTTTACCTATATTAGGTCCTTGCCTTGTTGCCACCGGTGTATATATCTTCATGACATCATGGAACGAGTATACATTTGCGGTAATGTTTACGAACAATGCGACAAGAACAATACCTGTAGCACTGAAGAGTCTGATCGGTCAGCTTGGAGTTGACTGGGGTCTGTTAACAGCAGGTGGAATTATTACAATCATTCCAGTATGTATCATGTTCTTCTTTGCACAGAAGAGATTAGTTGAGGGATTAACAGCAGGAGCTGTTAAAGGTTAATATAAGGAGGAAGAAAAATGAATTACGAGAAAAAAGCAAAGGAATTGCGCCAAGAGATATTGAAGAGTTTATTTGCCTGCCAGTCAGGTCATCCGGGCGGATCATTATCATGTGTTGAGATTCTTATGGCTCTCTACTATGATGAGATGAAGAATCTTGATCCTAAGGATCCTAAGAAAGCAGACAGAGACCGTCTCGTATTAAGTAAGGGACATGCTTGCCCTACATTATATGCAATCCTGGCAGATCTGGGATATTTCCCGAAAGAGGATCTGGCACACCTTCGTCAGATTGACAGCCATCTTCAGGGACATCCGGACTGCAACAAGACTCCAGGTGTTGATATGAACACAGGATCTCTTGGACAGGGAATGTCTCTGGCAACAGGACTTGCTCTTGCAGCTAAGCATGCAAAAGCTGACTACAAAGTATATGCAGTAGTTGGTGATGGCGAGTGTCAGGAAGGTATTGTATGGGAGGCAGCTATGGCAGCAGCTCATTACAAACTTGATAACCTTTGCGTTTTACTTGACTATAACGGACTTCAGATTGATGGAACTAACGATCAGGTTATGGGACTTGGAAACATCGTTGAGAAGTTTAAAGCCTTCGGTTTCGAATGCTTTGAAGTAGATGGACATAACATCGAAGAAATTGACAAAGCAATTGAGGCTCCAGTATCTGGTAAGCCAAAATTCATTTGCTGCCACACAATCAAAGGTAAAGGTGTATCCTTCATGGAGAATCAGGTAGGATGGCACGGAAGACCGTTGAAACCAGAAGAGTTCGAGACAGCTATGAAAGAATTGGAGGCGTAAGAAGATGGGAAAATCATTAAGAGTTGCTTACGGAGAAGCATTAGTTAAATTAGGACAGAAGAACGATAAGATCGTTGCATTAGATGCAGACCTTGCACATGCAACAATGTCAGCTACATTTGCTGAGGCATTTCCAGATCGTTTCTTTAACGCAGGAATTGCAGAGTGTAATATGATGGGTATGGCAGCTGGATTTGCTCATACAGGATACATTCCATTTGCAAGCACATTTGCTCTTTTCGGAACAGGAAGAGCTTATGAGATCATTCGTAACTCTATTGCATACACAAACACAAATGTTAAATTTGGATTATCTCATTCAGGACTTTCAGTAGGAGAGGATGGAGGAAGTCATCAGTCTATCGAGGATGTTGCTCTTATGAGAGAGATGCCGAACATGACAATCTTTGTACCATGTGATCCTACAGAGATGGAGAAAGCTGTATTTGCAGCAGCAGAGATTGACGGACCAGTTTACATCCGTGTTGCAAGACCTGTTTGTGAGGATATCACAACAGAGGATACACCATTTATCCCGGGAAAAGCTAACATCTTAAAAGATGGTAACGATGTTTGCATCATCACAATGGGACTTATGGTACCAATCGCATTAAAAGCAGCTGAGATGCTTGAAGCAGAAGGAATTTCTGCAGCAGTTGTTAATATGCACACAGTAAAACCTATCGATGCTGAGACAATCCTTGCTATGAACGAGAAGTGCAAAGGTATCGTAACAGCTGAGGAGCATTCTGTAATCGGTGGACTTGGATCTGCTGTAGCAGAAGTCCTTGCAGGACATGCCGGAGCTAAATTCGAAAGAGTTGGTATCCAGGATAAATTCGGAAAATCCGGTAAACCAGCTGAACTGTTTGCAGCTTATGGACTTACAGCTGAGAACATTGTTGAAAAATGCAAAGCAACATTAGCATAAGAATCTGATTAAATTCATTTTATTATATAAAAGGGAGATAAGAATCATGGAAATTTTAAATTATTCATTTGACGGAGAAGGAATGCAGAGAGTATTCGAGAACGAGAAATGGACAGTTGGTATCAAAAACTGGAAACCAGCTAACGACATCACAGGAATCAACAACTTGGAGCGTCACAACAAGACTGATGAGCTTTTCGTACTTGTTGCCGGATCTTGCACACTGATCTATGCAAATGAAGTAGAAGGCGGTCTTGATATCAAGGCAGTTAAGATGGAGCCAAACAAGGTTTACAATATCCCAGCTACACTGTGGCATAACACAGTAACATGCAAGGATACAAAGATGATCCTGATTGAGGACTCCAACACATCCATGGACAACAGCGATATTTTAGATCTGAATGAAGATCAGATTGCTGCTATCAAAGCTTTAGTATAGTATCTTACGTAATGCATTAGCTGCATCGCGACAATAAAACAGGCTCTCTACGACATAATTATGCGAGATTATGTGTTGAGAGCCTTTTTTGTAAAAAAATCCAGACAATTTTGCAATAAATAAGAATATTTATGCATTTATCAGTATTTTATACAATAAGCTTGATGCGGATATTTATAGAAAATTATAAAGGAGGTCGGAAGAAGTGTACAATTTAAAATTTGGCTGTCAGTCCTATCCATGGAAGATGGGAAAGCATTTTGGTCAGTTGCCGAGAATGCTTAAAGTGGCAGCAGAGGCAGGATTTCAGAGCATTGAGTGCGAAATTGACATGCTTGGAACATGGTTCCATGACCCGGAAGGTGTGAAAAAACAGCTTGAGAAATATAACATAGAATTTGCGGCACTTGTTCTTCATCAGGATTGGAATGGCATGGAGGAGACTGTGGAAGAAGCAGCGTTAAGTCGTGAAGCAATTGAATTCGTGAAACATTTTCCAAATGCCAAGATTATGCTGAGTCATCATGCAGGAAATGTACCTAGAGGCGAAGGTGAAGCATTGGCAGAAAGAAGAAAATGTCTGATTAGCTGCATGGCATCTGTAGCGGCTAAGGCAGCAGAGGCAGGAATCGTATGTTGTTTCCATCCGAACAGTGCAAAGAATTCGTTGTTTCGTACAGAAGAAGACTATGAAGCCATGTTTGAGTTGATTCAGCCGACTGCTATTGGCTGGGCTCCGGACGTAGGACATATTGAGAATGGTGGTATGAGTGCAATTGAACAGATGAAAGCACACAGAGATCTGATCCGCCACGTACATTTTAAAGACCGTATTGCTCAGAATGAATGGGCTGTTATGGGAGAAGGAAAGATTGACTATCCTGCAATTATCAAATATCTGGCAGAGACAGGATACCTTGGCTGGATTATGGTGGAAGATGAAAGCCCGCGTGCAGAGACCGACAGTGACGGGGTTGTTGTTGAGGACGGAAAATATATGTGCCGGCAGATTCATAGGTAAGCAATCAGACAGAAGCAGACTTTGCTGGAAGAAGAGATATTTCAGTAAAGATACAAAAAAGTTTTTCTCAGGAGGAAAAGAGACTATGAGTATGCATACAGTTGCGATAATGGGTCTCGGAGTCCGTGGTAAGATTCATCTTCACGGGCTTCTGGAAAATCCAGATTATTATAAAGTAGTAGGCCTTTGCGATATTGATGAGCCTAAGATGAAAGCAGTTGCTGAGGAATACCATCTGGACGATGTACCACTTTTTACGGATGCAGAAGAGATGTTAAAGGAGACAAGACCGGAAATATTTGTATTTGTTACATATCCAGATCTCCGGCTTTCTGTCATTCAACTTGCAGTAAAATACGGTGTAAAAGGAATTTCCTTTGAAAAACCGATGGCTGAGAGTCTTCAGGAGGCAAAGAAAATTGTAAAGTTGTGCCATGATAACGGAATCAAAGCAGTTGTTTGTCATCAGCAGAAATATCTGTCCCAGATGCAGACACTAAAGAAACGTATTGAGGACGGCGAAATTGGCGAGATCACAAAGATACATGTAGAGTGTCAGGCCTGGTTCAGCCAGCTTGGAACACACTATGTAGACTATATTCTCTGGGCGAATGGCGGACATCGTGCAAAATGGGTATGTGGACATGTACACGGTCCGATTTGTCTGGATGATAACCATCCGGCACCAGATTACCTGCTTGGTACTATGGAACTGGAAAATGGAGTACATGCTTATGTAGAGTGTGGATATCTTGCAGAGGCTCACAACCCACCGGAGTATGGAAGCAGTGATAATCGTCTGACTGTTTATGGTAAAGAAGGTTATGTATATGCTGAGACAGACGGGTTCTGGGGAGCATGCACAAAGGCTACAAATGGTCGTCTGATAGAAGGAAAGGATCCAGGCTGGAGAAACCATCAGCAGATTCCGATTCAGACACCTTACTATACAGAGTTTGCAGAACTGGTGCCGGAGGATTGTGTGATCCTGACGCTTGCCTGTGGAAAGTACCGGTTTAATAAAATTGATTTTGGAACGGTGGCAGGCCTTCCGCGTCTGCTGGATGTGGGACAGTGCAACGATGCATATTCCGCGGTACGGATCGCCACAGCACTGGCGGATGCTTTCGATACAGATGTCAACAGTCTGCCGTTGTCGCTGATCCTGTCCTGGTATGAGCAGAAAGCGGTAGCGGTTTTGCTTGCGTTATTAAGTCTTGGGATCAAGAATATTTACCTTGGTCCGATCCTGCCGGCATTTTTAAGTCCGAATGTGGTGCAGTATCTGGTGGATACGTTCCAGCTTCATCTGATCAGCAATGCTGAAGATGATATAAAAACCTGTCTGAAACAGGAATTGTAGGTTGCAGGTTCAGGTGTGAGAATGAAAATAGTTGAAAAAATGCATGTAAACCAGTAAGTCTTGACTAAAAAAGTGAAAAAATTGCTTCTGCATATTGTAAAAATGCAAAAAAT
>OLPT01001294.1_pt1 | contig 15502 bp, 17 predicted proteins | sample 1673051 | NCBI WGS metagenome assembly OLPT01 (sample SAMEA3136750, study PRJEB25190) | human gut metagenome | biome: human gut; feature: human-associated habitat; material: faeces | place: Austria | collected 2013
CCCGTGAACACGGAAAAACGTTTCCCCGGCAGCCATAGGCACCTGTCTTCCGAAGCCATGCGGCAACAAACTCTTCTGCCGCGAAACAGAAGATACGGGAATAAAAACGGAAAATGTCCCGGATTCTTGAAAGGCCGGCAGCCATTGCCGCCCCGGCACCGTTTCCGGAAATTTGCCTGGCCACGCAAAAAGCCGTCCCTATCCCCCGCCTCTTTATCTGGAGCTTTATATTTGGGGCTTTACAAAAAACGCGTGAAGAGCTACATTCTTTTTGTCAAATATCAGACCATCAAATATCATACTTTATTCATCTCCGCCTATGAGCAAAGAGAGCGTCAATATCCACGTAAACAACTACTGCCGGCTGCGGGACAAACAATATGCCGTCTATACGGAATACGCCAGAAAACATGGGTTGACCACCAAAGAGCTGTTTATTCTGGATATCATCTATTTCGCTCAGGACGGCTGCACGCAGGCCGGGATTTGCGAACGCCTCTCCGCCACGAAGCAAACCGTCAGCGCCGCCATCAAAAAATTCTGGAAGCTGGGGTACCTTTCTTTTGAAGAATCCAAAACCGACCGGAGAATCAGGTTGATACGCTTCACCGCAGCCGGAAAGGAATACGTGGAACGCATCATCCCCCCTGCCGCGCAGGCGGAAAACGACGCCATGGCGGAATTGAGTGGAGAACAGCAAGCGGAACTGGTTCGTTTAACCGACCTTTTTTCGGAACAAATGCGTCTGAAATTTCAATCCATCAACAAAAACACGCTATGATTATCAATACAGGAGGACGGACGGACACCGTCCAGTATTACACCCGCTGGCTGCTGAAGAGGTTTGAAAAAGGCTATGTCCTTTCCCGCAATCCCCTGTTCCAACATAAGGTGACCCGTTATGAACTGACGCCGGACCAAGTGGACTGTGTTGTCTTCTGCTCTAAAAATTATGCCCCCATTCTTCCGCATATCAACAGCATCACCGAGCGCTTCCATACCTACTTCCACTATACGATTACGGCCTACGGAAAGGAAATAGAACCGGGTGTTCCCGGCATTGATGAAAGCATGGCCACGCTGGCAAAACTTTCGGAAATTGTCGGAGCAAACCGCATCGCATGGCGGTATGACCCGGTATTGCTGACAAGTGAATATACCGTCAGAAGGCATCTGGAGACCTTTGAACGCATGGCGTCCTTCTTATCCGGCCACATCGACCGCTGCATTTTCAGCTTTGTGGAAATGTACAGGAAGCTGCAAACCAACATGCCGGAACTAATCCCCCTCACGGAAAAAGACAAGGAGGAGCTGGCGGCCGGGCTGGGAGCAATCGCGGCCAAATATAAAATCCCCATTCAAACCTGCGGAACCAATGGCGATTACACGCGTTACGGCATTTCATCCTCCGGCTGCATGACCCTGAACATTCTGGGACAGGCCAACGGCGTTCAATTCCGCAACCTGAAACATCAAGGAATGCGGCAGGGCTGCCATTGCATTGAGAGCCGGGACATAGGAGCGTATGACACCTGCCTTAACGGCTGCAAATACTGCTATGCAAATACGAACCGGCAAAAGGCCCGTGAAAATTACAAACTCCATGACCCGGACTCTCCGTTGCTGCTGGGGCATCTGCGCCCTTCCGATACCGTGCAGCAGGGAATGCAAAGGAGCTTTTTAAAACCATGAACGCTGATGCAATCAAAGTAAGGGAAATTCAGGTAAAGAGCATCCTGTCAACGTCAAATCTGCCTGTGGCCGATTACTCGGTCAATCCTTACGTGGGCTGCCCCCACGCCTGTAAATACTGCTACGCCTCGTTCATGAAACGGTTCACCGGTCATCCGGAACCATGGGGAACCTTTCTGGACGTCAAATACTGGCCGGAAATACGCAACCCCGGGAAATACGCGGGAAAACAGCTGTTTATCGGTTCCGTGACCGACCCTTACGGACCTCAGGAAGAAATCTACAAAAGAACAAGGGCGCTCCTGGAACAGCTTCAAGGCAGCGGCGCGGAAATCAGTATAGCTACAAAATCCGATTTGGTGCTGCGGGACCTGGATTTGATAAAAACATTTCCCCATGCCCGCGTTTCCTGGTCCGTCAACACGCTTGACGAGCGCTTTCAGGCAGATATGGACATGGCGGTGAGCATCTCGCGGAGGCTGGCCGCCATGAAGGCCTTCCATGAGGCAGGAATCCGCACCACCTGCTTCATCTCCCCCATTTTTCCGGGCATTACGGATATTCCGGCGATTGTGGAGCAGGCTGAAGACAAATGCAACCTGATCTGGCTGGAAAACCTGAATCTGCGGGGCAGCTACAAATCCGTAATTCTGGAGTACATCAACAAACGCTATCCGCACCTGGTGCCCCTCTATCGGGAAATTTACCAGAAAGGCAGCCGCGGCTACTGGGAAGGACTGGACGCAGCAATACGGCAGCTGGCGGAAAAACGGGGGTTGCCGTACCTGCGCAATGACGATTCCATGCACCGGCCGTTCAACGAACCGCCGGTTATCGTGAATTACTTTTACCATGAGCAGATCAAACGTTCCGCCATGAAAAAAGGGGTACTTCCGAATCCGCCGCCTCCCGCGGCGGCCTTCAGCTATTGATGTCAAAAGTTAATTCGCTACATGGCATTGAAATCTTCATTCAAAAACAATTCAGCTTTTTATTGTAAATATATACCATAATAAAACATAACTAAAAAACATCGTAATATGGAATTCAATGAAGTATTGGAGAAGCGCCGCACATACCGCGACTACACCAACCGGGAAGTGAGTGACGAAATCGTAAAACAGGTCATCAGTGCCGCTTTCAAAGCGCCTACCAACGACCACCTGCGCCAACTGGAGTTCGTTGTGGTGCGCGGACGTAAAAACATAGCCAAGGTGATCGACCCGCTTGCCAAAAATATGGCGGCATTCAAGAATCTGGTGCATGAAGTGGATGAATCGGGCGACAAGGATAAGATGGATATGTTTGCCGATGCCCTACCCAAACAACAGCGTATGCTGATGCAGAGCGGTTTGCTCATCATCCCGTTCTTCCGGCAAAAGACGTGGCAACTGCTGAAACCGGTGGAACAAAGCTCGCTGAATTACTTCGCTTCAGCCTGGTGTGCCGTGGAGAATATGCTCCTTGCAGCAACGAATGAAGGACTGGGAACTGTGTTCCACATTCCTGTTGCCGACGAAGTGGAGAAAATCAAGGAGATAGTAGGAGCGCCCGATGAGTATGAATTCACCTGCCTGCTGACGATGGGCTATCCCGTCGAAAATGCTTTCCTCCCCAAACAAAAGGAAATTCATGTTGAAGATAGAATACATATGAATACCTGGAAATAAATATGGCAGCATGACGGGACACATCCTCATTTTGACAGCGAATATCTTGTTCGGCATAAGTGTACCGGTATTCAAGCACCTTCTGAATACCGGTATGCCGCCCAAGGCCATTGCCTTTCTTCGGGCAGCCGTGACATGTGCCCTGTTTTGGCTGTTGTCCCTTTTCCTGCCTCGGCAGCGGGTGACACACCGCGATTTGGGGTTGCTTGCCGTGTGCGGCATCTGCGGCGTAGGCATCAACCAGCTCCTGTTCGTGGTGGGGCTGAAGATGACATCGCCGGTTGACGGGTCAATCATCGCCTCTTCTACTCCGATATTCGCCTTGTTGCTTGCCGCCGTGATTCTGCGAGAACCTGTCACGAAAAGAAAGGTGCTCGGTGTGATGCTCGGCGTCTGTGGCGGGCTGTTGCTTGTATTCGGCACCGCGCATGCTACATCGGGCGGGAGCAGTCTCCCCGGCGATGCAATGATAGCCGTCAATTACATAGTTTATTCCCTTTACCTCGTGTTGTCGCGATCCTTGGCGCAACGCTATTCAGCCGAGACGATTATGAAGTGGATGTTCCTCGTGGCGACCGTGGCGTTATTTCCGTTTTCAGCCGGAGAACTGGAAAATGTTGCCGTTTTTCACGCAGCGGCATTCCCACCGATGCAACTTTACGGGTTGCTTTATATTACGGTAGGCTCCACATTCATCGCCTTTCTGCTTGTCACCTGCTCTCTGAAAAGCCTCCGGCCGACAACGGTAAGCATGTACAATTACGTTCAGCCGATGGTAGCTTGCGCCATTGCGATAGCCATCGGTCAGGACGTATTTTCAATCTTAAAGCTGGGGTCGCTGTTGCTTGTATTCACGGGTGTGTATCTCGTCACTACAAGCCGCCGCAGGCATGAACCCGTAATAATCAAAAGCTGATGTATCATGGAATTTTATGAAGTAATCGAAAAACGTCGCAGCATCCGAGAGTTCCAGGACAAACCCATTGCGCGGAATATGCTGGAACGAATCCTCAACGCCGGGCTCCCCCCCCTCGTCGAACCACCAGCGGCAATGGGAGTTGCTGACCCTAACCGATAAGGAGATCATCCTGTCGGTCGCAACAATAGTCAAACCCTACTATTGCCGCATCACCGAACCGAAAACATTCCGCCATGAAAAAAGGGGCGCTTCCGAATCCGCCGCCTCCCGCGGCGGCCTCCAGCCGTTGATGTCAAAAACGCCTGATAACCCTGCATGGACTCCCAACAGCAACGCAGCCGGCCGGCACAGAATGAGTAACGACACTTCCCGATCCAATGACGCAGCCTTTTCCTATCCTCACACCTGGCAGTAGAATGCTGCCGCCTCCAATCTATACCTGATCCTCAATTTCTATTGGCAGTGCATAGGGGCGGAAAAATGTTCCCTTACCTTTTTTCCACCCCGTCACAAGGCGTTCCTGGGGCAAGACCGGATGCGAAGCCGTATAAATCTGAACATTGGATGCAATCAGCACCTGGCTGCCAATGCGGATGGGCGCATTATCCACCAAAATGCAGTTCATGTTGATGACCACGTTGTTCCCTAAAAAGATGTTTTTCCCGTAGTCGCAATGAAAGGGCGTATCTATCATCACGTTATCCCCAATCCCACCCAGTAATTCCCGGAGAATTTCACTTCTTCTCCGCGTATCACTATATGCGGAAAAATAATATTCCCTTGTCAATTCCCTCGCCCGGGCGATTTGCCTTAGCGCATCGGGATGCGCCGTTTCCAAAAAATCTTCCGCTTCATCACGCATGGCTTTCCTCCTGGCGGAAACTGTTTTCAACGACGCCCGGCAGAAGCTCATAAATGGAACAGCCCGCTTTTTTCTCAAAGAACGCCTTGAGCTGCAGAATTTTTTTCCACCGGTCCACCGTAAACGGATGCACTCCATACCGGATTGTCACATCTACAAACCGTTTTTCCAAAAGGCAGAAACCTGTCGGCATGGCCAAAGCGTCACATAACTGGACCAGGCGGTCGTAGTCGTCATAGACCGCGTTCTCTACAAAATCTTTCATGAACAGGTAATCCTCCCCACTCACGTCAAACGTGCCGATGGAAGTATTGATATCCTGTATCATAAACGCATGGGAAATACAAATCTGCGCCGCCTTTTTCCAGCCTCTTGCCGCACAATAGCGGTACCCGTCTATCAAATGCTTTTCGGAACTTACTCCGGCATACCGTCCAATATCATGCAACAGCCCCAGGACATAAGCTTTTTCACCGGATAACCCTTTACAGCGCGAGGCTATATTTTTACAGGCTTCCGCCACATAGCGGGAATGTTCCGCCCAGCCCCCCGGGTTGGATTCATACGCTTCCCTGATTGCCCGTTCCGCAGTTTTCCTGTCCGGCTCCATCTCAGTCATGGCTGCCACTATAGCGCATCACCACTGAAATAAAAATCACGATTCCGCTACACCCCTCCCCCAGCCTTCAGATGATGTAACGCAAAAATATTCCTTTTTATTTAATCCTGCCTTTTTCCCGGACAGGGAAAAAGGAAATGATTTTCCGGGGAATTACTCCCCGGCAGGCGGACGCACGATGGACCAGGAACGCGGCTGGGCGGGATCCAGCACCTTCCTGATAAAGGCGTTCATCCGGGCCAGATCCATATTCCTGATAGCGTCCGTCTGCTGTTCAAACGCTTCCAGAGGCAAACCGAACAGGATATCCAGCGCCAGCATCTGGCACAAAGTTCCATTGGACTGCATGGCCAGCAGACGGGAAGACAGGGCGGCCGCCCTGGTGCGTTCCAGCTCCTCCTCCGTCATGCCCTGTTCATCAATCATCTCCAGTGTTTTTTCCAGCCTCCGCCCGGCTTCCTCCAATTGTTCCGGGGAAGTGCCCAGATAGAAGCAGATGCCTCCGGCATCCATGCCGATGAACAGGGAAGAACTGGCATAATAGGCCAGTCCGGCCTCCTCCCGGATATTGGTGAAAACGGGACCGGCCATATCACTGCACCAGGACTGGAACAGCAGAGCCTGGGCCATCTCCGGGGAAGCCACGTCTACGCCCGGCACCCCCACTACCAGCACGGCCTGCTGTTTATCCAGAACGGCCACTTCCCGGCCGGCCCGCAGCGCGGGCGTGGGAGTCAGGGCCGGAGGCGTTCCCGCCCTCATGCCTCCCAGATGTTTTTCCAGAAGAGGCAGGACCTCCTCCTTCCTGACATCTCCGGAAATGCAAATCACGGCGTTGGAAGCGCAGATAATGCGTTCATACTGTTTTTTGATGTCCTGAACCGTCAGTGAAGACAGGCTTTCCGGCGTGCCGGAAGGGGAATTTCCATAGGAAACATGCCCGTAAGCCACCTTCCGCTCCTGCCGGAACGCCACGGAAAGAGGGTCTTCCATATCCTCCTCCGCATCCGCCACAAAAGATTCCTTTTCCCTCAGAAAGGCGTCTTCCGGGAAAGACGGATTCATGACCACATCCGCCATCAGCTCCAATCCGGCGTCCAGGTCTTCCGCCAGAACCTGACATCCCACGCTCAGGGAATTGTTACCGGTGGACGTGTTGATGGCTCCCCCGATGTCCTCCAGAAAACGGGCTATATCCGCCGCGGAACGGGTGGAGGTTCCTTTCAGCAGGCACTCGGACATCAGGTCCGTCACCCCGGCGTCATGCTCATTCTCCGCACGGCATCCGGCCTTGAACGCCATGCAGGCATAGGCCAGCGGCAGGCGATGGTCTTCACGGATCACCACCTTCATGCCGTTGCCAAGAACATGCTCGCTCAGGGCCGTTCCCGCAGAGGCGGAGGCCCTTTCTTCATCCCCGGCGTTGCTGCCCGGGGGGTCCAGGCTGACTTCCGTCACATTCGGGGAAGACAGCCAGGTGGAACAAACGCGGTGCAAATCTTCCGTAGTCACCCGTTCAATAGCTTCCTGCCATTCGGAAGACAGGTTCAAATTGCGCGAGCCGAACCAGTCCGCCCCCATTTCCGAGGCCACCCCGGAAGCGGAACTCCTGCGGCGCAGGCGACTGACCCGGGTCTGTTTGCAAACTCTCTTCAGGTCCTCCGTAAAATCCTCTTCCGCCAGATTGCGAAGCTCCTGAAGCACCAGATCCCGCACCTTGTCGCGCTGGGCGCGGTCCACGTCCATGCTGATGGTAAACGCCCCTTCATCCGTCTCAGACTGGTTGGAATGCACCTCAATGCTGTACACCAGGCCCAGGCGGTCATGGAACTTTTCATAAAAACGGGCGGAACGTCCGCCTCCCAGAATGCTGGACAGAGCGGAAAGGGCTGGCGTATCCGGATGGGCGGAACAGGGCAGGCGCCAGGCAAGGTGCAGCTTGGAGTAAGGCACGGCAAACTCCTTCCGCACCCTGCGGGAACCGAACTGGTGAGGTTCATGGGGAATGGGTTCCCGGTTCAGGGGACGGGATTTCAGGTCTTCCACCAGCAATTCCAGATGGGAAAGAATCTCCGCGGCATCCACGTCCCCCGCGATGGAAAGAACCACGTTGTTCGGAACATAACGGCTGGCATGGTAATCCAGCACGTCCTGCCGCGTCAGGCAGTCAAAGGCGGCGCGCTCACCCAGAACGGGCCAGCGGCGGGGATGTTTGAGATACAGCGTCTGCATCAGAAGCTGGTAGGCCACGGAATCGGGATCATCCGCATACATGGCCATCTCCCGGCGCACGACCTCCTTCTCCCGCTCCATCTCGTCTTCCGGGAACGTGGGGAAAAATACAAGCTCCGTCAGAAGATTCAGGAAAATCTGCCAGGACTCCGCAGGGCCGTCTATATAGTACACGGTGCGGTTCACGCTGGTGTACGCATTCCAGTGGCCGCCGCGTTCCTGCACCTTGCGGGCCAGTTCCTGCCCGGAAAAATGCGCCGTTCCCTTAAACACCAGATGCTCCAGCAAATGGGAAAGTCCGCTCCCCTGCCAGTGCCCCTCATTCATGGACCCCGTGCCTACCCAGTACTGGAGGGACACTACGGGATGAGACTTGTCCTCCTTAATCAAAACCGTCAAACCATTTCCAAAACGGCGCGTCACAGGTTCCTTGGCTGAACTCATGTTCCCTACCGTGCCTCAAGAAGGCGCCCCATGCAAGCCGGCGCTCCGTACGTGCCCCCGGACTGTCAAACTTACCCCGGAGGCCAAAAGCGCGTCCTCATCAAAAAAACCGCCCTAAAAAGAATCCTCTCCGCGCATTTTTTTGAACAAATATCACCCCCTGCCGCTCTATCTGTCGTAGAACGGCAGCTCTTCTGCCGCTGCATTACCAACACCACACAACCTCACATATCATTATATGAAAAAAATCCTCGCTGTAGCAGCCTTTGCTTTCGCCTTCAGTGTCAACGGTTACGCTCAGGAAGCCGCCGCTCCGGCGGAGTCCCCCGCCCCCGCTGCCCAGAAGTGCTGCAAAAAAGATAAAAAGTGCCCCAGGAAATGCGCCAAGGAAGGCAAATGCCCAGAAAAATGCGGCCAGCCTTGCAGCAAAGGGGAAAAGCCCTGCGACTGCCCCAAAAAGGGAGAAGCCCCCAAGGCCTGACCCAACGGACCGTTAAAATAAATAAGAACCCTTGCCGGAACCTTCCGGCAAGGGTTTTCTCCGCCGGAAGAGGGCAGCCGAGCCCCTTCCGTTGACTGCGAAATTACTTGATCTTAACCTTCAACCCATTTTATAAATCGTCATCATGAAAACAGCTTCCATTCTTACCATCGGCTGTGCAGCCATGGCGCTGTCCATTACTTCCTGCACCAACTTCGGTTCCCCGAACACCTATAACCTGAACGAAATCGGCGGAGCCCAGGAAACCTATACCGGCACGGTCACCAGCGTGGAAAACGTCAAGATCCAGGCCAATAACGCCAACACCGGCACCGGAATCGGCGCCGTGGCGGGCGGGTTGACCGGCGCCATGTTCGGGGGCGGCAACGCCAAATTCGCGACGGCGGCGGGCGGCGCCATTCTGGGCGGCATTGCCGGCAACCAGATTGACAAGGCCGTCAACAACACGACCGGGGAACGCATCACCGTGCGTCTGGACCAGAAGAGGAACGGCACCCGCAACTACACGGTCGTCCAGGTCGCCAGCAGGAACAACCCGATTCAGGTCGGGCAGCGCGTGCGCGTGATCATCGGCAACAACGGTTCCCGCGTGCTGGCCTATTAATTGGACATCCACTACTGACCAAGCTATATACCGGCATGATCTTCGGCTCCTTACCCGGCGGCGCACCTGTAGAACTGTTTGAACTGTCTTCCGACAAGCTGACGGTACGCATCAGCAACTACGGGGGGCGCATCATCTCCGTCGTCAAGGACGGCATGGACATGATCGTAGGGCCCAAGCACTTTGAAGACATGCTGAAAGACACCTGTTATTGCGGTGCGATTTGCGGCCGTGTCGCGAATCGCATCGCAAAAGGCAGGTTCTCCATTGACGGGGATTCCCGCACCGTGGCCGTCAACAACGGCCCCAACCACCTGCACGGCGGCATCCAGGGGTTCGACAGCAAAGTCTGGCAGGTGCAGGAAGCCGGGCGCAATACGCTGGTGCTGACCCTGCACTCCGCAGACGGTGAGGAAAATTACCCCGGCAACCTGGAAGTGGTAGCCACCTACACCGTGGTGGAAGAAACCCTTCATCTCCGCCTGGAAGCGTATGCGGACGCGGCCACAATCGTCAACCTCACCAACCACGCTTACTGGAACCTGTCCGGCAAACCCACCATTGATTCCATGACCCTGGAGGTACGGGCCTCCGCCTATACTCCGGTGGACGCGACCAATATCCCCGACGGCCGTATTCTTCCCGTGGAAGGAACGGACTTTGACCTGCGGAAAGCAGCCCTGCTGGGGGAACGCAACTCCGCCGCCCACCCGGACACCGTCGCCGGACTGGACCACAACTACGTGCTGGATTCCGAACCGGGCGACAAAATCGCCGCCATCCTTCTTGACCCGGAATCCCGGCACCGCCTGATTGTGGCGACGGATGCTCCCGGCCTCCAGGTATATACCGGGGAATACCTGCCCCAGGCGCGCCAGGGAATAGCGCTGGAAGCCCAGGGCTTCCCCAATGCCGTCAATACCCCCCACTTCCCCAGCGTCATTCTGCGTCCCGGCCAATCCTCCACGCGCAGCATTACCTGGACTGTCAGATAGGCGGCATGCCTGAATCCCGTTTCCGAACAAAAAACGGCGCTTCAACAACGCCCGCTGCGGGCTTTCCTGTGCAGGCACGCGGCATCAGGAGGCCGCGTAAAGCCCTTCCGCCGCTACCTTTTGGAGCCCTTCCGCGATGCGTTCCAGGGAACGGCTTACAAAAACCAGATCCGCAACGGAAACCAGATTGTCCTGATATTGCTCAGGCAAGCAGGCAAATGCCTCCGTCAGGGACGCCGCATGCTCCGCCAAATCCTCCAGCGCAGGGACAAGCTCCGCCAGAGCCTCCCCGTCCCAGGAGGAAACAGCCTTATTCACAGCCCTGAACCGCTCCGCCATTTCCCGATAGACAGGATCCGCCAAGGCAGCCTCCCGGATGCGCGGGCGCTTATTCAGCCTGTTGGCCCTTTTGGCGATGGTCACGGCCTCATCACCAATCCGTTCATACATGGAGGACATGCGCAGGGAAGCCAGCACCACTTTGAGGTCGGAAGCCACCGGACTGAAAAAAGCCAGCAGATGCAGCCCTTCCCTGTCCACCGCCATTTCCAGCTCGTCCAATTCTTCGTCATCAGCAATAACCCGGTTGGCGGAAGACTCATTCTGCTGCAAAAGGCCGGCGGCGGCCAAATCAAGGGCGCTCTGCGCCTTATAGGCCATCTGGAGCAAATGCGTATTCAGGGAGGAAAGGGCGGCGTCAAACTCCCTCAGGGTGTGCGCGTCGTGATTCATGATTCGGAATATTGGCTTGATGATTGGATAAGGTTTTGCCGGCATGATAAAAAAGATGCTGCCTGCGCAGGCTGTTCTTTCTGGCGGCGCTGGCAGCCAGCCTTCGTCCAGAGCCGGGAACATGGGGAACACGCCCGGCTCCATTTTTGGAAATATTCTTTGGAAAAATCATAATTGTCTCTCTGTTAACTGAATCTTCCCGTAATGTAATCCTCCGTTTCTTTCAGGGAGGGATTGGAAAAAATCTTTTCCGTAGCATCAAATTCCACCAGCCTGCCCAACATGAAAAAACCGGTCAGGTCCGAAACGCGCGTAGCCTGTTGCATATTATGGGTGACCACAATGATGGTAAACTTGTCCTTGAGACGGTGCATCAGCTCTTCCACCCTCACCGTCGCAATGGGGTCCAGGGCGGAACAGGGTTCGTCCATCAGCAGGATGCGCGGCTTCACGGCAATGGAACGGGCAATGCACAGCCGCTGCTGCTGGCCGCCGGAGAGGCCCAGGGCGCTCTTCTTCAGACGGTCCTTGACCTCGTCCCAAATGGCGGCGTCCCGGAGGGATTTCTCCACGATGGCGTCCAGATCCGTGCGGTTGCGGATGCCGTGGGTCCGGGGGCCGTAGGCCACGTTGTCGTAAATGGACATGGGGAAGGGATTGGCCTTCTGGAACACCATGCCGATCTGCTTGCGCAGCCAGGTGATGTCCAGGTTCTTGTCAAAGATGTTCTGCCCTTCGAAGCAGACGTCCCCCTCGATATGCACCCCGGGGACCAAGTCGTTCATCCGGTTCAGGGTCTTCAGAAAGGTAGACTTGCCGCAGCCGGAGGGGCCGATGAGGGCAGTGATCTGGTGGACGGGGATGTCCACGTTGATGTCCTTCAGCGCGTGGTGGCCCCGGTTGGCGGCGCTGGTTTTGCCGTCGGTGCCGTACCACAGGTTCAAGGACTTTACGGTGATGATATCGTCAGCCATGATTAGCGGTCCTTTCTTTTCAGTTTCTTGCCGGCCAGGGAGGCGCCGAAGTTGATGATGAGCACCAGGATCATCAGCACCGCGGCGATGGCAAAGGCAACGTCCATCTCGCCCCGTTCGCTGGCGTAGACATAGAGGGCTACCGTCAGTGTGGCAGAGGAGGACTGGAGGGAGGTAATGAAGTCGTTCAGGGCCAGGCCAAACCCGGCGGTGAACAGCAGGGCCGCGGACTCGCCCACGATGCGGCCGATGGCCAGGATGCAGCCGGTGACAATGCCGTCCACCGCGTTGGGGAGCACCACGGTGCGCACCATGTGCCACTTACCGGCGCCCAGAGCCAGGGACCCCTCCCGGTAGGACTGGGGCACGGTTTTCAAACTCTCCTGGGTGGTACGGACGATGGTGGGCAGGATCATGATCACCAAGGTCAGGCCGCCGGCCAGGATACCTGCCTTCAACCCAAAGAGCTGGAGGAAGAACAGCATGCCCACCAGGCCGAAGATGATGGAGGGAATGCCGGTAAGGGTCTCGGTGGCAAACTCGATGATGGCCACCACCTTCTTGTTGGAGGCGTACTCCGTCAAGTAGATGGCCGCCCCCACCCCCAGGGGCAGGACGATGATCATGGCCAGGAAGATGATATACAGCGTGTTGAGGATGTTCGGCAGAATGCCGATGATGTCATTGATGTAACTGGTCTCGGAGGAGAGGAGCTCCCAACTAACGTTGCCCAGCCCCCGGTAGAAGATATAGCCGATGATGAACACCAGCAGCGCGCAGGTGATGCCGGCACAGATATAAAGCAGGGTGCGCAGGGTCCTGTCATAGGCCTTGCGGCGGGGAGACAGTGTGTGCATATTAACCCTCCTTCTTTCTCTTGATGAACACGTTGAGGAACACGTTGATCAGCATGATGAACAGGAAGAGCACCAGGCCGATGGAGAACAGCGCGTTCCGGTGGAGGCTTCCCACAGAGGCGTAGGACATCTCCGAAGCGATGGCGGTGGTAAGGAACCGAACCGAGGTGAACAGGCCAGGCATGTTGGCCACGTTGCCCGCCACCATGATGATGGCCATGGCCTCGCCGATGGCACGGCCCACGCCCAGGACGATGGCCGTGGCCACGCCGCTGCGGGCCGCCGGGATGGACACCCGGAACACCGTCTCCAAATGGGTGGCCCCCAGGGCCAGGGAGGCCTGCTCATACTCCTCGGGCACCGCCCGGAGGGAGGTCTCCGACACACTGATGATGGAGGGCAGGATCATGATGGCCAGCACCAGGATGGCCGCCAGCAGGCAGGCGCCGGAGGACAGGTCAAAGGCCCGCTGAATGCCGGGGACCAGCAGGATCATACCCACCAGGCCGTACACCACGGAGGGGATGCCGGCCAGCAGCTCCACTGCGGTGTGGATGACAGCAGCCACCTTGGGGTTGGCCACCTTGGCCAGGAACACTGCGGTCATCAGGCCAATGGGCACCCCGATGAGAATGGCACCAGCCGTGCCATACACAGAGGTAAGGATAAAGGGCAGAATGCCAAAAGAGGGGTCAGAGGCCGTGGGGGACCACTCCTGCCCAAAGAGGAAGTCTACCAAACCGATCTCTCGAATGGCGGGCACCCCGGAGATGATCAGGTAGATGCTGATAAACAGCACGAAGGCCACCGCAATGATGCCACACAGCATAAAAATCAGGTGCATGACCCATTCCAGGGCATCCTTCACCCCACGCCGCTTGGGCTCCCCAGTCTGTAAGGCCGATGTAGGCGCTTCAGCGCTGGATTTCTTCAATGCTTTTTCCATGGGAAACTCCTTCTCTCGCTGACAAGCATAAGGGATGCGGCGGGGGCCTCCACCTTAGAAAGGCGCTTTGGAGACCCCACGCCGCTTAAGTTTTGCAGGGTTTATCGGTTCGTTGGAAATCAGGCCACAGGCACAGCGCCGGCGCCGGAGATGAGCTCGCTGGCATCTGCGGAGGTGGCGAAGTCGAAGAAGGCCTGGGCAGCCTCAGACAGCTCGGTGCCTTCCTTGGTCACGAAGACGAAGGGACGCTGGATCTCATAGGTGCCGTCCTTCACGGTCTCCTCGGTGCAGGCCACGCCGCCCACGGTGATGGCCTTGATGCCCTCCTGGCCTTCCACAGCGGACAGGGAAGCATAGCCGATGGCGTTGGGACTGCTGGCCACGGCCTGGATCACAGCGCCGGTGGAGTTGAGCTCCTGGCTCAGCACGCAAGCGTCCTTGGTGTCGGTGATGGACTCGAAGCCGTCCCGGGTGCCGGAGTTGGCCTCACGGCCAATGCAGGCGATCTCGCCGGCGTCGCCGCCAACTTCGCTCCAGTCGGTGATCTTACCGGTGAAGATCTGGGCGATCTGCTCCACGGTGAGGTCAGCCACGGGGCTGTCGGCGTTGACGATCACGGCGATGCCGTCCAGGGCCACCTCGGTGCCCACCAGGCCGGAGGCGGTCTCCTCCTCGGTCAGGGCACGGGAGGACAGGCCGATGTCGGCGGTGCCGTTGGCAGCGGCCTCGATGCCGGTTCCGGAACCGGTGGGATCATAGGTGACGGAGACGTCAGGGTTGTCGTTCGTGAACTGCTCGGTGAGCACGCCCATAACCTCCTCCATGGAGGTGGAGCCGTTGGTGGCCACAGCGCCGGAGAGGGTGGAAGCGCTGGTGTCTTCCGTGGTGTCAGAAGCGGTATCGGTGGTGGTGTCATTGCCGCAGCCAGCAAGAGTCAGTGCCAGCAGAGCAGAAGCGGCCAGAATGCTCACGGCCTTTTTCGTGGTTCTTTTCATGGTGTTTTTTCCTCATTTCTTTTTGGTTTTTATTTTGTTGCTCGTTTCAGACAAGTACAGTCTACCGGCTTTCGGTTAAAGGAACAACCAAAGAAAGATAAAGTTTCGGTTAAATCACGCATTTTTTGTCACCTTGTACTTGCCCGGGCGCGGAGCCCGGAACCCCTTGCGCCCCAAGGAAAAACCGGCCTTGGCAGGTTACGCCAGGCCGGTTTCTGTCTGTAAATTTTACATTGGGCTCAAATCAGCTGCTGCTCGTTGATGATCAGTTTAAATTGCAGGCCCAAGGTCTCCGCCGCCTTCCGGCAGAGGACCATTCGATTGAGGAAAATCTCAAAATAATCCATCACGGAGCCATACCGGGTGTCGATGTGGAGCTTGAGTTTGATGAGGGTCTTGCTCTCGTTGATCTTCAGCTCCGCCTTGGTCACCGAATAGTTCACCCGGTCGTGGATGTCG
>OLPT01001305.1_pt1 | contig 15398 bp, 13 predicted proteins | sample 1673051 | NCBI WGS metagenome assembly OLPT01 (sample SAMEA3136750, study PRJEB25190) | human gut metagenome | biome: human gut; feature: human-associated habitat; material: faeces | place: Austria | collected 2013
GTTCCAGGGCGGTGTGCAGGCACTGAGCCGCAGCCACTTTGCCAAGATCATCCCGCAGGAAAAATCTGGCGAATACTTTGGCCTGTTCGACATCTGCGGCAAGGGTGCATCCTTCCTTGGCACCATGATTGTCAGCGTGGGCAGCCAGCTGACCGGCAGCGCCAACGTGGGTGTGGGCTCCATTGCCATCCTGTTTGTCATCGGCTTTGTACTGTTCGGCATTTCCACCCGGACGGAACAGACAAAGCAGGCCTGACCATTTTATGAGAAAACGAAGCCCGGAGCGTCCGCAGACGTTCCGGGCTTCGTTTTTTGTTCAGAGGGGTCGCTGTACAAAATGCTGTCGGACGCGGGCGGCACGGGCAAAATTATCATGCAAAAAATACATCCTTGAAAAAAGTGGAATTAACCTATTGACAAACTAGGTAGAACGGGATATAATGCAAACATCCAATCCACCAGTCTTGTAGGAAAATGAAACAGAGGTTCCCCGGCGGGTGGTACATAGAGGGATGGAAAAGTTTTACCGGAAGGAGGGCACAAAGATGAAGCTGATCTGGAAAGAACTGCTGCACGCGAATTATCGCTGTGGGCGAATGCATACCCACCGGGCACCGGCATCGGATGTGTACTGTATGTTGCCCTCGGCTGCGCGAATGTGCACCCGAATGTGACAGCAGCAGCTCCGGTAGACCACACTGCCCGGTGCGCCTTTGAAAACGCATCGGGATTTTTTGTACACAACAATAATACTTTTAGTATATTAAGAGAGGCAAATAACAATGTCTGAATATAAATTTGAGACCCTGCAGCTTCATGTCGGTCAGGAGCAGGCCGACCCCGCCACCGATGCCCGTGCGGTGCCCATCTACCAGACCACATCTTATGTGTTCCGCAACAGCCAGCACGCCGCAGACCGCTTCGGTCTGGCCGATGCAGGCAACATCTACGGCCGTCTGACCAACTCCACGCAGGATGTGTTCGAGAAGCGCATCGCTGCTCTGGAGGGCGGCGTGGCTGCTCTGGCCACTGCTTCCGGCGCTGCCGCCATCACCTACACCATCGAGGCGCTGGCACAGGCCGGTGACCACATCGTGGCACAAAAGACCATCTACGGCGGCAGCTACAACCTGCTGGCGCACACCCTGACCCAGTTCGGCGTCAACACCACCTTCGTGGATGCCCACGACCTTGCACAGGTGGAAGCCGCTATCCAGCCCAACACCAAGGCTGTGTATCTGGAGACGCTGGGCAACCCCAACAGTGATATCCCGGATATCGATGCCATTGCCGCCATCGCCCACAAGCACGGCCTGCCGCTGGTCATTGACAATACCTTTGGCACCCCGTACCTCATCCGTCCCATCGAGCACGGCGCAGATATCGTGGTGCACTCTGCCACCAAGTTCATCGGTGGCCACGGCACCACGCTGGGCGGCATCATCGTGGACAGCGGCAACTTCGATTGGAAGGCCAGCGGCCGTTACCCCAACATTGCCGCCCCGAACCCCAGCTACCACGGCGTCTCCTTTGCGGATGCCGCAGGCCCTGCCGCCTTTGTCACCTACATCCGCGCCATTCTGCTGCGTGATACCGGCGCTACCATCTCCCCCTTCAACGCCTTCCTGCTGCTGCAGGGCACCGAGACGCTGAGCCTGCGCATTGAGCGTCATGTGGAGAACACCAAAAAGGTGGTGGAGTTCCTTGCCAACCACCCGCAGGTGGAAAAGGTGAACCATCCCTCGCTGCCGGATCACCCGGATCACGCCCTGTACCAGAAGTACTTCCCCAACGGCGGCGCATCCATCTTTACCTTTAACATCAAGGGCGGCCGCGAGGAGGCCTTTACCTTCATTGATAACCTGAAGATCTTCTCTCTGCTGGCCAACGTAGCGGACGTGAAGAGCCTTGTCATCCACCCGGCCTCCACCACCCACAGCCAGCTGACCGATGCCGAGCTGGCCGAGCAGCAGATCTACCAGAACACCATCCGCCTGTCCATCGGCACCGAGCACATTGATGATATCCTTGCCGATCTGGAAGCCGGCTTCGCAGCCGTCCGCGGCAAGTAAGCAGCGATTCTCTTTCCCGCAAAGGGAATGCGATCTTCCTTTTATTCCTGTCCTAGTCTCCATAAGTGTGCGACAAGACCCCCGGCTGCCCGCCGGGGGTCTTGTCATCATTAAAAAAAGTGGTTCAGAAACGCCTGTGGGCGTTTCTGACCCACAAATTATACTGCCGTTTTTCCGATTAGCGGCCGATCAGCAGGTCGCGGCGGCAGCGCAGACCCACAGAGAGGGTAGCGCTGCTGCCCAGGTGCCGCAGGGTGACGCGGGTGCCGGACTTCTGTCCCTCGCACAGCAGCGAGAGGTTCAGGGTGGTGGTGTTCTTCTCGGTCACCAGCACCAGCGTTTTCACGCCGTTGGCCTGCAAAGTCTGCATATCCTCAATGGTGGTGCGGAAAGTAGCCACCTCGGCGGGGACGTCCAGCGTCAGCACGCCGTCCTTCTGGCGGGCGGTGTACAGCAGCTGCTTGCCCAGCAGACCCTTCACGGTGTAGCGTGCCTCGGTCTTTGCGGTGTCGGCCAGCTCATCGCCGGAGATCAGCATGATATTGCCCTGAATGGGATTGCCCTCCGGGGCACCGTAGCCGCCGTAGCTGGGGTCTTTTTCGCCCACGGCAACGTCACCGCTGTGCAGTGCGATGTCACCCTGCACCATCTGCTCCTGCGGGGGCAGATAGCCCTCCACGCAGGTGGAATCCACCTCGGCGGCAAATGCACCCACGCTCAGCATGGCAGCGGCACACACCGCCACAGCGGCACAGCTCAGGGTACGGACAAACTTTTTGTTCAGCATCTTCATAGGAAATACCTCCTGAAAACGGCAGCCGCAGGGACTGCCTTGTTTTTTTGCATCATAATCTTTTTTGGAACCATGGTTCAGCTGCGGCGCATCCACAATGGAAAACCGCCGTATCTGCTTTGTAAACGGATACGGCGGCCGGATTATTGCAAAAGATTCAAAAATTTTTATTTTCAGGGATTTTCTGGTTTGTTTTCTGCATCATCGCGGTTAAGGATATCCATGAACTCCTCGCCGGTGATGGTCTCTTTCTGGTACAGGTACTGTGCCAGCTCGTCCAGCTTTGCGCGGTTCTCGGTCAGGATGCGGATGGCCTTTTCGTGCTGGGTCTTGACCAGCTCTACCACCTTCTGATCGATCTCGCGCTGGGTCTGGGCACTGCAGGCCAGCGAGGTATCGCCGCCCAGATACTGGTTGTTCACGGTCTCCAGCGCCACCATGTCAAATTCGTCGCTCATGCCGTAGCGGGTCAACATGGCGCGGGCAAGCTTGGTGGCCTGCTCGATATCATTGGATGCGCCGGTGGTGATGGAGTTGAATGCCACCTCCTCGGCGGCGCGGCCGCCGGTCAGGGTGGCAATCTTATTTTCCAGCTCGGCCTTGTTCATCAGGTAGTGGTTGCCCTCGTCCACCTGCATGGTGTAGCCCAGTGCGCCGGAGGTGCGGGGAATGATGGTGATCTTCTGCACCGGGGCAGAGTTAGACTGCTTGGCTGCCACAAGGGCATGGCCGATCTCGTGGTAGGCTACGATGCACTTTTCGTGGTCGGTCAGGATGGAGTTCTTCTTCTGGTAGCCGGCAATGACCACCTCGATGCTCTCCTCAAGGTCGGCCTGCGTCACGCTCTTGCGGCCCGCCCGCACGGCACGCAGGGCGGCTTCGTTCACAATGTTGGCCAGCTCTGCGCCGGAGGCACCGGAGGCCATGCGTGCCACGGTGTTGAAGTCCACACCCGGGGCGATCTTCACCTTTTTGGCGTGTACCTTCAGGATCTCCTCGCGGCCCTTCAAATCGGGCAGCTCCGCGGGCCCACGGCGGTCAAACCGGCCGGGACGGGTCAGGGCAGGGTCGAGGGAATCCGGGCGGTTGGTAGCCGCCAGAATGATGACACCGGTGTTGCCCTCAAAGCCGTCCATCTCGGTAAGCAGCTGGTTCAGGGTCTGCTCGCGCTCGTCGTTGCCGCCAAACTGGCCGCTGTTGCGCTTCTGGCCAATGGCGTCGATTTCATCAATGAATACGATGCAGGGTGCTTTTTCTTTGGCCTGCTTGAACAGGTCACGCACCTTGGAGGCACCCATGCCCACGAACATCTCCACGAACTCCGAGCCGGAGATGGAGAAGAAGGGCACGTTGGACTCGCCTGCCACGGCCTTGGCAAGCATGGTCTTGCCGGTGCCCGGAGGGCCTACCAGCAGAATGCCCTTGGGCATGGAAGCACCGATCTCCTCATACTGCTTGGGGTCGTGCAGATAATTGACGATCTCCTGCAGGTTCTCCTTGGCTTCGTCCTCACCGGCCACATCCGCAAAGCGGATGCCGTGGGTGGACTGCACATACACCTTTGCGTTGGATTTGCCCGCGCCGCCAAACATCATGGAGCCCGGGCCGCCGCCTGCCTTTTCCATCAGCTTTTTGTTCATCTGGTTGCCGATGAAGCTGAACAGCAGGATGGGCAGCACGAACCACAGCAGAAAGCTGAGCACCGGCGAACCCTGCTCCACGATCTCGCTGGAGAACTGTGCACCTGCGTCGTACAGGCGCTCGGTCAGACTGGGGTCGTTCATCAGGCCGGTCTTGTAGATCTGCTTGTTGTCCTTATCCGTAAAAATGATCTGGTTGGACTGGATATCCACCTTGCCGATGTTTTCCTGCTCGGTCATGCTCATAAAGGTGCCGTAGTCTACCTCCTGCACCTGACGCTCGGCCAGCCACGGCATGACCACAAGGTTGATGACCAGCAGCACCAGCAACACGATGGCATAGTAGATAGCCAGCGGCTTTTTGGATGGCTTGACTTCTTTCATGGGATGTTCCTCCTTCTATATAAAGTGGGCTTCCACCCGTTTGCTGCGTCCAGTATACCACACCTTACCGCCTAGCAACAGCGCAGCGAGGGCAACTTTGCAAAAACTTAGCAGTTTCTTAACAAAGAGAGCTAAAGCCGCTCAGTTACCATATTATAGGTGCGCAAAGGGCTTGCCGGATGAGGGGGCAGGGGAGCAACGACCTCAATTTTGCATGATTTACCCCATGGTATTGTGAAATGCTTTCATCTTTATCCTGAACGAAACTTCTTGACACTTTCTGGCAGTCGTGCTAAAATTATCTCACTTTCAACAAAGTGCAAATGCGTTGACGGGGATAAAACGATCTTTCTTCTGCGTGCAGAGAGCCGCCGGGTGGTGCAAGGTGGGTGCAGAGAACTTCGGATACTGGCCCCCGAGCGGCAGGACTGAACGGACAAGTAGGTTCTGACGGATGCCCACCGTTACAAGGGCAGCGATTCGCTGTTTTGGCCGATCGTGCAAAGTGGCTGTACCTGACCGTGCAGCAAGGAGAGTGGTACCACGGGTGCCCTGTAAAAGCAATTTACAGGCTCTCGTCTCTCAAGGTTTTCGCCTTGAAAGACGGGAGCCTTTTTTCGTACAACGGTTGCAGTAGGGCAAAAGGCTTCCCCCGGTCGGGGGAAGCTGTCACCGCAGGTGACTGATGAGGGCGCAGGCAAGCAGCTGCTGCCGGGAAATCACCCCTCATCCGGCGCTACGCGCCACCTTCCCCCAAGGGGTGAAGGCTTTATGCTATTTCAGGAGGACAACAGGATGATGGACGCTACCAAGTACGCACCGGGGTACTACCCGGTACCCGCCGGTTATGACAGCTGGGTAAAAAAAGACCATATTGAAAAGGCTCCCGCATGGTGCAGCGTGGATCTGCGGGACGGCAATCAGGCGCTGATCGTGCCCATGAGCCTTGCAGAAAAGCTGGAGTTCTTCCAGATGCTGGTGAAGATCGGCTTCAAGGAGATCGAGGTGGGCTTCCCCGCCGCCAGCGAGACCGAGTACGAGTTCCTGCGCACCCTGATCGAAAAGAATATGATTCCCGCCGACGTCACCGTGCAGGTGCTGACCCAGTGCCGCGACCATATCATCCGCCGCACCTTCGAGGCAGTCAAGGGCGCACCCCGGGCGGTGATCCATTTCTACAACTCCACCTCTGTGGCGCAGCGGGAGCAGGTGTTCCACAAGTCCAAGGAGGAGATCAAGCAGATCGCCGTGGACGGCGCAAAGCTGGTCAAGCAGCTCAGTGAGGAGTACGAGGGCAACTTCCTGTTCGAGTACAGCCCCGAAAGCTTTACCGGCACCGAGGTGGATTACGCCGTAGAGGTGTGCAACGCCGTGCTGGATATCATGCAGCCCACCCCGGAGCGCCCCATGATTATCAACCTGCCGGTGACCGTGGAGATGAGCATGCCCCATGTGTACGCCAACCAGATCGAGTACTGCGACAAGCACCTGAAGTACCGCGACAGCGTGATCATCTCCACCCATCCCCACAACGACCGCGGCACTGGCGTAGCCTGCGCAGAGTTGGCAGTGCTGGCGGGCGCACAGCGCGTGGAGTGCTGCCTGTTTGGCAACGGCGAGCGCACCGGCAATGTGGACGCCGTAACGCTGGCCATGAATATGTACAGCCACGGCGTAGACCCCAAGCTGGACTTCTCGGATATGCCCGCCATCTGCGCCACCTACGAGCGGGTGACCCGGATGCACATCTACGAGCGCACCCCCTACGCCGGGCAGCTGGTGTTTGCCGCCTTCTCCGGTAGCCATCAGGACGCCATTGCCAAGGGCATGGCGTACCGCAAGCAGACCGGCGAACACCGCTGGACCTGTCCCTACATCCCGGTGGACCCCCACGACATCGGCCGCACCTACGATGCCGACGTTATCCGCATCAACAGCCAAAGCGGCAAGGGCGGCATCGGTTTTGTACTGGAACAGAACTACGGCTACAATCTGTCCCCCAAGATGCGGGAGGCGCTGGGCTACAAGGTCAAGAGCGTGTCCGACCACAGCCACAAGGAGCTGAGCGCTGCCGAGGTGCTGCACATCTTCGAGGATACCTACCTCAACCGTGCAAAGCCGCTGAATGTGGTGGAAGCCCACTTTGCGCAGGTAAACGGCATTACCGCCACAGTCACGCTGGAGCTGAACGGCCAGCGCAAGGTGGTCACCTCGGTGGGCAACGGCCGTCTGGATGCCGTAGCCAACGCCATCCAGAGCGCCACCGGCATGGACTTCCATCTGGAAAACTACTCTGAGCACAGTCTGGACGAGGGCTCCACCTCCCGCGCAGCCTCCTATGTGGGGCTTGTCTGGGGAGACAACACGGTCACATGGGGTGCCGGTACCGACACCGACATTATCGTGGCCGGTATCCGCGCCCTTGTCAGCGCAATCAACAATCGATAAAAAGGAGAAAACTACCATGGGAATGACCCTGACGCAGAAGATCCTTGCCGCACACGCCGGACTGCCGGAGGTCAAGGCAGGCCAGCTGATCAACGCAAAGTTGGACATTGTGCTGGGCAACGATATCACCACCCCGGTGGCCATCAACGAGTTTGAACGCGCCGGTTTTAACCGCGTGTTTGATAAAGAGCATATCGCTATCGTGCTGGATCACTTTGTACCCAATAAGGATATCAAGAGCGCTACCCAGTCCAAGCAGTGCCGAGAGTTCGCCAATAAGTACGATATCCTCAACTTCTACGATGTCGGTCAGATGGGCATTGAGCACGCGCTGCTGCCGGAAAAAGGCATCGTCACTGCCGGTGACTGCGTGATCGGCGCGGACAGCCACACCTGCACCTATGGTGCGCTGGGTGCCTTCTCCACCGGTGTAGGCTCTACCGATATGGCCGCTGGCATGGCTACCGGCATGGCATGGTTCAAGGTGCCCTCTGCCATCAAGTTCGTGCTTACCGGCAAGTTTAACCCCCGGGTGTCCGGCAAGGACCTGATTTTGCATATCATCGGCATGATCGGTGTGGACGGCGCACTGTATAAGTCTATGGAGTTCACCGGCCCGGGCGTGGCAGGCCTTACCATGGACGACCGCCTGTGCATCTGCAATATGGCGATTGAGGCCGGTGCCAAGAACGGCATCTTCCCGGTGGACGAGGTGACCAAGGCTTATCTTGCAGGCCGCAGCCAGCGCCCGCCGGTGTTCTACGAAGCTGACCCCGATGCCGTGTATGAAAAGACCATCGAGATCGACCTCAGCGCACTGGAGCCCACCGTCAGCTACCCCCACCTGCCCGAGAATACCCATGTTGCCAGCGAGGGCAAGGACATCAAGATCGATCAGGTGGTCATCGGCAGCTGCACCAACGGCCGTCTGGAGGACATGGAAGCCGCCTACAACATCCTCAAGGGCAAGCACATCGCCAAGGGCGTGCGCGGCATCATCATCCCCGCCACCATGGCCGTTTACAAGGAATGCATCCTGCGCGGCTGGACCACTGCCTTTATTGATGCAGGCTGCATCGTGTCCACCCCCACCTGCGGCCCCTGTCTGGGCGGCTACATGGGCATTCTGGCAGCGGGCGAGCGCTGCGTTTCCACCACCAACCGCAACTTTGTGGGACGCATGGGTCATGTGGACAGTGAGGTCTATCTAGCTTCTCCCGCCACCGCCGCCGCCAGCGCCCTGACCGGCTACATCACCGACCCGCGCACGGTCTGACCCGAAAGGAGCATGAGCATGAACGCAAGAGGTTCTGTTTTCAAATACCCGGATAACGTGGATACCGACGTCATCATCCCGGCACGCCACCTGAACACGCAGGACGCCAAGGAGCTTGCCAGCCACTGCATGGAGGATATCGACAAGGACTTTGTGAACCGGGTGCAGCCCGGCGATATCATGGTGGGCGGCTGGAACTTTGGCTGCGGCTCCTCCCGCGAGCACGCACCCCTGTGCATCAAGACTGCCGGCATTGCGGTGGTTATTGCCAAAAGCTTTGCCCGTATCTTCTACCGCAACAGCATCAACATCGGCCTGCCCATCATGGAATGCCCGGAGGCTGTGGACGCCATTGAAGCAGGGGACACCGTTCAGGTAGACTTTAACACCGGCGTCATCACCGACGAGACCAACGGCAAGGTGTTCCACGCCGAGCCCTTCCCGCCCTTTATCCAGAACATCATCTCTGCCGGTGGCCTGATGAAGGCAATCCAGAAATAAGCCCCCTCAGCCTCACTTCGTTCGGCAGCTCCCCCAAGGGGGCGCCTTACAGCAATGCCGCAAACTTTCCCACTACCGCGAAAAGCCGTCCCCTTGGGGAAGGTGGCACGGCGTAAGCCGTGACGGAAGGGGTGGTTTGCAGGCGCTGCTAATTATTGTAAAAGGAGTACCTCATGGAAAAAAATATTGCTGTCATCTGGGGCGATTGCTCCAGCCCGGAGATCGTAAAGCAGACCCTCCGGGTGCTGGATAAGGTGGCTGAAAAGTACGGCCATACCTTCCACTACACCGCTGCCGCCATGGGCGGCGAGGCCATTGATAAATACGGCGACCCGCTGCCCCAGCACGAGCTGGATAAGTGCCTTGCCGCCGACAGCGTGCTGCTGGGCGCGGTGGGCGGCCCCAAGTGGGAGGGCCTGCCCGGGGAGCAGCGGCCGGAAAAAGGCCTGCTGCGGCTGCGCGCCGGCATGGGGCTGTACGCCAACAACCGCCCCGCCAAGATCTGGCCGCAGCTGGCACCTGCCAGCCCCTTAAAGCCCGAGATCGTGGCACAGGGCATTGACTTTATCATTGTGCGGGAGCTGATCGGCGGCGTGTACTTCGGCCAGCACCAGACCCATACGCTGGAAAACGGCGAAAAGCAGGCCGTGGACACCATGCCCTATGCGGAGCACGAGATCGAGCGCATTGGCCGCATCGGCTTCGAGACCGCCCGCAAGCGCCGCAAAAAGCTGTGCTGCGTGGACAAGGCCAATGTGCTGGACACCAGCCGCCTGTGGCGCACTGTGATGCACCGGCTGCAGGCCGAGTACCCGGATGTGGAGTACAGCGAGATGTTCGTGGACAACTGCGCTATGCAGATCGTGAAGAACCCTGCGCAGTTTGACGTGATCGTCACCGAGAATATGTTCGGCGACATCCTGTCGGACGAGGCTTCTATGATCACAGGTTCCATCGGTATGATCCCGTCCTCCAGTCTTGGTGACGGCACCCGGGGCCTGTACGAGCCCATCCACGGCTCTGCCCCGGACATTGCAGGCAAGGACATCGTAAACCCAACCGCCTGCATCCTGTCTGCTGCCATGATGCTGCGGTACTCCTTTGGCATGGCAGCGGAAGCCGATGCCATTGAGAACGCTGTGAGCCGTGTGCTGGACAAGGGTCTGCGCACCGCCGACAACATGAGCGATGGCTGCACCTGCCTTGGCTGCACCGCCATGGGCGATGCCATTCTGGCAGAGCTTTGAGCCGCAGCGCTATTTTTAATGAAACAAGCCCGGAAGGTCTACCGACCTTCCGGGCTTGAATTTTTTATATTATTACAGCATCTTGGAGAGGAAGGTTTTCAGGCGGGGGTGCTTGGGGTTCGTGAACAGTTCCTGCGGCGGCTCGTCCTCCTGAATTTTGCCATCGTCGATGAAGATGACCCGGTTGGACACCTCGCGGGCAAAGCCCATCTCGTGGGTGACCACCAGCATGGTGATGCCGGTGTGTGCCAGTTCCTTCATCAGTTCCAGCACCTCGCCCACCATCTCGGGGTCAAGGGCGCTGGTCGGCTCGTCGAACAAAATCACGTCCGGGTCCATGGCCAGCGCACGGGCAATGGCGATGCGCTGCTGCTGACCACCGGACAGGCTCTTGGGGTAGGCGTTGGCCTTGTCGGCCAGACCTACGCGGGCCAGCAGCTCGTCTGCACGGGCAGAGATGGCCTCTTTGTCCTTCAGCTTCAGCAAGCTGGGTGCCAGCTCAAGGTTCTTTTTCACGGTCAGGTGGGGGAACAGGTTGAAGTGCTGGAACACCATGCCCATCTTCTGGCGCACGGCATCGATGTGTGTCTCGTTTACCTCCACACCCTCAAACTTGATGGAACCGGAGGTGGGAGTCTCCAGCCGGTTCAGGCAGCGCAGAAAGGTGGACTTGCCGCAGCCGGAAGGGCCGATCAGGCACACCACATCGCCGCGGTAGATATCAAGGTCGATGCCTTTCAGCACATCCAGCGTGGGGTCGGCTTTTTTTGCGCCGCGCTTCTTTACGCCGCCATAGGTCTTGGTCAGGCCGCGTACTTCCAAAATCTTATCGGTCACTTTGTGCCAGCCTCCTCTCAAACTTGCCCAGCAGCCATGTAAACAGCATAACAAGGATCAGGTAGATCAGTGCAACGCCCAGCAGGGGGAACATGGCTTCATAGGTACGGTTCATAATGCCCTGTGCAGCATACAGCAGCTCCTTGCCGCCGATGGTGGTGATCAGGGAGGTATCCTTGAGCAGGACGATGAACTCGTTGCCCAGTGCAGGCAGCACCGCACGGATGGCCTGCGGGATGATGATGACCACCATGGTGGTCATGTAGTTCAGGCCAAGGCTGCGTCCGGCTTCCATCTGGCCGGGGTCCACAGCCATCAGGCCGCCGCGGATGATCTCGGATACATACGCGCCAGAGTTGATGCCTAAGGTCAGCGCACCTACCATGGTAAAGTTGCGGCTGTTGGCAAAAATGACCATACTCATGATCAGCAGCTGCACCATCATGGGCGTGCCGCGGATGATGGTGGTGTACACCTGACACACCGCGTTAAAAAAGCCCAGCACCGCGTTTTTGTGGCCGGGGCGCTGCTGGTCGTGGGTCACGCGCACCAGCGCCACCACGCTGCCCAGCACCACGCCCAGCGCCAGCGCCAGTGCGGTGACCAGCAGGGTGGTGCCCACACCGCTGATGTACTGCATCCAGCGGTCCTTCAGCAGAAAGGCCTGATAAAACTTGAAAAAGAAATCCTGTTCAAAGCTTAGCTTTGTGCCGCTGTTGAGCAGCTCTTTGAGCAGTTCGTATTGCGCAGCCATTCACATCCTCGCTTTCTGTTTGTCAATAAATTGTAACCACTTTTTTCTAAAAAAAGAGGTGCCCCGGAGCGGGGCGCCTCCTTGGGTACGGAAATGGTACAGGGCACGCAGCTTAGTTTGCGTTGATGTACTTGTCCACGATGGCCTGCAGGGTGCCGTCAGCCTTCAGCTCCTCCAGAGCCTTGTTGACAGCGTCCTCCAGTGCAGAACCCTTTGCCATGCCGATGGCGTAATCCTCCTCGGCGTAGCTGGTGTCCAGCACCTTCAGGCCGGGGTTGGCGGCAACGTACTCCGTAGCGGGAGCGTTGTCGATGACCACTGCATCCACCTGACCGTTGTTCAGTGCCTGCACAGCGGTCAGGCCGCTGTCGTAGGCCACAACAGAGTCCTCGCCGAAGTCATCGGAGCAGTAGATGTAGCCGGTGGTGCCGCGCTGGGTGCCGATCTTCTTGCCGGCCAGATCGTCGGGAGAAGCAATGTCGGAATCGTTGGGCACGATGATGGACTGGATGCCGGTGGCGTAGCTGTCGGAGAAGTCCATCACAGCCTTGCGCTCGTCGGTCACGGTCACACCGGCCATAGCGATGTCGGCCTTGCCCTGCTGCACGCTCAGCAGCGCAGCGTCAAAGTCCATGTCGTCGATCTGCAGCTCCAGACCCAGCTTGTCGGCAATGGCCTTGGCGGTGTCGATGTCGATGCCCTCGAACTCACCGGAGTCGGTGGTCATCTCGTAGGGAGGGAAGGTGGCGTTGGTGGCCATGGTCAGCTTGCCAGCCTCAACGGTGGTCAGCTCACCGGCGGCAGCGCTGGTGGAAGCAGCCTCAGAAGAAGCGGCAGCAGAGCTTGCCACAGAGGAAGCCACGCTGGAAGAGGAACCACCGCAGGCGGTCAGGGCCAGAGCAGCAACGGACAGACCGGCAGCAGCCAGGAAGCTGCGACGAGTAATCTTTTTCATATTCAAACACTCCTCATACGCGTTGTATAAACTTGCAGTCGCCGGAAGGATGCGATTCATCGAAAAATCCAGCGAACGGACTTAGTATAAGTTGTACAAATAGAAAAGTCAATAGTTGTGCAAAAAATCGGTCAAATTGAAACCGAATTGCAAACACTTATACACTGCGATGGGGAAAATAAATGTATATATGCAAAGAAAACCCTCTCAGGCGCTGACGCGCCAGCTCCCCCGAAAGGGGGAGCCTTTAAAGAATGGAAACCTTACCGTACTGCCAAAAAGCTCGCCCTTCGGGAGAGCTGGCATCGAGCAAGGCGAGATGACTGAGAGGGTTTGACGCTTACACGCTCCGTGCGATCTCTTCCGCGCTGCGCTTGGGCACGCAGTAGTCCCGGTTTTCGTCCAGATAATACTTCACGCCGGTGTCAGCGGTCAGGGGCACGATGTGTGCCTTGTGGATGGGGTAGCCAAAGGCCACCATGTAGGCCAGCTTCAGCGGTTCTTCGATGCCCAGCAGCTCGGTGAGGGCGGGCTTGTTGATGGCACCCATGATGCAGCTGCCCACCTCCTTGTCCCAGGCGGCCAGGGTCATGTTGGCCAGGGCAATGCCGGTGTCGGTGGAAAGGTCGCCGGGAGCGGAGCTGTCCTGCAGGACGGCCACATACAGGGTGGGCGTCTCGTCGGCCTTGGGCATGCCCTGTTCCGGGGGCAGATAGGCCGCCCACTTGACCAGCGGCTGCACTTTGGCCACCATTTCCGGGCTCTGCACCACCACAAGGCGCAGGGCCTGCCGGTTGGCCCCGCAGGAGGACAGCCGTACAGCTTCCACGATGTCATCCACCACATCCTGCGGCACGGGCTTCTGCGCAAAGCGGCGGTAAGTGCGGCGGGTGACCAGAGATTCCATAACAGACATGACAAAACACTCCTTTTCCGGCGGGCGGTGCCCGGCGGTTTATTTGCGGTTTACTACCATATAAAGTATAACAGTCCGGCCGGGGATGCGCAAGCCGGAGAAAAGAACGGTGGCTCTTGACAAAAATATGCGGGGGAGGGGTATAATTGGCAGAGAATACCCGGCCCTCGACACAGAACGCCGCGAAGTGACAACGAAAATATGGTAAAATGTGGAAAATAATAGAAGGGGGTATCAGGATGGTCGTGTGGGTAGGCCTTGTGTGCTTTGTGCTGGGTGCCAATCTGGGATTTCTGGTGGCAGGTCTGATGCGGATGGCAAAGGACGAAAAGGACACCTCGGAGAAACCATAAAAAGGTTCGGAAACGGATGCAAAATGCCCCGCTGCGGAAATGTGCAGCGGGGCATTTTGCGTTCAGGAGATTTTTGCCGGGTCGAGGTACTGGCCGTTCTGCAGCACTTCCAGATGGATGTGCGCTTCCTCGGCGCATTCACAGCTGATGGTGCCCACGGTGCCCAGCTTCTGCCCAGCGGTCACGGTGTCGCCGGGCTTCACGGCGGGGCTGTTCACCCCGCACACCCGCCACAGGCGGCCGGAAGCATCTTCCAGCGTGACCACGCTGCTCCACCGGCCGTCGGTGCCGGTCTCGGTCACCTTGCCGGAGCAGGGGGCACTCACCGCACTGCCCTCGGCACAGGCGTAATCCACACCGTTGTGGGTGCGCCAGTCGCCCAGCGTCTTGCTGTAGACCAGCTCGTCACCACTGTAGGCGTTGAGTACCCGGCCAGAGAACGGCTGCGTGGAGGCAGGCGCGGCTGAGCTTGCGGCAGGTGCAGAGTCGGTGCGCAAGGCAGAGGGTTCGTGCACCGAACCAGAGCCAGATGCCGCACCAGACGAGGCACTCGAGCTGCCCGGCACGGGCTGCGGTACCCCGGCTACGCTGTTGGCGGCCTGCTCGGCCATATCGGGAAGGTCCAACCATAATTCTTCCTCCTCAAGCCCCACATCGGGGTCAGGTTCCGGCTCCGGAATGGTCTGCCGGGCGGTGCTGCTCGGGTTTGTCAGGTCGGTCAGGTTCTGCTTGAGCTCGTCGCGGACGGTGCGCACCGCCCACACCCCGGCGGCTGCCGCGGCCAGCAGACAGGCTGCCAGCACCAGTGCAAAGCCCTTGCCGTGCAAAAACTTTTTGATCTGCTCCATCTTGCGTTACTCCTATCTGTCCCGTGGAAACGGTTCGCTTCTGGGGTTAGTGTGGGAGGGCGGCGCAGGTTTTATGCATCAAAAAAGAGCCTTCCCGGTGCGGGAAGGCTCTTTGCGGTTTACGGGTTCCGGTTCAGCTGCGGCTGTTGCGGCTGTTCAGGCCCAGCAGACGCACCACATACAGGAAGATGTTGATGAAGTCCAGGTACAGGGTCAACGCACCGTAGATGGAAGCCTTTTCGGCCAGCTCGCTGTCCCCGGCGTAGTAGGAGTACAGCTGGCTCAGCTTCTGGGTGTCATAAGCGGTCAGCAGCATGAACACCACCAGACCGATGCCGCTGTCCAGCACCGTGGAGCCGAAGCCCATGCCGAAC
>OLPT01001311.1_pt1 | contig 15349 bp, 15 predicted proteins | sample 1673051 | NCBI WGS metagenome assembly OLPT01 (sample SAMEA3136750, study PRJEB25190) | human gut metagenome | biome: human gut; feature: human-associated habitat; material: faeces | place: Austria | collected 2013
ATAACCTCCTGTGCGTCCATGTATGTGTCATTTACACTTAAAATTATGCACTCCAGCGGGCCGTGCCGTACTCGGCATCGCGGCGAAATTTCTTTGCTTTTTTCGCCTTGCAGTAGATCAGCAGCCGGAACGCCAGCGCACCCACAACGCCCACCAGCCAGTCAAAGGGGACAAGACCGGGGGCGAAGCTGGCAAAGGCCGCGCCGATGGTCTGGCCCAGCCCCAGCAGCTTTTCCCCGAAGCCCGTACCAGCGGCCAGACGGTACGCCGTGCCGATTTTCAGGCAAAACCAGCCGATGAACAGGTACGGGATGTTCGGAAGAACATACTTCCTGATTTTATCTGTCGCCATGCGCCGCCTCCTTTGTCAATTCCCGCTGGGGCTGCTTTTTCACCTGTTCCTCGGCCTGCCGGAGCTGCTCCCGAATCGGCGTCTGCCGGGATTTGGCCCGTTTTAGTTCCAACCGGGAATACTCGGCAAAGCAGCCTGTGATGGCGTCGGCCTGCCGTGCCTTGAACAGAAGCAGATATTTTTCCTCTCCCACACGGCGGATGGCGTAGTCCACGCCCCATTTCCGGGCAACCTTGTCAAACAGCTTGGGTGTGTCCACCTCAATAGCGTTGGTGTCCCCGCCGTGGCCCATGAGCTTTCGCACACTCTGCTTGCTGTGGGGCGTCTGCGCCTTGCGGTGCTCCTTGGCGATCTTCCGACCTACGGCGGCTACCACATAGGCCAGCGCACGGGCGGTCAGCTTGGACGCCTTGACGCTGATGGCGATGGTCTGCCGGGACACTTCATCTCCGACGATAGCTTACACCTCCTTTGCCCTCTGGCCACCGTGACCAGAAGCGGCCTATCTGTCCTCGCGGCTGGCGGGAAGCCGCTGCTTTTCCTCGTTCAGCGCCGAACGGTCTATGACCTCCTGATACGCTGCCATCTGCTCCCGGATATTCAGCTTGGGATAGGCGAAGATGCGGTGCTCCGGGGGAATATCCTCCATTCCGTGATACCGCTCCACAAAGCTGCTGCCATTATTGAACACATAGCCGCCGGGGGCGAAATGGCCGCCGTCATTGATCCGTGCGTCCCGCCCGTAGGCTTCAAAGTCGAAGTAGGGCAGCACATTATCCGGCACATCCAGCATTTCCATTTCCTCAATGTAGGCCCGGCCCAGCGCCTCCTCGCTGTCAATACCGGGGTAGAAGTCATAGCAATCCAGATTTTGCGTGAGGTTGATCAGGTCATGGACGCTGCCCGTGTATTCGCCGCTGTCAATGACGGCCTCAAACTTTTCAATGTCGCTCTGGTCGAGGTCAGACAGCACATGGGCCAGATGGTTCAGCTCGTCAATGCTTTCATATTCGCCCAAATGGTCATACAGGCCCAGCACGTCACCGTCGAATGAGGTAATAAAGATTTCCTCATACCGTACCCCATCCACGCCGATGCGCTTCAAGAGGGCCTGCACCTCCTCCGTGGTGGCCGGGAATTTCAGCGTTTCGCCTACAAGCCGCCCCTCGTTGTATTTGCCGAGGTTGGTTATGTAGGCTTCAAACAGGGATGACATATCAGCGGCGGCCCTGACGCTTTACGGTCAGGATGCCGTCCAGCGTGGTTGCCGTGATCCCCAGCCGCTGGGCCACAGCCACATCGTTTTTCATGCTTTCCGTGGAGATACTGCCGCACACCACCAGCACATGAGAGCGGCGGAGCAGGTCACGGCCCATGTCGATGCCGCTCTTGTGCTCCTCGGGAACGGCGTCGTTCAGGAAAAGGGGCTGATAGAGCGTGGGGCAGATGGGCGAAAAGCCCGCCTCATAGACAGCGCGGCAATACTTGGCGGCCTGCTCTGTCGCCTCACAGGGATCGCCACTCCACGCGGCGGTGATATACGCAAGGGGTCGTTTCATTGTGAAAACCTCCGTTTTTATATAATGTGGTGGGTCAACCTTTTCCCCCCGCCCTTTTCCAATCTTGGAAAAGGGGGCGGCTCTGGAGGATATACCCCCGCCGCTTGCCGGAGAAAAAGCACAGCCGGGGCAGGCGGTCAAGGGCAAAGCCGCCGCACACGGCGGGGCGAAGCCCCCTTGACAGCCCACTCCCGCCTGTGCTCGATTACGGGCGGCGACGGGGGATATAACCCAAAGAGCCTGTCCTATCGGGGCAGCAAAAAGCCTCTGGTCATGGTGGCCAGAGGTCGTTACTTTTCCATATCCATTTTCTTATCGGGCTTGGCAAGCTCGGGCGGCTGCCGCTCTTTCCAGTCCTCCAGCAGCGTCATGATCTGGTCTTTCATCTGCCGGGGCGTGGCCTCCTTGCCAAAAAACTTTTCCAGTTCAGCGCCAGTAATGATCACGTCACGATCCTCCTTTTTCTTTTCTTCACACAAAATACCGTCGATCACATCCGGGGAGAGCTTGTTTTCCTTGTCCAGCTCGCGGAGCCGTTTTGCCTGACCCTTGGAGGGCGAAGCCTGCTGGCCCTCAATGGACACGGCGATATACTTCTGGTGCTTGGGGCGCACACGGGAAATTTCCACAGCCGGGGTGAAAGACAGCTTTCCGTCATCCATCGTCTGCTTCAATTCCGGCACAAGATCATTGAGCCAGATATACCGCTGCACGGTTTTCACGCTCATGCCGTTGCGCTGGCCCACGCTTTCAAGAGAGAGCTTTCCGGCCTCGGCGCTGTCGCCTCGTGCTCCCTGATGCTTGATGGCCTCATACTGCATTTTCAGGGACAGGGCCTTTTCGCTGGGCAAAATCGTTTCACGCTGACGGAGGTTGTCATCCGTCATAGCGAGAATAGCCTCGTCATCCGTCAAATTGCGGACGATACAGGGCATATTGCGATACCCGGCAAGTTGGCTGGCCATCTGGCGGCGGTGGCCAGCGATGATCTCATAGCCGCCGCCCTCACGGGGACGCACCAGCGCGGGCTGGTTGACACCGCCGTTGCGGACGCTCTCCACCAGAGATTTCATTTCCGCATCGTCACGGACACCGAAAGGATGATCCTTGAACGGATGCAGGTCGGAAAGGTCAAGATAGACGATTTCCTCTTTTTCGCCTCTGGTAGCGTCACGGGGCGTAGGCGGCACTTCCGGGGCCGGGGGCGCTGCCTTTTCTTCGGGGGCCGCATGGGTCTTGCCAGCCTTGGGCGGCTTACCCTGCTCCGGGGCCGTTTTTTCCGCCTTGGGCGGACGGCCTCGGCGTGGCTTCTCCGCCTTTTCCTCTTTCTTGGCCCCCGGCTCTGTGGACGCAGCTTTTTCGACTTTTGCAGGGCGGCCCCGTTTGGGCTTGGGCTTCTCCGGCTCCGGCATGGGCTTTTCCCATTCCTGCTTGCTGTACTCGGTGACGGAAACGGGCGGGGCCTCCGGCTCCTTTGGGATGTCCGGCGGAGCGTCCCTTTCCGGCGTGGGACGCACAGCGGAAAGGTCAATCACCTTTGCGGACGGAGCGGGGCCGCCGCCCACATCAGGGATCTCGGCCTGCTCCATTTCCGGGGCCTTTCCCGACATTTCAGGCGGGGCCTGTTCCTCCGTGGTAGGGGGATGCTTGTTTTCTTCTGCCATGACACGAATAACCTCCTCAACAAGAATTTAGGCCACGCCGCACGGCTGGCCCATATCGGCACACAGAGAAAACGCTGTCTGCATACAAAAACACCGCCTATGTCCTATTAGGCGGTGCATTGTGTAAGGCTTGGCAGCTCATTTTCAGTTGTTTTTCTCTGTGTGCCCTTGTCAAGCGATGTTTCTGTTTTCCATACATCTTTATTTGGCATGGTATTTAATATTATGTTATTTACTTTAGGTGTCTATTTGATTGGAATCGGGCAGCAGGGAAGCAATAAACTCAATTTAAAGAATTTAATTACACCAGGTGTGGTTTGTTCTTTCTTAGCGCTTAATCTCTATTTATTGCATATAAGAGCACCCAAGATTATCACAGACTTTACAAGCATGGTAGGAGACATGACAACACCTCTTGCGATGATTATTATTGGTGTCACACTTGGGGCAATGAATATTAAAGATGTATTTAATGAACTACGTGTCTATGTTTATACACTAGTCAAGCAGCTGATTTTACCGATTATTGCCTATCCAATTATTGCATTTTTGATCAAGGATCATTATTTAAGAGGATTGACTTTGATTATGATATCTATGCCCGTAGGAAGCTCCGCAGTATTATTTACGAATAAATATGGTGGAGACAGTGGGTTAGCAGCTAAGACAATATTTATGACAACATTAATATCCGTTTTTACTATTCCACTTGTTGTCTATATGTTTTTAATTTAAAACTTTTACCCCAATTTAGGGGGTTTTTTTTATGAGGGGTATTTGTTATAATGGTGTCGAAAAGGAGCGTTTATGAAAGATTATAGTAAATATTTTAAAGGTCCTTCTTTAAAGGATGCACGTTCTAGAGGTCGTACTGAAGTACAGCATTTAGATGATGCATTTGAGATTCCTGCAGATATGGTGGGAATTGGCAAAGGACAGACATATTATATCCAGACTTATGGATGTCAAGCGAATGAAAGAGATACTGAAACATTATCTGGTATCTTAGAAATGATGGGTTATACTCATACTGATGAAGTAAAACAGGCAGATGTTGTATTATTAAATACATGTGCTATTAGAGAAAATGCGGAAGAAAAAGTATTTGGTAAGATTGGTTACTTGAAGAATATCAAGAAGACTAGACCAAATCTAATCTTTGGTGTATGTGGCTGTATGGCACAGGAAGAAGTAGTTGTTAATAAGATTCTAGAGAAATTCCCGCAGGTTGATCTTATTTTCGGCACACATAATATCCACCGTCTTCCAGTTTTATTAAAACAGGCAATGTTAGAAAAAGAACTTGTTCTTGAAGTCTGGTCTAAGGAAGGGGATGTTATTGAAAATCTTCCAAGTCATCGTGCCAATAACTACAAGGCATGGGTAAATATCATGTATGGATGCAATAAGTTCTGTACTTATTGTATTGTCCCTTATACAAGAGGTAAGGAACGTTCTCGTGAATTAGATGAAATTATCAAGGAAGTAGAAGAATTAAAGAATAGTGGTTATAAAGAAATCACATTACTTGGACAGAATGTTAATTCTTATGGTAAGGATTTAAATAACGGTACTGACTTTGCAACATTATTAGAAGCTGTTGCAAAGACTGGTATTGATCGTATTCGTTTTACAACAAGCCATCCTTGGGACTTTAATGCAGATATGATTGATATTATCGCTAAGTATGATAATATCATGCCTTCTATTCATTTACCTGTTCAGTCAGGGAATGATGAAGTTTTAAAGCTTATGGGTAGACGTTATTCAAAGGAAAGCTACTTGAAGCTATTTGATATGATTAAAGAAAAGATTCCTGATTGTACTATTACAACAGATATTATTGTTGGTTTCCCTAATGAAACAGAAGAACAATTCCAGGATACTTTATCTTTATATAACTATTGTAAGTATGATTTAGCTTATACATTTATTTATTCACCTAGAGAAGGGACTCCAGCTGCAAAGATGGAAGATAATGTTCCTCTAAGTGATAAGGAACAGCGTTTATATCGCTTAAATGAATTAGTGAATAAGTATGCTAATGAAGCAAATCAGAAATACTTAGGACAGGTTGTTAAAGTACTTGTAGAAGGTCCTTCTAAGAAGAACCCAGATGTTTTATCAGGTTATACAGAACATAACAAACTCATTAACTTTAAAGGTGATGCTTCAATGGTTGGTCAGATTGTAGATGTTCGTGTAACTGAAGCAAAGACATGGGCATTGACTGGAGAACAGCTTGAATCAAATAACTAAGAATAAAGCAGATTCTTTGAATCAATTAATTCTAAATAATCCTCTTATTCAGGAATTTAAGAAGTATGAAAAGACTTTAAGAGAACATCCTGAATTATTATCTTTGGAAGATGAAATCAAACAAGAGAGCCAAATTATTCTTAAAAAGAAGGCTCTTGGTGAATTAACTGATGAAGAGTTAAAAGCCTATCATGACAAAAAAGCCTACTTTGAGAATCATCCTTTGATTGTCAATTATTTGAATCTAAAAAGTGAAGTTAATGATTACCTTATACAAGTTGAAACAATCATCAATGAAGAATTATTAAAAGCTATTGACTAAATGTTTTTAAATGTTTATTATTGAACTAATTTATATAAAAAGGAGATTATTATGGCACATATTTTTAATGAACCCTCACACACTTTTAATGAATATTTATTAATTCCTGGTTATTCTAGTGAAGAATGCCAGCCACAGAATGTTAGTTTAAAGACACCTTTAGTAAAATTCAAGAAAGGTGAAGAACCAGCACTTTCATTAAATATCCCTCTTGTATCTGCAGTTATGCAGGCTGTATCTGATGATGGTATGGCAGTTGCTTTAGCAAGAGAAGGTGGATGTTCATTTATCTACGGTTCACAGACAATTGAATCACAGGCAGCAATGGTAAGACGTGTTAAAAACTATAAGGCAGGTTTCGTACCAAGTGATTCTAACTTAAGCGCTAATGATACATTAGCAGATGTTCTTGCACTTAAAGAAAAGACAGGTCATTCTACTATGGCTGTTACTGAAGATGGTACAGCAAATGGCCGTTTAGTTGGTTTAGTGACTGGTAGAGATTACCGTGTCAGCCGTATGGATGAAAACGAAAAAGTTGTTGATTTCATGACACCTTTTGATAAGTTAGTATGCGGACATAAAGATATTACTTTAAAAGAAGCAAATGATATTATCTGGGAAAACAAACTAAATGCTTTACCAATTATTGATGATGATAACAGACTTCTTTATTTCGTATTCAGAAAGGATTATGAATCAAGAAAATCAAATCCTAATGAATTATTAGATGAATCTAAACGTTATGTAGTTGGTGCTGGTATCAACACTAGAGACTTCGCAGAAAGAGTTCCTGCGTTAATTGAAGCAGGTGTAGATGTATTATGTATTGACTCTTCTGAAGGTTACTCAGCTTGGCAGGCTAATACTATTGCATGGATCAGAGAACATTATGGTGATACTGTAAAAGTTGGTGCTGGTAATGTTGTAGATGGTGAAGGATTCAGATTCTTAGCAGAAGCTGGTGCTGACTTCATTAAAATCGGTATCGGTGGCGGTTCTATCTGTATCACTCGTGAACAGAAAGGTATCGGTAGAGGTCAGGCTACTGCAACTATTGAAGTGGCTGAAGCAAGAGATGCATATTTCAAAGAAACTGGTATTTATATCCCTATCTGTTCAGATGGTGGTATTGTTCATGATTATCATATGACTTTAGCTTTAGCTATGGGTTCTGACTTTATCATGTTAGGTCGTTACTTCTCTCGTTTTGATGAATCACCAACTAACAAGGTAAACATCAACGGTCAGTATATGAAAGAATACTGGGGTGAAGGTTCTGCACGTGCTAGAAACTGGCAGAGATATGACTTAGGTGGAGATAAGAAGCTTTCATTTGAAGAAGGTGTAGATTCTTATGTGCCATATGCTGGTAGCTTAAAAGATAATGTTGGTTTATCATTAAGCAAGATGAAACATACAATGTGTAACTGTGGTGCACTTACAATTGCTGAATTACAGGAAAAAGCAAAGATCCAGCTTGTGTCTGCTACTTCAATTGTTGAAGGTGGAGCACATGACGTATTGTTAAAGGATTCTTCAAATTCAGGTAACAGATAATAGGAGGATGGAAGGGATATTATTCCTTCCATTTTTTTGACTTTAAGGGATGGGGTATTTATGCAAATTAATAAAGAAAGACTAGTTCAGACATTTTGTGAAATGGTATCTATTGATAGTGAATTTTATCATGAAAAGAAGATGAAAGACTATTTAATGAATATTTTTAAAGAGTGTCATATGGAATGCATAGAAATGCCTATAGAAGGCTTTGAAGCAGGTAATATTCATGCTGTTTTTAAAGAAGAAGCCATTAAAGAACATGCTTCTATAGAGTATGATGATTATGTACACATTGAAGCTTATAAGATCAATGAAGATGAAGAAGTTGTTGAACGTTTTAAACATGCATTCCATAATCTTCAATTAACACCTCGTCTTATTTCTACACATGGTGGATCTGATAATAATAGATATGTGAAAGAAGGCATTAGAGGAATAGTTGTGGCTTGTGCTATGAATGATTGTCATAGTGTAAGTGAATATACAACAATAGATGAATTAGAAAAGAGTGCTCTCTTAGCATTACATCTTATGATTGATTAAAAGTATGCTATAATGAGAGAGTTAGGAGTGAGTATCATTTTGAAAAAAGAAAAGTACTCTCCCATGATGGAGAAATATTTAGAATTAAAAAAAGATCATCAAGATGCTATTGTGATGTATCGTATTGGTGATTTCTATGAAATGTTTTTTGATGATGCAGCTATTGCCTCAAAAGCATTAAATCTTGCTTTAACAGGTAAAAATGCAGGTGTTAAAGAACGTGTACCAATGTGTGGTGTACCATTTCATGCTGCAAGTGGTTATGTAGAAGAATTAGTTAAACAAGGACATAAGGTTGTTATTGTAGAACAACTATCTGATCCTAAAGCCAAGGGTCTTGTAGAAAGAGGTGTTGTTCAGATTGTTACACCTGGTACTTTAATGGACTTTAAGTTAAATGAGAAGGTGAATAACTTTATTGGGGCTTTAGGTGTATTTGATTTCTATTATACACTTGCTTATGCTGATTTATCTACAGGGGAATTTTATTGTTTAAACCTAGAAAAGAAGGAACATCTATTACGTAATAAGATTGAATCATTAGGTATTAAAGAAATCGTTGTAGAAGATGATTCTATTCATATTGATGGAGTGATGATGTCTCCTTTTAAGAATGAAACAATTAAAGATAACTACAAGAAAATCTTTGATAATATCAATGATTTAAAACAAATCAAGGTCTGTGCTAATTTATTGAATTATTTAATTGATACTCAAAAGAGAGAATTAGAATATATCCAGACAATTGTAGAAGTTAAACAGGAAGATTATGTTTATATGGAAAGTGTCACAAAGAAGGCACTTGAACTTACTAAAAATGCGAATAATGAGAAATATGGCACACTATTATGGCTATTAGATCATACACATAGTGCAATGGGTGGTCGTTTATTAAAACAATGGATTGATCAGCCTCTTATTTCTAAAGAGAAGATAGAAGAAAGACTTGATCTTGTAGAAGTATTCATGGATAACCCTCTAGATAGAGATACAGTGACTCATATGATCAATGATATTTATGATATTGAAAAACTGGCTTCTAGAGTGGCTTTTGGAAATGTGAATGCGAGAGATTTAAAGTGGATCTGTTCTTCTTTGAAGAAAATTCCTGAATTAAAACAAGAACTACTCAGTCTTGATCATCCTAAATTGAATGAACAAGCTATGCAGCTTGTTGATTTGTCTTGTATTATTAATACAATTGATGAAGCAATTGTAGATGATCCACCTTTAGTTATTAAAGAGGGAAATATTATCAAGGATGGATACAATAAAGAGTTGGATGAATTACGTGATATTCGTAAGAACGGTAAGAAATGGTTAATGACTTTTGAGAAAAATGAAAAAGAACGTACAGGAATCAAAGGCCTTAAGATTGGTTATAACCGTGTCTTTGGCTATTATATTGAAGTTACTAAAAGCTATTTGCCTTTAGTAAAGGATGAATTCAACTATACAAGAAAACAGAGTTTATCCAATGCAGAAAGATTTGTCACTCCAGAACTTAAAGATATGGAAAATAAGATTCTTTCAGCACAGGATAGAATCGCTGCATTAGAATATGAAATATTTACTCAGGTAAGACAATATATTAAGGGTTATGTACATGAAATACAGGATGTTGCAAAGATTGTAGCTAGGATAGATGTATTTAGTACATTTGCTGATGTATCAAGCTATAATCGTTATGTACGTCCAACATTTAATGATGATCATATTATTCAAATAGAAGAAGGAAGACATCCTGTAGTAGAAAAAGTCATTCCTGAAGAAAGTTATGTAAAAAATGATATATCTTTAGGAGAAGATTCAAGAATTATGTTGATTACAGGACCAAATATGGGTGGTAAATCAACTTATATGCGACAGATGGCTTTAATTATGATCATGGCACAAATTGGATGCTTTGTTCCTGCAAAAAGTGCAACTCTTCCAGTCTTTGATGCAATCTTTACTCGTATTGGTGCGAGTGATGATTTAATTAGTGGTCAGTCTACATTCATGGTAGAAATGTTGGAGGCTAATAATGCCTTGAAATATGCGACTGAAAACTCACTTATCATATTTGATGAAATAGGTAGAGGAACAGCAACATTTGATGGTATGGCTTTAGCTCAGGGCATTTTAGAATATATTGCAAGCCATAATCATTCATTGACTTTCTTTTCAACACATTATCATGAATTAACACGTATGGAAGGCACTTCTATTAAGAATGTTCATGCAGGTGCTGATGTATCTAGTGATTCTATTCATTTCCTATATCATATTGAAGATGGCCCCTCTGGTCAATCATATGGTATCAATGTTGCTAAACTCGCAAAATTACCTGATGAAGTTATTGTACGTGCAGATGCCATATTGAAATCATTAGAAGACAATAATATTGAAGAAAAATTACAGAATATTGAAGTGACACCAGTTATAAAAACAAGTGCTGTAGAAGAAACACTCAAAGGCATTGATCCGATGAGTCTCTCACCACTTGATGCATTAAGTACATTAATTGAATTAAAGAAAATGTTGTAGGAGAAACTATGGGACATATTAGACAATTAAGTGAAAATCTAGCCAATAAGATTGCAGCAGGCGAAGTTGTTGAACGTCCTGCAAGTGTTATTAAAGAGTTGACAGAAAATAGTATAGATGCTAAGGCTAAAAGTATCACTATTCTAGTAGAACAGGGTGGTACAAGCAAGATGTGTGTGATTGATGATGGTATAGGAATGAATCGTGCAGATGCACTTTTGTGCTTTAGTCGTCATGCAACAAGTAAGATTGTAGATGAAAATGATTTATTCAATATCACTACATTAGGCTTTAGAGGAGAAGCTATTCCTTCTATTGCTTCTATTAGTGTCTTTACTCTTGAAACAAACAATGGCGAAGAAAATACAAAAGTAGAATATGAATTTGGAAAAAGAAAAAATGTAGGTAGTGTGGCAATGAATCGCGGTACGAAGATCACGGTAGAACGTATCTTCCAGAATGTACCTGCAAGACTTAAATATATGAAGTCTATTAATGCGGAATTTGCAGCTATTTATTCTTATGTAGAGCGTCTAGCCCTCGCTCATCCAGAAATATCTTTTACTCTGATACATGACCATAAAACAATATTCAAGACAAATGGAAGAAATAATTTGTTAGAAGTTATTAGTGAAATTTATGGTATTCCTGTTGCAAAAAATATGATTCATGTTGATTTTGGCAATGAAGAGTTTCATGTGGCTGGTTATATATCTAAAATTGATACATCTCGTTCTTCAAAGAATCATATTGTTACTCTAGTGAATCATCGTTATGTCAAGAATATGAAAACGATTAATACAATCAATGAGGTTTATCGTCGTTATTTAGCTGATAAACGTTATCCAATTGCAGTGTTAGAGATTGATGTAGATCCATATCTTGTAGATGTAAATGTTCATCCAGCAAAACTAGAAGTACGTTTCTCTAAAGAAACAGAATTAAAGGAATTACTACTTAAGGGTTTGGAAGAGGCTTTATCAAAAAAGAATCTCACTTATAAACCATCTACTAGAGAAACAGAAAAAGCATCCTTCAAACCAAGTCTTGCGCAGATGACTATTCCTCTTGATGAGGTTTTTGAAGAAGTTAAAGAAGAACCAGTTATTGAAACTGTTCATGAAGAAATGCCTGTTTATGAACCTGAAAAAGTAGAAATCAAAGAATCTCCAAAAGAAGAACCACTTAAACCAATTAAAGAAAAAATCAAGGTTATTGGCCAAACAAGAGGTACTTATATTTTAGGAGAAAATGAAAGAGGATTTTATATCATTGACCAGCATGCAGCACAGGAACGCATCAATTATGAATATTTCCTCAATAAGTTTTCTCATCCTGACTTATCCATTCAGCCCATGATTGTTCCTCTTACTTTTGAATATCTTGAAAGTGAATGTCTTGTTATTGATGAACATAAAGGGTTATTGGAAGAAGTTGGAATCCATCTTGAATCATTTGGCCGACATTCATACATTGTACGTGGTTTACCTTTATGGATGAAAAATATCGATGAGAAGATCTTTATTGATGAAATGATTCAAGAAGTTTTAAACAATCAAAGTGTGGATATTGTTGCTATGCAGGAACATGCTATTGCAACACTTGCATGTAAAGCAAGTGTCAAAGGAAATACATATCTCACAACACAGGATATGCAGACAATTATAGATAATCTTATGCGCTGTGATAATCCTTATGTCTGTCCTCATGGTAGACCAACCATCATATTCTATAGTGATTATGAATTAGAAAAGTTATTTAAGAGGGTTGTAGTATGAAAAAAGTAATTGCGGTATGTGGACCTACAGCTGTAGGCAAAACACGTATGGGTGTTTCTTTAGCAGAAGCACTTCATGGTGAAGTTATTAGTGGTGATTCTATGCAAATCTATCGTACGATGGATATTGGAACTGCTAAAGTAACAGAAGAAGAAATGCAGGGTATTATTCATCATATGATTGATATCAAGAATCCTGATGAAACATTTTCTGTCAGTGAATTTCAAAAAGAAGTTCGTCATTATATCGATACAATCGATATGCCTATTGTGGTAGGAGGTACAGGTCTTTATATCAAGGGTGCTCTTTATGATTACACTTTTGAAGAAACAGAATCTAAGCATGATGAAATAAAAGCAAAGTATGCCCATTATACAAATGAAGAACTACATCAGTATTTGGCATCCTTTGACCCTCAATCAGCATTAGATCTACATCCTAATAATCGTCAAAGAGTATTACGTGCTATTGAAATTTATGAAGAATCAGGAAAAAGAAAAAGTGATATTCTAGAAGCGCAGGAACATAAGCCTGTATATGACATTTATTTTATAGGACTCACACTTCCACGTCCTATTCTTTATGACCGTATTAATAAACGTGTTGATTTAATGATTGAACAGGGATTAGAAGAAGAAGTCAAGAGAATCTATGATTCAGGTTTATCACGTAACGCGCAGTCTATGAAGGCTATTGGTTATAAGGAATGGTTTGATTACTTTGAAGGTTCAAAAACAAAAGAACAGGTCATAGAAGAAATCAAGAAACATTCACGTAACTATGCGAAAAGACAATATACATGGTTTAATAACCAATTTGATGTACATTGGTACGATGTCAATCTAGAAGATTTTGATTCCACAATTCACCAAGTATTAAAAGATATCGAAGAATGGTATAAAAAAAGATAAGTCTAACGAGGCTTATCTTTTTTGAGTTTTCTGATATTTGTAGTTCTTCCGTGTTTAAGAATTCTTTGATAGTTTTCAGTTAATGATTTTTCATAACGGCTTGTCAGCCAAGGTACATAGAACTGAGCATCTTTAATTTCATCAGGAAGATATTGAAGATATTCCCATAAATCAGGTCTATTATAATCATAACGATCTTCCTCATCTATACCAACAGGAGTTAAACGTATATATTGTGGTGCTTTATGTGGTTCGTTGTGGTAAGACGCAAGTGCTGCATCTATCGCATTTTCACTCGATTTTGATTTAGGTGATAAAGCCAATTCTATAATGCAGCTTGCGAGAGGAATTCTTGCTTCAGGAAAACCAATTGTCTTAGCTGCTTGGAAGGCTAAAACAGTACGCATACACGCATTAGGATTGGCTAGTCCTATATCTTCATAAGCAGTTGTAATCAGTCTTCGTTCTAGTGACTCGATATCTCCTGCATCTATAAGTTTTGCAAAATAATAAAGAGCACCATTTGGGTCAGATCCTCTAATAGATTTCTGCAAACCACTTAAAGTATCATAGTATTGATCTTCATTTTTATCAAATTGCATATTGGCGCGTGGAACAGCTTCCTGAATGATTTCTAATGTGATATGTGTATCTGGCGCATAAATAGTTGCAAGTTCCAAACAATTATAAGCATAACGAACATCACCGCTGCTCATTCTTGCAATATAATCATATACTTCTTGATCTATTTCATATTGATTATTAAGTCCTCTCTCACTGACTGCAGCTCTTTGACAAGCTTCCACAATCTCTTCATTATTCAAGGGCTTTACTTCACATAAATGACATCTTGAGCGAATTGCAGGATTGATAGAATGATATGGATTGGCAGTTGTGCAGCCTGCGATAATCAACAATCCACTCTCGATATAAGGCAGTAAATGATCTTGCTTATCTTTATTTAAACGATGCACTTCATCTACAATCACAAACAAACCTTCTGAAAGTTTCGCTTCAGTGATAATCTGGTCCATCTCTTTCTTATTACCAGTAGAGGCATTGAATATACGATATGGTATATTTAAATCATGAGCGAGGGCCTTAGCCATAGTTGTTTTTCCACATCCAGGTGGTCCATATAAAATAATGGACATTGGATGCTCCTTCTTGACAAATTGTCTTAATAATTTATTGTCTCCTACAAGGTGCTTTTGGCCGATTACATCATCAAGTCCAATAGGACGCATGGAATCTGCAAGTGTCTTATGAATCATAGTTTATTTCCTTTCGTTTTAGAATCATGTATAATTATAACATGATTTTATAAGGAGAGAGTAATATGAGAATTGTTTTACAAAGAGTAAAAGAAGCAAGTGTGACAATTGATGGAGAAGTACATGGTGCCATTAATAAGGGTTATATGATTCTTGTAGGTTTTAATAATGATGATACTCATGAAATTATAGATCGTCTTGTAGAAAAGGTCATCCACTTAAGAGTCTTTGAAGATGAAAACCAAAAAATGAATCGTTCACTCATAGATGTAGAAGGATCTATTCTTTCTATTTCTCAATTCACTTTATATGCAGACTGTCGTAAAGGAAGAAGACCAAGCTTTATCGATGCAGCTAAGCCTGATATCTCTTCACCGCTTTATGATTACTTTAATGAAAGTTTAAGAAGCCAAGGTATTCATGTAGAAACAGGAATTTTTGGAGCTGATATGAAATGTGCATTAATTAATGATGGCCCAGTTACTATTGTATTAGACAGCGATGACATCATGCCTCGAAAATAATGCGATTATAGGCAAATTAAAATGGACCCTGTAAAAAGGACACGATAAAAAAGGATATTTATTTCGTGACC
>OLPT01001325.1_pt1 | contig 15268 bp, 9 predicted proteins | sample 1673051 | NCBI WGS metagenome assembly OLPT01 (sample SAMEA3136750, study PRJEB25190) | human gut metagenome | biome: human gut; feature: human-associated habitat; material: faeces | place: Austria | collected 2013
TTCTTCTTCCATTGCAAGTGGATCTTCATATAAATATTCAACGTCCAGATTCTGCAATACATGATTTGCAGGAACATTACAAAACAGAGCAAGTTTATCTTTAATTCCTGTTCCAAGTGGATATTCAGAACGACATACAAGGATATCTGGCTGAATTCCCATGCCCTGCAGTTCTTTTACACTAGCTTGTGTTGGTTTAGTTTTCATCTCTTGAGATGCTTTCAGGTATGGAATTAATGTAACATGAATGAGAATTACATTGTCATGTCCTTTTTCATGCTGGAACTGACGGATGGCTTCCAAAAATGGCTGACTTTCGATATCGCCTACAGTTCCTCCGACTTCAATGATTGCTACTTCTGTATTCTCAGCAGCAGGATTGCGATAAAAGCGAGATTTTATTTCGTTAGTAATATGAGGAATAACCTGTACAGTTCCTCCACCGAAATCTCCGCGTCTTTCTTTTTGAAGTACGGACCAGTAGACTTTACCAGTCGTAACGTTGGAATTTTTACCGAGACTTTCATCGATAAAACGCTCATAATGACCAAGATCAAGATCTGTCTCAGTTCCGTCATCAGTTACAAATACTTCGCCATGTTGTACCGGGTTCATAGTACCTGGATCAATGTTGATATAAGGGTCAAATTTCTGCATAGTCACGGTATAACCACGAGCTTTCAGAAGACGACCTAAAGATGCAGCAGTGATTCCTTTTCCAAGTCCTGATACGACACCACCTGTAACAAATACATATTTTACTGCCATAATGTCCTCCTTAGAATGAAAAAATATGTTCAAGCATGTCCCCCAAAAAACATATCTCAAAAAATACTTTAAAAGTATACACCTTTTTTATTAAAAAATACAGAGATTTTAGTCTCTTTTTTCATATTTTGCTTCATAAGTTGCCTGAATAGAAAGGCGCTTTAACTGTTTAATGTCTACAGAGCTTACCATGACGGAAGTATGTGCCTGGCATCCTGCAAGATTCGGAAGCTGTTCTAGTGCTTTCTTTGCAAGTGGATTAGAAGCTGCGCTTACAGAAAGAGCAATGAGAACTTCATCAGTATGAAGGCGTGGATTCTTGTTTCCGAGATACTTTGTCTTTAATGTTTGGATTGGTTCGATGGCTTCCGGTGAAATGACATGGCAGGAATGTTCGATGCCAGCCAGATCTTTCAGGGCATTAAGCAGCATGGCAGCAGTTGCTCCGAGCAATTTGGAAGTCTTTCCTTTTATAATGCGTCCGTCATGAAGTTCGATAGCAGCAGCAGGACCATTAGTTATTTTCTCGTATTCAAGGGCAGCGTCAACAACTTTGCGGTCATGGATGGTAACACCAGCCTGGTTCATCAACATTTCGATGGTATAGACTTCATTGTCGGAGCACTGACCAAGAAGAAGACGGCGCAGGGATTCGTAATATCTGCGTAAAATTTCCTGTTTGGAAGCTTCGCGGCATGCTTCATCATCACAGATACAGTTTCCGGCCATGTTCACTCCCATGTCTGTTGGTGATTTGTAAGGGCTTTCTCCGTAAATGCGTTGGAAAATTGCATTTAATACAGGAAAAATCTCTACATCACGGTTATAGTTAACGGTTGTCTCGCCATAAGCTTCAAGATGGAATGGATCGATCATATTTACATCGTTCAGATCTGCAGTGGCTGCTTCATAAGCTAAGTTGACCGGATGCTTCAGCGGGATATTCCAGATAGGAAATGTCTCAAACTTGGCATAACCGGCACGGATTCCGCGTTCCAGTTCGTGATAGAGCTGGGAGAGGCAGACAGCCATTTTTCCACTTCCTGGTCCGGGAGCAGTCACGACGACCAGTGGTCTGGAAGTTTCAATGTAATCATTTTTTCCATAACCGTTCTCACTTACAATGACCGGAATGTTGGTCGGATATCCTGCAATCAAGTAGTGGCAGTATACACGGATGCCCATTTTCTCCAGGCGAGCTTTAAATAAGGAAGCACTTTCCTGGTTACTGTATTTTGTAATAACAACACTGCCGACATAGAGTCCGCGATCACGGTAAATGTTCATCAGGCGGAGAACATCAGAATCATAAGTGATTCCAAGATCTCCACGGATTTTGTTGCGCTCGATGTCTTCGGCGCTGATCACGATGATAATTTCTGCCTGATCGGAAAGCTTGTCCAGCATACGGAGCTTACTGTCAGGTTGAAATCCAGGCAGTACACGGGAAGCGTGATAATCGTCAAATAATTTGCCTCCAAATTCCAGATAGAGCTTATTGTCAAACTGACTGATTCGCTCTTTAATGTGGGCAGACTGCATCTGCAGATACTTGTCATTGTCAAAACCAATTTTCATAATGAATAAATCCTCTCTTGTCCTCTGTATTATATTATGAGTTCTATCGTTCATATGCCGGAACTGTTCTGAAATATACAGAAAAATTCAGGCATGAAAAACCACAGAAAAAGTATACTACATATTATGGTTAGTTTACAATCTTTTCATAATGTTTTTATTGATTTCTAACAAGGCTGTCCGTATAATGGAGAGTGACACAGGAGGAGAAAAATGGACAACCAGAACGGAAACAAGGATAATAATAAAAATAACAAACAAGGCTTTTCTTTTGTCATACTGATTACGATGCTGACGGCACTTCTAGTATTTGCCATGTATCAGTTTCAGGGAGTGGACAGTGACCAGGAAATTACTTATAACAAGTTCCTGAAGATGATTGATGAGAAGAAGGTCGAGAAAGTTGAAATTAAGAGTGACAGGATTCTGATCACGGCAAAGAAGGAAAGTGGAGATAAGGTCAACAAGGAATATTACACAGGCCGGATGAATGATGATCAATTGGTGGAGAAACTGGAAAAAGCAAAGATTGATTTCAATCAGGAGGTACCGGATACAACTTCTGCAATTGTTGCCCAGTATGCTATGAATATCATTCCGCTTGTCATATTTATTGCACTGATCGTATGGATGACCCGTAAGATGTCGAAAGGCGGAGGCATGATGGGAATTGGCAAGAGTAATGCCAAGATGTATGTGGAAAAACAGACCGGTGTCACATTTAAGGATGTAGCAGGGCAGGATGAGGCGAAGGAATCTTTGCAGGAAGTTGTAGATTTCCTGCACAATCCGGGAAAATATACAAGCGTAGGAGCAAAGCTTCCAAAAGGAGCACTGCTTGTAGGACCTCCGGGAACAGGTAAGACACTTTTGGCAAAAGCAGTTGCAGGAGAGGCAAAAGTACCGTTTTTTTCATTGAGTGGATCTGCATTTGTAGAGATGTATGTCGGTGTCGGAGCATCCAGAGTCCGAGACCTGTTTAAGCAGGCACAGCAGATGGCACCATGTATTATTTTCATTGACGAGATTGATGCAATTGGTAAGAGCCGTGATACACAGATGGGCGGTAACGATGAGCGTGAGCAGACATTGAACCAGCTTCTGGCTGAGATGGATGGATTTGAAAGTAACAAAGGTCTTGTTCTTCTGGCAGCCACGAACCGTCCGGAGATTTTGGATCCGGCACTGTTAAGACCAGGACGTTTTGACCGTCGTATTATTGTGGAACGACCAGATCTTAAAGGACGTGTGGAAGTACTGAAAGTGCACTCTAAAGACGTGAAGATGGATGAGACGGTTGATCTGGAAGCAATCGCACTTGCAACTTCCGGAGCAGTTGGCTCAGATCTTGCAAATATGATCAATGAAGCCGCAATCAACGCAGTTAAGAATGGAAGAAATGCCGTATCACAGGCGGATCTTTTTGAAGCAGTGGAAGTTGTGCTGGTAGGTAAAGAAAAGAAAGACCGTGTGATGAATCAGGAAGAGCGCAAGATTGTGTCTTACCATGAAGTCGGACATGCGCTTGTCAGTGCGTTGCAAAAGGATTCTGAGCCAGTTCAGAAGATTACGATCGTACCGCGTACGATGGGAGCACTTGGATATGTTATGCAGACTCCGGAAGAAGAAAAGTTCCTGAATACAAAGAAAGAACTGCAGGCTATGTTAGTTGGAATGCTCGGAGGACGTGCTGCAGAAGAGATTGTATTTGATACAGTGACAACAGGGGCTTCTAATGATATTGAGAAAGCAACCAGTGTGGCAAGAGCTATGATTACCCAATATGGTATGAGTGAGAAGTTCGGGCTGATCGGGCTAGAATCGGTCCAGAACAGATATTTGGACGGACGTCCGGTTATGAACTGTGGTCAGGAGACAGCTTCTGAGATTGATCATGAAGTTATGAAGATGCTGAAAGAAGCTTATGAGGAAGCAAAGAAACTTCTTTCAGAACACAGAGAATCACTGGATAAGATTGCAGCATTTCTGATTGAGAAAGAGACAATCACAGGAAAAGAATTCATGAAGATTTTCCATGAAGTAGAAGGAATTGCAGAAGAGTAATACAGAAAGTTAATGTATTTGAATACCGTTTCCCGGGCAAATCAGATTTTTGTCAGGGAGGCGGTATTTTCTGTTACATTGAGTTGAAAAAACAGGGAGTAAATTATGTTTGATATTCAGGAAGAATTAAAAAAGCTGCCGGGCAAGCCGGGAGTTTATCTGATGCATGATGAGACAGATAAAATCATCTATGTGGGAAAAGCAATCAGTCTGAAAAACCGTGTACGACAGTATTTTCAGAGCAGTCGTAACAAAGGGGCTAAGATAGAACAGATGGTGACTCACATTTCCAGGTTCGAGTATATCGTAACAGATTCGGAACTGGAAGCGCTGGTGCTGGAGTGCAATCTCATCAAAGAGCACAGACCCAAATATAACACAATGTTGATGGACGACAAGGCTTATCCATTTATAAAAGTTACTGTGCAGGAGCCATTTCCAAGAGTGATGTTGGCAAGAAGAGTGCAGAAAGATAAGGCAAAGTATTTTGGCCCCTATACGAGTGCCGGGGCAGTGAAAGACACAATAGAACTGATTCGAAAGTTATATTTTATCCGAAGCTGTAACCGGAGACTGCCAAAGGATATTGGAAAAGAGCGGCCATGTCTGAACTATCATATTCATCAGTGCAAAGCTCCGTGTCAGGGATACATTTCGAAGGAGGAATACCGCAAGTCTGTAGAGGAAGTCTTACATTTTCTGAATGGCAATTATGATCCGATTCTGGAAAAGTTGAAGGCACAGATGGAAGAAGCGTCAGAGGCATTGGAGTTTGAGCGGGCAATTGAATATCGGGAGTTGATAAACAGTGTACAGAAAATTGCACAGAAGCAGAAAATTACAGACACTGCGGGAGATGACAGGGATATTGTGGCAGTATCAAAAGATTTGGAAGATGCGGTTGTGCAAGTGTTTTTTATTCGAAATGGAAGATTGATCGGGCGGGATCATTTTTATCTGAAGCTAGTGGATAAGGAGACAAAGGCAGAGATACTTTCCAGTTTTATCAAGCAATTTTATGCAGGGACACCATATATTCCGGGACAGATTATGTTGCCAGAGGAAATACCAGATCATGAGATTATTGAGGAATGGCTGACAAGGAAAAAAGAGCATAAAGTACATCTGGTCATTCCGAAAAAAGGAACAAAGGAAAAACTGGTAGAGCTGGCAGAAAAAAATGCCCGAATGGTTCTGACGAAGGATAAAGAGCGGATTAAGAGAGAAGAGGGAAGAACGATTGGTGCAGTCAAAGAACTTCAAAATCTTTTGGGCTTAACCGGACTGCATCGTATGGAGGCGTATGATATTTCCAATACAAATGGATTTGAATCAGTTGGCTCTATGGTTGTCTATGAAAAAGGAAAACCGAAGAGAAATGACTACCGTAAATTCAAGATTAAAGGGGTAAAAGGGGCGAACGATTATGCCAGTATGAATGAAGTGCTTACAAGGCGGTTCGGGCACGGCTTAAGAGAAAAGGAAGAAGGTCGAGAACTTGGCAGTTTTACGGCATTTCCAGATCTGATTCTGATGGACGGTGGTAAAGGGCAGGTAAATATTGCACTGGAAGTGCTGGATAAGCTGAATCTGGATATTCCAGTCTGCGGTATGGTAAAGGATGATCACCACAGAACCAGAGGGCTTTATTATCACAATGAAGAGATTCCTATTGACCGGAATTCGGAAGCATTCAGACTGATCACGCGCATTCAGGATGAAGCTCACCGGTTTGCAATTACATTTCACAGGCAGCTTCGCAGTCAAGGACAAGTTCATTCGATTTTGGATGATATTCCAGGTGTTGGACCAGCAAGAAGAAAAGATTTAATGAAGCATTTTGCCAACATTGAGGCAATCAAGAATGCCACTATAGAGGAACTAAAGAGTCTTCCTTCTATGAATGAAAAATCCGCTAAGGATGTGTATGATTTTTTCCACTGATATGCTATAATTTTAATATTAGTAATAGGATGCCTGGAAGGAGAGACATATATGCGAAAAAATGTAGTTCAAATGAAGCAGATTGTCGAGAAGATGAATCTGAAAAATCTGACACCGGATGTAGAGTTGTCGGATAAGGCTGTGGAGGTTCCAGATATTAACCGTCCTGCATTACAATTGACAGGATTTTTTGAAAGATTTGATTCGGAACGGGTGCAGGTCATCGGTTATGTAGAATATAGCTACCTGACAACATTGGAAGAAAAGAAAAAAGAGGAAATTTATGACACGCTTCTTTCTTACAAGATTCCATGCCTGGTATTTTGCCGTGCTTTAAAACCAGATGATATGCTCTTGCAAAAGGCAACAGAAGCGAATATTCCGGTGTTTTCAACAGATTCACATACATCTGCATTTATGGCAGAAATCATTCGGTGGTTAAATGTTCAGTTAGCACCATGTATTTCCATCCATGGAGTACTGGTAGATGTCTACGGTGTCGGTGTGCTGATTATGGGAGAGAGTGGTATTGGAAAAAGTGAGGCGGCTCTGGAACTGATTAAGAGAGGGCACCGGCTTGTCAGTGACGATGTTGTGGAGATCCGCAAGGTCAGTGATGAGACACTGGTAGGAACAGCGCCGGATATTACAAGGCATTTTATTGAGCTCAGAGGTATTGGGATTGTGGACGTTAAGACTTTATTCGGTGTTCAAAGCGTCAGAGAGACAAAGAATATTGACCTTGTTATTACACTGGAGGAGTGGAATAAAGAGCGTGAGTATGATCGCCTGGGACTGGAAGATCAGTATACAGAATTTCTTGGGAATAAGGTAGTCTGCCACAATCTTCCAATCCGTCCAGGACGTAATCTGGCTATTATTGTAGAGACGGCTGCTATTAATCACAGACAGAAGTCTATGGGTTATAATGCTGCACAGGAGCTATATCAGAGAGTACAACGTAATCTTACAAAAAAAGATTAAAATATATACACGAGGAGAAAATAATTATGAAATACTGTTTTGGAGCAGATGTTGGGGGAACCACTATAAAACTGGGATTGTTTACAGTGGATGGAGAAATTCTTGATAAATGGGAGATTATTACAAGAACTGAAAATGAAGGTGAATCCATTCTTCAAGATATAGCAACGGCTTTAAAGGAAAAGATTCAGGAAAAAGCAATTCCGGCAGAAGAAGTGATAGGAATTGGAATGGGAATTCCGGCACCGGTAAATTCGGAAGGTATTGTGAGAAAGACAGCGAATCTTGGATGGGGATATAAAGAGGTTAAGAAAGAATTAGGGAATCTGACAGGTTGGCAGGTTGTTGTTGGCAATGATGCCAATGTAGCGGCACTCGGTGAGATGTGGAAAGGTGCTGGACATGGTGAGAAGAATATGGTCATGGTCACACTTGGAACTGGAGTTGGCGGAGGAGTGATCATGGGAGGAAGGCCTTTGATCGGTGCCAATGGAGCTGGCGGAGAAATCGGACATATCTGTGTAAATTACTTTGAAGAAAAGTGTTGTGGCTGTGGAAAGAAAGGCTGTCTTGAACAGTATGCGTCTGCAACAGGAATTGCAAGAATTGCCAGAGAACATCTCGCAGCTGATAAGAAAGATTCAATATTGCGAACTTATGATTTAGATAAGATAGATGCAAAAATCGTATTTGATGCCTTAAAAGAAGGTGACCAGCTTGCAGTAGATATTGTAGAAGAATTCGGAGAATACCTGGCGAAAGGATTAGCAGACGTAGCAGTCGTAGTAGATCCAAGCCTTTTTGTAATTGGAGGAGGAGTGTCAAAAGCAGGGGAAGTTCTTCTTACATATGTAGAAAAATATTATCGCAAGCGAGCCTTTTTTGCAAATAAAGATACTCAGTTTGCTATTGCAAGCCTTGGAAATGATGCAGGAATCTGTGGAGCTGCAAAATTGATCCTGGATAGTCAAGTGTAGAAGGCAGATGTTTCGAATATAGGAAAGGAGAGTGGATATCCACTCTCCTGTTTTTTTGAATTATCAATATTGAGATAAGCAAAAGTGATTATTGTGTGTTACCACCGGCATCGCCGCCACCAGTATCACCGCCATCGGTATTGCCGCCAGTGTTGCCACCCGTATTGCCACCGGTGTTGCCACCAGTATTACCAGCATCACCGCCACCGGTATTGCCACCAGTGGTGCCACCAGTATTATCTCCGGTATTAGTACCGGTATTGTTACCAGTATTATCGCTATTTGTGTCATGGGACTTACTGTCATTTTCTTCAGAATCATAGTCTTTAGAATGGTTTTTATGTCCCGGACAACTCTGATCTGGAAGGCTGTCTGTTGCAAAGTATTCTGTTACACTTGGACAACTGGAATTTGCCAGATATCCGCTAATTGTGCAGACGGATTTTTGCTCTACAGAACTTGGCATTACAAAATCTTTTGTTTCAAGATTCTCATGTACTCTGCTCATGATTCCTTTCCAGATGCGGAAACGGAATTTTGTATCGGAATTACATTCTTTGTTATCATCATAACCGCCCCATACAGCACATGTGTAATATGGTGTATATCCGACAAACCATAAGTCCTTGTTGGATGTTGTTGTACCTGTTTTACCGGCAACCGGCATATTATCTAACTGGCAGGCTTTACCGGTACCTTCCTCTACTACGGTCTGAAGAGCACTCGTAAGAAGTCCGGCTGTACTGTCTTTGATTGCCTGGTGACTCTCGCCAGTTCCGTCAAGAAGAACATTGCCATCATGATCTAAAACTTTCGTGTAAAGAGTTGGTTTATTGTAAACACCGTTGTTGGCAATTGCAGCATAGGCACTACAGAGTTCGTAATTATAAACACCATCTGTCAGACCACCAAGGGCAAGGGTTTTTGTGTTATCAGAATAAGTTTTTCCATTTACTACTTTGTTAGTTACCAGTGTGCTGATGCCAAGTTTCTCACAATATTCCATACCTACATCTTGAGTAACAAGATCACTGGTCTGCACAGCACAGGAGTTGAGAGAAAGTGCGATAGCGGTACGCATGGATACATCGCCTTTACTTCCTTTAATAGTTTTTCCACCGCCAACATCATAATTTTTATCATCAATGACAGAAGCAAGTGTCATCTCGTCCAGATCCAGAGCCGGTGCATAAGCAGCCAGGATTTTAAAAGTAGATCCAGGTTGTCTCTTGGAACCTTTGTATGCACGATTCAGTCCTAGACTGGTTGATTTGGCACCTCGGCCACCGACCATGGCTTTGATCTGACCGGTATACTGATCCATCAAAGTAATGGAAGCTTGTGGCTGTGGTGAGATGTTTATAACTTCATTGTAAGTATCACCTTCCTGAGCGATGGTAGATTTCCATTCTTCTACCATGGCACGGGCGGCATCTTCACTTTTATATAAAAGTCCTTGATCTTTGTTATAGGTTTCTTTTACATATTTTTTGATGTGGCCGGAAGAGTAATTCTCAGTACTTCCATCTGCACGCGTGACAGTCAGTGCATAGTCGAGACCATATTCGATATTTGATGGATAATTGGAATCATCGTTGGCTTCTTCGTCACAAATCTGCTGAAGAGACTGATTCTGAGTGGAGTAAATGCTAAGACCTCCACTGTAAACAGCATTGTAAGCTTGTGTTTCTGAAAAACCACATTGATCCTGCAGGTCATTCATGACTTGATCTGCAAGTGCATCTACAAAATAACTATATGCGTTGGAAGAATCTGTCTGGGTTTCGTTAACAGACTGGATTCTTGCATATACATCATCTGCCATTGCTTCATCATAAGCAGCCTGGTCGATATATCCCTGTTTCAGCATATTCTTAAGAACCTTATCACGACGCTTCTGGTTCTTTTGAGGGTTCGTGATTGGATTCAGGTTACCAGGACTCTGTGTAATACCTGCAATAACAGCACTTTCAGAAAGAGTCAGTTCTGAAACATCTTTGTTGAAATATCTTTTCGCAGCAGATTGAACACCGAGACAGTTCTGTCCTAAGTTGATGGTGTTCAGATAAGCTTCCATAATCTCATCTTTACTCATCTGCTTTTCGATGGAAACGGCAAGGAACTGTTCCTGGAGTTTTCGCTGTAGCTTATCGTAAAATGTCTTTTCATTTACAAAGTTCGGAAAGACATTATTTTTTATGAGCTGCTGTGTCAGTGTACTGGCTCCCTGGGATCCCCCGGAAATAAGAGAAACACCGGCACGGACAATACCTTTGATATCAATTCCGTTATGCTCATAAAAACGTTCATCCTCGATAGCAACAAATGCATGCTGAAGATCTGCCGGAATCTCATCGATTGTTTTATATACACGGTTAGAACCTGCGGCAACAAAACGTTCAATTTCAGTTGTTCCGTCGTCAGCGTACACTAAAGTTGTAAATCCCTGTGGTTTTACATCATCAGGTGTAATATCCGGAGAATTGTCAATAATCTTTTTCACAAATAGTCCGCCACCGGCAACACCGGCGATTGCAACCACGATGATGCAAAGAAGGAGTGCCTTAAATAATCGGACTCCTACACGCTTTGCCTGCATAGCAGACTTTGACGTAATCTGCTTCTGGCGCTTTGCGGCTTTTTTCTTACCATAATTCATGCGTATATGCCTCCTTTATACCAGGTTATTATAGCAAATTAGCTATTTGAAATAAAGAAAAAAATGAAAACTTCATATTTTCTATGGAAAATCTTAAGAAGTTTGATATAGTAATGTGGTAGGAAGTAAAAAAAGGCTTCTTAAGCGTAATATGTATGAATGAAAAATCAAGGGAGTTATGTAAATATGTTGGATAAATATAAAGTTGTGTATAAAGGTGGACAGGATGAAATTATAGAAAAAAAGTCCAGATTTATTGCGACAGTTGCTCCGGTAGAAAGCGAAGAAGAAGCACTTGCTTTTATAGAAGCAATGAAGAAAAAATATTGGGATGCGAGACATAACTGTTTTGCGTATGTCATCGGAGAGAGAGGACAGCTTGCAAGATGCAGTGATGACGGAGAACCTGGCGGCACTGCCGGAAAACCTATGCTGGATGTTCTTCTTGGGGAAGAAATCCGCAATATAGTAGTTGTTGTGACCCGCTACTTTGGAGGAACACTTCTTGGAACCGGAGGGCTTGTAAGAGCTTATTCTTCTTCTACACAGGCGGGAATCCGTGCATCTGTAATTATAACCAGAATCCGGGGGCTTAAACTGAATATTAAGACAGATTATAATGGTCTTGGAAAAGTGCAGTATATTTTGGGACAACGTGGAATCAAGCTGATTGACAGTATTTATACGGAAAATGTAGAATTAAGTGTTTTATTGCCTTTGGGAGAGGTAAAGACTGTGGAAGCAGAGATTACGGAAGGAACTAATGGAAGAGTAAAAATGGAAGAAGGCGATGAGTGCTGGTTCGCACAGATTGATGGGGAGCCGCAGATAGTGGCGTAAGAGCAAAGCTTCTGCGACGCTGCCTCTCGGCCATGGCAGTCGCCATACATAAAAATAACAAGAACGACCGGAGAGTGTTTACATTCTCCGGTCGTTCTTGTTATTTCCATGTCTTGCTTGTTGCTTTATGAGAATTCTGGTTCGATTAATCCGAAAGAACCATCTTTTCTCTTATATACTACGTTAACTTCTTCATTCTCAGCATTGAAGAATACAAAGAAGTTATGTCCAAGTAATTCCATCTGTACGCATGCGTCTTCTGGATACATTGGTTTGATTCCGAATCTTTTTGTGCGGACAATTTTTACTTCACCGTCTTCAATTGACTCCTCTGTCTCAAAAAGCGTCTTGCTGAAGTTGTTACCTTCCTGATTCTTTGCTACCAGTTTGTTTTTATATTTTCTGAGCTGACGCTCGATGACTTCCTCTACCAGGTCGATGGATACATACATATCGTCGCTTTCCTGCTCGGAACGAATGATGTTGCCTTTTACAGGGATTGTAACCTCAATCTTCTGATGTTCTTTCTGAACGCTGAGTGTTACATGAATCTCTGTGTCAGGTGTGAAGTAACGCTGTAATTTTCCTAATTTGCTCTCTACAGCATCTTTTAATCCTGGTGTTACGTCAATGTTCTTTCCAATAATAATGAATTTCATATTGTCCAACTCCTTTGCTACGTTTTTTCAGACGTTAATATCTGACAGTTGGTGGCCAGAACGGTAATCTATCTGATAGATATAGTATAGCACGTTTTGTTGTTAATGTATAGCACGTATTACTTCAATTCTTGAAATTTTTCCATCAGATTTTTTTGCGATGCGTAGACCGAAGCTTTTGAAGTAAACACAGGCTCCGATCTCGTTATTTATATTTTCTTTTTTTAACTGATCAAGCATCACCTCTTCCAGTGTATCGTTTTCTGAATACGGAAGGTCAATGGAAAGAAGCCTGGCAATATTTTTTGCTTTTGCAGATGCGTGGAAGATGTATTTGTCAGCATCATCAAAATTACAGAATAAGAATTTACGTGTGGCAAATAATACAGCGATTGCGCAGACACCGACAAGACTGCTCCAGATAGAAGAATGATCGATGATGATTTGTCTTGCAATTGCAAATAAGAGAACTTCGAAAACTGTCTGTGGGGAGTGAGAGTACATCATTTTAATAAGCTCGACACCGATGATCAGATTGAAGCAAGTTTCCAGAAGATCTTCGTAGTTAGGCCAGACATTTAAATCTGGAATTTTGTAAATCGCACCGGCTACACGCAGACACAATAAGATAATACCGGCGGTCAATATAAATGAAATAACAAATTCCAAAATATCAGACAGCCGTTTTAAAAATACAGATATAGATTCTTTCATATGTTTTTTGTCTCCTTGGGAATAAGTAATAAGTAAGTAGTAAAAATCTACAATATAGAGTATAAAGTATCGGAGTAGTCTTGCCAATATAGAATTTGGAAAGGATGTAGAAAATATGAAGAACACGGTCAAAAGATTCAAAAAACTGTCCGCAACAAAAATGTATACGGACAGCTTCAAGTCTTGAATAGTATTTTATTATTTCAGGTTGCTTCTTTTTCTCATCTTAGGATCCAGAATTTTCTTGCGGATTCTCAAATTGTCTGGTGTAACTTCCAGAAGCTCGTCAGTGTCGATAAAATCGATTGCCTGCTCCAGACTTAATACTCTCGGAGGTGTCAGGCGGAGAGCCTCATCTGCACTGGAAGAACGAGTGTTTGTAAGATGTTTTGTCTTGCAGACATTAATCTCGATATCATCTGTCTTTGCATTCTGTCCGATGACCATACCGGAGTAAACTTTTTCACCTGCTCCAATGAATAACTGTCCACGCTCCTGGGCAATATAAAGTCCGTAAGTTACAGATTCTCCAGTCTCAAATGCGATCAGAGATCCCTGTTTTCGATACTGAATATCACCTTTGTATGGTGCGTAGCCGTCAAATGCTGTGTTCATGATTCCATTTCCCTTTGTATCAGTCATGAAATCTCCACGGTATCCAATGAGTCCACGGGAAGGAATACGGAACTCAAGACGGGTATATCCGCCATTTCCGGCGCCCATCGTCTGAAGTTCGCCTTTTCTCTGGCTCAGTTTCTCGATGACAACACCAGTAAATTCGTCTGGTACATCGATGTATGCAATCTCCATAGGCTCTAAGAGCTTACCATTTTCATCTTTCTTATAAAGAACTTCTGCCTTGCTGACAGCAAATTCGTATCCTTCACGTCTCATGTTTTCAAGAAGTATAGATAAGTGAAGTTCTCCACGTCCAGATACTCTGTATCCATCAGTTGTATCCATTGGCTCAACTTTAAGACCAACGTTAACTTCTAATTCTTTATCTAATCTATCTTTTAAGTGTCTAGTTGTAACGAATTTACCACTCTTTCCTGCAAATGGAGAATCGTTAACTAAGAAGTTCATAGATAAAGTAGGTTCTTCTATGTGTATCATTTCCATTGGTAATGGATTATCAGCATTACATATAGTTTCACCTATAGATATATCAGCCATACCAGCAACAACAACTATATCACCAGCATAAGCTTCATCTTTTTCAACTTGCTTTAATCCTTCATAAACTGTAAGTTTAGTTATTCTTCCTCTAGCAACAGAACCATCAGCTTTACAGATAGATACAGTTTCACCGTTTTTTACAGTTCCTTTGTAAACTCTACCTATACCAAGTCTTCCTACATAATCATCGTATGCAAGAGCAGATATTTGAAGTTGTAGAGGTTCTTCGCTATAATCTGGGTATGCTTCAACATGTTCAACAACAGTTTCGAATAATGGAGCTAAGTTTTCACTTTCATCATCCATTTCTTTTTTAGCTATACCTTGCTTAGCTATACCGTATATTATTGGGAATTCACATTGCTCATCAGTTGCATTTAAGTCAACGAATAAGTCAAATACTTCATCAACAACTTCTTCAGCTCTTTGATCTTGCTTATCTATTTTGTTTATGAATAATATTGGTCTAAGTCCAGCTTCTAAAGATTTTTGTAAAACGAATCTTGTTTGAGGCATTGGACCTTCACTAGCATCAACTAGTAATATAACTGTATCAACAGTTTTTATAACACGTTCAACCTCAGAAGAGAAGTCACTATGTCCTGGTGTATCAACTATATTTATTTTGTAATCCTTATAGTTGATAGAACAGTTTTTAGAATATATAGTTATACCTCTTTCGGCTTCAAGGTCATTACTATCCATTACACAATCTTTTACTACTTCGTTATCTCTAAATGTTCCAGATTGATGTAAGAATGCGTCAACTAAAGTTGATTTACCAGCATCAACGTGGGCGATAACTGCTATGTTTATTATTTTATTTTTTGACATATATTTTGCTCCTTTCAGCTTAAAATAACTTTTTAAGTATAGCACAAATATAGGGGTGTATACAAGAT
>OLPT01001327.1_pt1 | contig 15261 bp, 10 predicted proteins | sample 1673051 | NCBI WGS metagenome assembly OLPT01 (sample SAMEA3136750, study PRJEB25190) | human gut metagenome | biome: human gut; feature: human-associated habitat; material: faeces | place: Austria | collected 2013
TTTTGCAAGCAAACGGGCTACGGTAGTTTTGCCTGTTCCGGGATTTCCGTAAAAAACCAAATGCAATGAAAGCGGTGCAACTTTTTCACCGAATTCTTCTGCTTTCTTTTTTACTTTAACTACATTTATTATTTGTGATACTTCTTTTTTTACTTCTGTTAATCCTGTTAGCGAATCAAGTTCTGCAAGAAGTTCTTCCAAAGTTTTTTCCTGTTCATCCTCAACATTGTCTGATGAGTTTTCTTCTTGATATTCAATACATTCTTTATGATCTGGTGTTTTATTTGACTTTGTGAACTGTTGCTTTTTGTGGCTATCGTTTTGATACTCAGATTTTGAAATATAATTTTTCATAGCGTTTATTATATCGGTAAAGCGTGAGATATCGATTTGTTTTTTATCTGTTGGGTTTAATAAATATGATTTGCCTAAAGTTATAAAAAAAGCAATCAAAATTTCCGATGTTTTTAAATCACTTTCTGTCAAATAAGTGTTATCTATTTCATAAAAATTCCTTAACAAAATGGATGTGAATTCTTCATCAACAGATGTTTTGGTAGGACAAAATTTTGAATTGGAATAAGTATTAATGAAACAGTCATATCTATTTAATTCGCCGGTTGTAGAAATACTGCATATGAAATTAAAAATATCCTCCAGAAAAATTTTGTGAAATGACTCGGCGTTACTAACTTTGTGTACCAAACTATCACATATTGTTGTTACTTTGTCAAATGCGTTTTTTACATCAATATTCATAAAGACAAGCCCCAGTTACGATATTCCAACCTTCTTAAAGGCATCGTTTAAAATGTTTGCAATTTCGTTATTTTCAAAATGTACATTTGCTTCTTTAAATGCCTCATTTATTTCATCTTTTAAAGTTTGATTGGTAATTTCATTATAATTTTTAAAATCCATATCGCTGTCAAATGCCTGTATTAAACTTTGGTTGTCATTAATTTCCTGTATGAAATCTCTGGCTTGATTTAATAAGCAGATATAGTATTCATCAATTTCAAATGTACTTAAGTTTAATTCAAAAAATCCAAAATCCTGTATTTTTGATATAAATTCGGCAGAAGAGAGCCTGTCTAATTCTGACATCCAACGATTGTGTGATGAGTGCCAGTATTCGCCGTTACTTATTCTGTCTTTGTTGTTGTAATAATAAAGTTCGTCAAAATACATAATAGAAACAGTCAGCATGGAAGCCAGCGAATATATAGATAAAACAAGATTATTTCTTTCGTTGGTAGTTTCCAAGAGAAAAGTATCAATAAGCATTTTTAACACATTGAACTCATCATCAACAAGTATTCGCATTTTCTCTTCGGAATAATCATTCTTTGTTTTTCTGCTGTCAAGCATATTAGCGTGTTCTGATAGAATTTTATTCAGTTTAAAGTTTGTTTGTATTTGATTGCTTGATTTAACTGTATTTACCAATGCGTCAACTTTACCGCTGATTTTTTTGAGCTGTTCAAACATAATAATAAATCCGGCACAAGTTGCACACAAATTTACTGCTTCTAATATTATTCCAACGCTACTTAGGCAGGTTACAGCATTGATTTTTGATAATGATGATTTTATTAGATCGTTATTTATATTTAGAGCCTTTTTGATTTCATTTTGAATTTGTTCTTGAGCACGGTTTAATAAAGAAGGATCTATAATAACATTTTGAAATTTTTTAAATTTTTGGTCTTTTCTTCTTTGAGCAATTTCTAAAACACCTTTGTCATTGAGGAATTGCATCAATTGTTCAATACTGTTTATTATTGTTGGCATATCATTCACCTACAATCTCATTATTTTTTATGTAACAGAACATTATTATCAAGATAATAATTGAACATGTGTCAAAAGTATCATCGTAAAAAGAAAACCAACCTTTTTTGCTTTTTTTGACTTTATTTTCTGTTGTAATTGTGTTAATTAATTTTTTTATATCAAGGCACTGCGTTGAATATTCAAAGTCGTCAATCTCTTTGTTATTGTTATTAATTATTGCCATGAGCAAACACATCATTATTCGTGAATAATCGGTCATATTTTTTATGGAAATAATATCTTTTTTCTCAGTTATAGCAACATAATATTTCCATGAGCGCGGAATTGTTGGGGTTGGGTTTTCTTGGTTTGCTTTAGGTGCATTAACAATCTTATCTTTTACCATTGAGTCAAGGTCGGAAATGTATTTTTTTAATAATGAGTCAAATGTTTCCTTGCCTTTTTTCTTGCCAAAATAATCAAATAGTTTTTCTGCAAGCGTTTCTTTGGTAATGCTTTCTTTTTTCATAAAGGAAAATGAAATATATTCTCCTACAATTAATTTTTTTAATTCACCGAATAAATCATCATCAAGTTGAATCACGGTTTTTTCAAGAAATTCTTTACGCTGCATATATCATTACCTCGCTATAATCACTTTTATTTGATTATACATCATGACAATATAAAAAACAACAAAATATGAATTTATTTTGCATAACACATCAAAAAGAGGGTGTTCCGATTGGAACACCCTCTGATTTTATATCAGGAATAAACTTGTATTAAGTTACCTGTCAATACATCCTGTGTGGATTACTTGTTTGCGATAGCAGCCTGAGCAGCAGCAAGACGAGCAATCGGAACACGGAACGGTGAACATGATACATAGTCAAGACCGATCTTGTGGCAGAACTCAACAGAAGAAGGATCGCCGCCGTGCTCACCGCAGATACCAACATGGAGCTTGTTGTTTACAGGCTTACCGAGTTTGATAGCTGTTTCCATGAGCTTGCCAACGCCTGTCTGGTCAAGCTTAGCGAACGGATCGTTCTCGAAGATCTTAGCATCATAGTAAGCGTTGAGGAACTTACCTGCGTCATCTCTTGAGAAGCCGTATGTCATCTGTGTAAGGTCGTTAGTACCGAAGCAGAAGAAGTCAGCTTCCTTAGCAATCTCATCAGCTGTAAGAGCAGCTCTTGGGATTTCGATCATTGTACCAACTTCGTACTTGAGGTCGATGCCTGCAGCAGCGATTTCAGCATCAGCTGTTTCAACAACAACCTTCTTAACGAACTTGAGTTCCTTAACATCGCATACGAGCGGAATCATGATTTCAGGCTCAACTGTCCAGTCTGCGTGTGCCTTCTGAACATTGATAGCAGCACGGATAACTGCCTTTGTCTGCATCTTTGCAATTTCAGGATATGTTACTGCAAGACGGCAACCACGGTGACCCATCATTGGGTTGAACTCGTGGAGTGAAGCGATGATTGTCTTAATGTCTTCAACGCTCTTACCCTGAGCAGCTGCGAGCTTCTCAATGTCAGCTTCCTCTGTAGGAACGAACTCGTGAAGCGGCGGATCAAGGAATCTGATTGTTACAGGATTGCCTTCGAGTGCCTCATAAAGAGCCTCAAAGTCGCCCTGCTGATAAGGAAGAATCTTGTTAAGAGCAGCTTCTCTTTCTTCAACTGTATCTGAGCAGATCATCTCTCTGAATGCAGCGATTCTGTCCTCTTCAAAGAACATATGCTCTGTACGGCAAAGACCGATACCTTCAGCACCGAGCTCACGAGCCTTCTTAGCGTCAGCAGGTGTATCAGCGTTTGTTCTAACCTTAAGAGTTCTGTACTTGTCAGCCCAAGCCATGATTCTGCCGAACTCACCTGCGATTGTAGCGTCAACTGTTGGGATAACGCCGTCGTAGATGTTACCTGTAGAACCGTCGATTGAAATGTAGTCACCCTCGTGGAATTCCTTGCCTGCGAGTGTGAACTTCTTGTTAGCTTCGTCCATTGCGATGTCACCGCAACCTGATACACAGCATGTACCCATACCACGAGCAACAACGGCAGCGTGTGATGTCATACCGCCACGAACTGTGAGGATACCCTGTGAAGCCTTCATACCTGTGATGTCCTCAGGTGAAGTTTCAAGACGAACGAGAACAACCTTTTCGCCGTTAGCGTTCCAGTTTTCAGCATCTTCGGCTGTGAATACGATCTTACCGCAAGCAGCACCGGGAGAAGCGCCGAGACCCTTACCGATTGGTGTAGCAGCCTTAAGAGCAGCAGCATCGAACTGTGGGTGAAGAAGTGTGTCAAGGTTACGAGGATCGATCATTGCAACAGCTTCTTCTTCTGTTCTCATGCCCTCGTCAACGAGGTCACAAGCAATTTTAAGAGCAGCCTGAGCTGTTCTCTTACCATTTCTTGTCTGGAGCATATAGAGCTTCTTGTTTTCAACAGTGAACTCCATGTCCTGCATATCTCTGTAGTGGTTTTCGAGTGTCTGACAAACATTCTGGAACTGCTCGAAAGCTTCCGGGAACTCTTCAGCCATCTTAGCGATTGGCATAGGAGTACGAACACCTGCAACTACATCTTCGCCCTGTGCGTTGATGAGGAACTCACCCATGAGCTTCTTCTCACCTGTAGCAGGATCTCTTGTAAATGCAACACCTGTACCGCAATCGTCGCCCATGTTACCGAATGCCATTGACTGTACGTTAACGGCAGTACCCCATGAATAAGGGATATCGTTGTCACGACGGTAAACGTTTGCACGAGGGTTGTCCCATGAACGGAATACAGCCTTAACTGCGCCCATGAGCTGTTCCTTAGGATCGTCAGGGAAGTCCTGACCGATTTTCTCTTTGTATTCAGCCTTAAACTGGCCTGCAAGCTCCTTAAGATCGTCAGCTGTAAGCTCTACATCATAAGTAACGCCTCTCTCAGCCTTCATCTTGTCGATGAGCTCTTCAAAATATTTCTTACCTACTTCCATAACTACATCGGAATACATCTGAATGAATCTTCTGTAGCAGTCCCAAGCCCAACGAGGGTTGTTTGACTTCTTAGCGATAACTTCAACAACATCTTCGTTAAGACCAAGGTTAAGGATTGTATCCATCATACCCGGCATTGAAGCACGAGCACCTGAACGAACTGAAACGAGGAGGGGGTTCTCCTTGTCGCCGAACTTCTTGCCTGTGATCTCTTCCATCTTCTCGATGTACTCGTTGATCTGAGCCTGAATTTCAGCGTTGATTTCTCTGCCGTCCTCATAATACTGAGTACAAGCTTCTGTTGTAATTGTGAAGCCCTGTGGTACAGGAAGTCCAAGACCTGTCATTTCTGCAAGGTTGGCACCCTTACCGCCGAGGAGCTCACGCATGTTAGCATTACCTTCTGTAAAAAGGTAAACCCATTTGTTTGCCATAACTGGTAATCCTCCTAAAAATAAATTAAGATATACGGCTGTGGCAGACTTACCCCTTGGTAAAACCTGCCTGCTTGTATAAGCCTATCGAATATTATAACAAACTTTGGTCAAAATAGCTATATTTTTTCAAACTTTTTTCTTATAAAAAACGAGTTTTATTTTCGACAATATTGTATAAATCGTTTAAAATGCCTTTTTTTGCCCGATTTTTGTAATTTTCTCTTGAAATTTGTGATTTTTGTGAGATAATATTATGGTATGAACGAGTGCCTTGTGACAGGACTGTCTGCATCTTTGTTGTTTTGTCACAGATAAAAGGAGAAAAAATGAAGAATTGTGCCGTTATCCTCGCAGGCGGCGAGGGCAAAAGAATGAAATCCGACAAACCGAAAACATTGTCGGAGGTGCTCGGCAGACCGATGCTCTGCTGGGTTATGTCGGCTTTAAGGAAAGCCGGTATTGACGACATCTGTGTTGTCAAGGGCTTTAAAAAAGAGTGTGTCGAAGAGTATCTTTCAACCCTCGATTTTTCCGTTGAAAGCGTGTTTCAGGCTGAAAGACTCGGAACAGGTCACGCTGTGATGATGGCAAAGGATTTCCTTAAAAAGCACAGCGGCAATGTTGTTATTCTCAACGGTGACGCTCCGTTTATGGACAGCAAGACTATTGAGGATTCCCTGAAGGCTCATATTGAGAACGATTGTGCTGCAACGGTTATTTCCGCAAAGGTTGACGATCCGACAGGTTACGGCAGAATTGTCCGTGACGAAAACGGAAATCTGCGTGCAATTGTTGAGCAGAAAGACGCTGATGAGGAAACTCTCAAAATAAATGAAGTAAACTCGGGCGGATTCTGGTTTGACTGTCAGCTTCTTCTTTCGGTTCTCGACAGAATCAAGTCGGATAACAGTGCAAAGGAATATTATCTTCCCGACGCAATCAAGCTTTTGCTTGAGGACGGAAGAAAGGTCGGAGCATTCACGGCTCAGTGCAGTGATACGGTTCTGGGTGCAAATGATCCGGCTCAGCTTGAACAGCTTAACGAAATTGCAAGGGCAAAGGGTTACAGCTGTTAATTGCTCGGTTAATCATTGGTAAACATATACTACACACATTAAAATTCAAAGGAGTTATTGCAATGAATTTTCACGGTAAGGACATTAAAATTTTCACCGGCAGTTCAAATGTTGATGTAGCTCAGGGAATTGCAGGCTGTCTCGGTCTGCCGCTTGGTAAGAGTGACTGTACACAGTTCTCAGACGGCGAAATCTCTGTTTCTCTTCACGAATCTGTTCGTGGCAGCGACTGCTTTATTGTTCAGTCAACCTGTGCTCCCGTCAACGACAATCTTATGGAAATGCTCATAATGATTGATGCCATGAAGCGTGCATCTGCTGCAAGAATCACAGTTGTTATGCCATACTTCGGCTATGCAAGACAGGACAGAAAAGCTAAGGCAAGAGATCCGATCTCGGCTAAGCTTTGTGCAGACATCATCACCTGTGCAGGTGCTGACCGTGTGCTTACAATGGATCTTCACGCAAATCAGATTCAGGGCTTCTTCAACATTCCTGTTGACCACCTTCAGGGCGCATCACTTCTCGCAAACCATATGAGAGAGAAAATCGGCGGCAACAATGATGATTATATCGTTGTTTCTCCCGACCTCGGTTCTGTAACCCGTTCAAGAAACTTCGCTTCAAAAATCGGCACAGGTCTTGCTATTATCGACAAGAGAAGACCAAAGGCTAATGTTTGTGAAGTTATGAACATCATCGGTGACGCTAGGGGTAAGAAAGTTATCCTCGTTGACGATATGATCGACACAGCAGGTACTCTCTGCAATGCCGCTAACGCTATTGTTGAAAAGGGCGGTGCAACAGAAGTTTACGCTTGCGCTACTCACGCAGTTCTTTCAGGTCCTGCAATCGAGAGAATTCAGAACAGTGCCATCAAGGAAGTTGTTCTTCTTGACACAATTCCTGTTCCGAAGGAAAAGATGATTGACAAGTTCACAATTCTTCCTGTTGCTCCTACATTTGCAGAGGCTATCGCTAGAATCTACAACGACAAGCCGTTCACAGCCGCTTTCGGTTGATAAGCGAACAATTTAATTATGTAATTAAACAGGCGGGTTTTAACTAACCCGCCATTTCGCTGTTTTACTGCAAATTTTTCAGGAATAAAACGGTACAATATGTGAGGGTGATTTAATTTTGTTTGGTATAGTTTACGGCTCCGATTCAGATAACAAAATAATGAACCGCTTTGTCGATGAGTACGAATTGTGGTGCAATGAGGGCAAAAATCCGGATATTGCGTCAATCGACCTTGACTTTGCGCTTGACCTACAGAAGAAAAGACTTGACGAAAAGGGTGTAAAGATTCAGACCGCTTTTACCGATAAGGAAACGGTGAAGAATGAAGTCCCCATAAATGCTTGTACTGCCTACGATATGGGCGAATGTAAGAGTAACATTGCGTCAAAGACATATGAGGTTACGGAGAAATACTTTAAAGACGGAAAGAAAAAGAAAAAAATCAAGGACAGATTTTTCTTTTACACAATGATTACAAGGCTTGAAAACCAAAATTCCGAGGTTGCGTGTTCGTGTCCAAACTGCGGTGCGGTAAGCAGTGTAAGAGAGCTTCTCAACGGTTGTAAAAACTGCAAAACTCGCTTTATTATGGACGATTTGTTCCCGAAGGTTACAAACTTCTACTTTGTAAAAACCTATTCGCTTGCGAACAAGTCAACGAAAAAAGTGCTTGCTCCGTACCTTCTCGGCGGAATTGTCGCCGTTGCGGCATTTACGGTATGGGTGGTTGTAAAGGACGGAACTTTTGATCCCGCAACCGCAAATATGGTCTATGAAATCGGCGTAAGAGCAATCCCCGTACTGCTCGGCGGACTTTTGGCGGGGTACCTTGCATGGGCATTAAAAACGCTTTTCGGACTTTTTGTCGGTGCGGCAAAGAGCATTCCGATGATAGGTCCGCACTTCAATTGCCAGAAAAGACTTCCGTGGCTTATGAAAGAGGTTAATCCCAACTTCTCATATGAATACTTTATCGGCAAGGTGCTTGCTTTGCTCAAGATTATGATTTTCAGCGATGATTACACAAACCTCGCAGTCTATGAGGGCAATCCGATGAAAAATCCTTTCGGAGATATTGTTGACATCAAGTACAGAGGAGTGTCAAAGCTTAATTCATTCAATGTCACAAACGGCTGTTGCTATGTTGATATGACCGTTTATGCAACGACCGTGAAAAACAAAAATTCTTCATTTAGGGTTAAAAACGAAAAGTTCAGACTTACCGTTTGCAGAAGTGTGAACGCCATGGATGACGGAGTTTTCACAATGAAAAAAGTAACCTGTAAAAGCTGCGGCGCAAGCTTTGATGCAACAAGAGAACGTAACTGCCCGTATTGCGGAAATCCTTATCATCTCGGCAACGATGACTGGGTTGTTGTAAGCTTCGGAAAAGGTTAATTTAAATTTCAGAATACATATAATATAAATAAGAGGAAAACGGATATGTTCGGAAAAAACAAATCAACGGGTTCAATCGAGTACATTGTAGTGGGACTCGGCAACCCCGACAGAAAATACGAAAACACTCGTCACAACGCAGGCTGGCTTGCAATTGACCGCATTGCCGACAAGCTCGGTTGTGATGTGAACAAAATAAAATACAAAAGCTTTATCGGCACTTGCACTGTAAACGGCGCAAAAGTTATGCTGATGAAACCCACAACATATATGAACAACAGCGGTCAGGCAGTTGTTGAGGCGATGAACTTCTACAAAATCCCACCCGAAAATGTCATTGTAATTTTTGATGACATTTCGCTTGATGTCGGAAAAATGCGTATCCGTTCAAAGGGCAGTGACGGCGGTCAAAGGGGAATGCGCAGTATCATCTATCTCAGCGGAAGCGATAAATTCCCTCGCATCAAGGTTGGCATAGGCGCAAAGCCAAATCCCGACTGGGACCTTGCCGACTGGGTGCTTTCAAAGTTCACTCCCGATGAAATGAAAAAGCTTGATGAAATTTTTGACAATGCCGAAAAAGCAATCGAGCTGATTATTGACGGCAAAACCGACCGTGCTATGAATTTGTTCAACTGAAAAGGGACAAAGAAATGAATAATCTCAACTTTCTTGTTGATGTCCTCAAAGAGTCACCCGTTTTCAAAACACTTGAAAAGAATGTCAAGCCGGGCAGAACGGTCTGTGCTTCGGGACTTTCAACAATTAACAAATCAAATATCATCTATGCGCTGTGCCGCCTCAAGGGCGTCACGGCATTTTGTCTTGCCTCCGATGAAAAAGAGGCGCAAACTTTGTGCAACGACCTTTCGTGCATGGGACTTCGTGCCTATGTTTATCCAGTGCGTGACTTCAACTTTCTCGACTTTCAGAGCCGTTCGCACGAGTACGAGCACGCAAGACTTAAAGTCTTGCTCAAACTTCTCAACCACGAATGTGATGTTGCAATTGCGTGTGTTGATGCGGCGGCACAGCTCACCGTTCCGAGAAATGTGCTTGAACAGTCGGTTATTGAATTTGAAGAGGGCAGGGAGCTCTCGCTTGAAAAGGCGACAAAGGCACTTACTCTGCTCGGCTACGAACGCTTTGATGCGGTAGAGGGCAGCGGTCAGTTTTCGCTGAGAGGCGGTATTCTCGACTTCTTTATGCCCGACAGCGACTATCCCGTGAGATGTGAATTTTGGGGCGATGAAATTACCGACCTCAGCTATTTTGACATTGAAACACAGAGAAGATTTAAAAAGGCTGACAAAATTACGCTTTCGCCCTCAACCGAAATCGTAATTGAGGACAGAGCCGCTCTTGCAGATAAAATTGAACACAAGGCAAAGCTCCTCCGTTCCAAGAACAGCGCCAAAGCCAAGGAAAAACTTTTTTCAGAGGCAGAGCTTATCCGCAGCGGTGCAATGATTGCCAATGCGGACAAATTTATCAATCAGATCTACGATAAACCCGAGTCGCTTTTTGATTATCTTGACAGAAACACCCTCGTTTTTGCGTCCGAATTTACTGCAATTCAGGAACGGGGAAAGTCAATGGACTTTATCAGCAATGAAACCCTTATGCAGGGCTTTGAGGACGGAACTCTTTGCAGAGGTTTTGACCGCTTTGCGCTCACATTCAACGAATGTACCGAGTTTTTGCAAAGTCACGGAACAATCGTGCTTGAAAACTTTGTTCACGGGAGTATGCCTATCAAGCTGTCGGAAATCATCAGCTTTTCAACAAAACAGCTCTCGGCGTGGGGCGGTTCGTATAAACAGCTAAAAGAAGATGTTGACGGACTTTTTACCCCCGAAAGCAAGGGCGTTATATTTGCAGGAACAGAAAGAGCCGCCAAAAATCTTTGTGACACCTTTAACGCAGACGGCATAAACGCTGTTTACAGCGAGGGTGCGGATAAGATTTCAAAGGGCGAACTGCTTGTTATGCAGGGTGCATTGAGTGCGGGCTTTGAGTATCCGTCACAAAAGTTTTTTGCAATAACCTACAGTCAGGTTTCGTACCGTCCCGAAAAGTCAAAAAAGAAGAAGAAAAAGACGGGACAGGAAATTTACAGCCTTTCAGAGCTTGCCCCAGGTGATTATGTTGTACACAATGTTCACGGTATCGGTGTGTTCGGCGGTATAAGAAAAATTGATACTCACGGAGTTATAAAGGACTATATCAAGATTGACTACGCAAAGGGCGATGTGCTTTATGTGCCTGTCACACAGCTTGATATGGTTGCAAAATATATAGGTCCGAAAGAGGATTCAAGGGTTAAGCTTAGCCGACTCGGTTCGGGTGACTGGCAAAAGGCAAAGGCAAGGGTTAAAACCTCTGTCAAGGACATTGCCAAGGAGCTTATTGAGCTTTACTCACAGCGTATGAAAGCCAAGGGCTATGCCTTTTCGGCTGATAACGAGTGGCAGAGAGATTTTGAACTCAGCTTTGAATATGACGAAACTCCCGACCAGTTGCGTTGTTGTGAGGAAATCAAGCATGATATGATGCGTTCGTCGCCGATGGACAGACTTCTCTGCGGTGATGTCGGATTCGGCAAAACAGAGGTTGCACTCCGTGCCGCTTTTAAGTGTATTGCAGATTCAAAGCAATGCGCATTGCTCTGCCCCACAACAATCCTCGCATGGCAGCATTATCAGACGGTAATCAAGCGTTTTGAGGGCTATCCCGTTCGTGTGGAACTGCTTTCAAGATTCCGTACAGCAAAACAGCAGAAAGAAATTCTCCAAAAGCTAAAGCGAGGAGAAATTGATATGATTATCGGAACTCACAGACTTGTGCAGAAGGATGTTGAATTCCGTGACCTCGGACTTGCAATCATAGATGAGGAACAGCGTTTCGGTGTTGCTCAAAAGGAGAGATTCAAGGAACTGTGCAAAAATGTCGATGTGCTTACGCTTTCGGCTACTCCTATTCCGAGAACCCTCAATATGGCGATGAGCGGTCTGCGTGATATGAGCGTTATCGAAGAAGCTCCGACAAACCGTCAGCCTGTTCAGACCTATGTGCTTGAACACGATGATGCGGTTATCAACGAGGCAATCCGCCGTGAGCTCCGCCGTGGCGGTCAGGTGTTCTATCTTCACAACAATGTTGAAACAATTTCTTCATGTGCCGCAAAAATTCAGGAGGCTGTTCCCGAGGCAAAAATCGCAATTGGTCACGGCAAAATGAAAGAGGGCGAACTCAGCGAAGTTTGGCGACAGATGCTTGAACAGGAGATTGATGTGCTTGTCTGCACGACAATTATCGAAACGGGTGTCGATTTGCCGAATGCCAACACCCTTATTATAGAAAATGCCGACTGTATGGGACTTTCGCAGTTGCATCAGCTCAGAGGCCGTGTGGGCAGAAGTTCACGAAGGGCATATGCCTACTTTACCTTCAGACGGAACAAGGTTCTCACGGAGATTCAGCAGAAAAGGCTTGCCGCAATCAGGGAATTTACAGAATTCGGCAGCGGCTTCCGCATTGCAATGCGTGACCTTGAACTGCGAGGTGCGGGCAATATTATGGGCGCACAGCAGCACGGGCATATGGAATCGGTCGGTTACGATATGTACCTCAAGCTTCTTGATGAGGCAGTAAGCGAGGAAAAGGGCGAGCAGAATGTCACAAAAGACCTCGACTGTCTTATTGATATTTCGGTTGACGCTCATATTCCCGAAAGCTATGTTGAAAGTCTTACACTTCGTCTTGATGTTTACCGCAGAATTGCCGATATCCGCAGTAACGAGGACGCAGACGATGTTATTGACGAGCTGCAGGACAGATTCGGCAAGATTCCGAACTCGGTTCTCGGACTTATCGACATTGCCCTTGTGCGTAACAAGGCTTACTCAATGGGTGTTTACGAAATCAGACAGAACGGCACAACGCTTATGCTCTTTGTAAACGAACTCAAATCCCCTCAGGTTGCCGACTTGCTCATTGCTTTGGGCGGAAAGGCAAAGCTTGTTGCCGGAGCAAAACCGTGCGTTGCGGTTGAGTGCAAAAACAGTTCCGCTCCGCTTGAAATCCTCACCAAAATTTTCGGTGTGCAGTAATTTAACGGTATAAAGCCGTAATTTGTTAAGAAAAAATCCCCCGAAACTACAAAAATGCTGTTTTTCGGTGGAAATTCTCAACAAAATTTTATAAAAATGTAGACAATGACGATTTTTTTGTGTATAATCGTAAGGTACATTATCCTGTGAAAGTGTGTTTGCAGGACACTTTGCATTTAATTTTTCAGAAGGACGGTAAAAAACTATGAAGCCTAATATCAAGGTTGGTTCATTTTTACTTGCAATTGTTATGATGTTCTCAGTTTTTGCAATTGCAGGTTGTACACCCACAACAATCAACAAAGAATGGTCGTATAAGACAAGCGACAACGAGCTTGCCATCGGCGTTTATATCTACTCACTCAATGCAGCTTACAGTCAGGCTGAGTCATTTGCTAAAAAGCTTGACGATTATGATTCGACATCTGACAAGTGGCTTGATGAAAAAATCAAGGACGATGACGGCAACGAGCAGGTTGCAAGAGAGTGGATTAAAGATCAGGCTAAGAAAATGTGCCTCAGCTACCTCGTAGTTGACGAACAGCTTAAAAAGGAAAATGTAAACATCGGTCAGGCAACTCTTGACTCCGCAACAAGTCAGGCTGAATCATACTGGAATGTCGGCCCGTATGCGTCACAGGGTTATGTAATGCCGATGAAGAAGCAGTATGAAAAGTACGGCGTTTCACTCGACAGCTTTGCATACTGCACAACTCTCTACAACACAAAGTATGAGGCTCTCTTCAAAGCAGTCTACGGCAAGGGCGGTTCAAAGGAAGTTTCCGACGCCGACCTTACAAAGTATTTCAAGGAAAACTATACGGACTACTCATATCTTCCCGTGAACCTTTATACATCAACAAAAGATGAGGCAGGTTCATCAAAGAATGTTGCAATGAGCGACAAGGAAATCAAGAAGGTTGAGGATCAGCTTAACGGCTACAAGAATGACCTTAACAAGGGCGGTTCTTTTGATGATGTTATTGCATCATACAAGAAGTCAAGCGGTTCGGGAACAGATTCTTCTGTTTCAAAGGTAGAAGTTCTCGACAAGAGCTCAATCGGTGACGAGCTTAAAGAGGCCATTGGCAAGCTTAAAACAGGCAAGGCTGAAACTCTCAAGGTTGGCAGCGGCGACAGCGCAATCTATTATCTCGTTTATAAGAAAGACGTCAGCAAGGATGTTGACAGCTATATCGGCAACGAATCAAACAGAGCCGGTGTACTTGCGTCAATGAAGTCAGACGAATTTTCAAAGTACATTGACAGTCTTGCAGAGAAACTCAAGTATGAAGAAAACACTTCGGTTATTGACAAGTATAAGCCCGAACTCTTCTTCGTTGCGGTTGAGCCTACAACATCGGCGTCAACAACATCGGCATCCGATAAAAGCTCAAAATAATTGATATCGGACATACAACAGACGCATTTTCAGATTATTCTGAAGAAAGGGGCTTTTATGAAAAAACATTCAAAGCTTTGCGCAATTTTTCTGACGGCACTTTTGAGCATTTCTGCTGTGAGCTTTTCCGTATCGGCAGTCGGTGAGGAGGTTGATCCCGGCGGAGATTCAAGCGTTATTGTTGATCCCGTAGAGCCGGAGCCCGAACCGGAACCATCACCGGAACCATCACCGGAGCCTGAGCCTGAGCCTGAGCCGCAGCCACAGCCCGATCCTGTGTATCCGGACTCGTCGGACAGTTCATCATATGTAGATCCCGGCTATTCGTCAAGTGATTCGTCATATGACAACAGCTATAACTATGACAGTAGCTATGACTATAACAATAACAGTTATGACAATAATTACAGCAGCAGTCAGACTTACTACTACTCTGAGCCGTCATATGTAGGCGGCGGTCAGTCCTATGTTGCTCCGTCAAATACTGCTCCGTCAGCGTCGCTCATCAAGTCTGACGATAACATTGACGAAAAAACTCTTTCAAGCAACGACTGGTCGGATATCGCAAAAAATCTTAAAAATACCGACACATCGAGTTCTGACGGTGATGACTTTAACTTCATCAAGAACAATAACAGCAAGGGTGACAACGGTCATTGGATGTTCTATGTTTCACTCGTTTTACTCTCACTCGGTGTTGCAGGCATTGTGTACTTTGTAATTTCAACTGTTCTCAACAGAAAGAAGAGAGTCACAGTCGGCGGCAGAAGTAACGCTCCAAAGAGCAAATCTGCACAGCCACAGCGTTACAGCAGTAACGATGATTATGCCGATGATTACTCATCTTCAGGCAGAAAGTCCGAAAGACGCAGTAAGTACGATACTGCCGAAATTCAGCTTCCAAAGAACAGCCAAAAGGGCGGAAGAAGATACAAGTAATTAAATAACTTTATAAAACAAAAGCAGTTCCAAAATGACCCGACCCCCAAAAGTTAGACCTAAAAAATCTAACTTTGGAGGTCGGTAT